>FWPU01011107.1_pt1 | contig 12845 bp, 13 predicted proteins | sample 2228361 | NCBI WGS metagenome assembly FWPU01 (sample SAMEA103939777, study PRJEB20133) | metagenome | reverse complement strand
GACGAGCTTGGCGGAGATCGGCGTGCGCGGCCCCACTTTGCGGTCCTGCCGGGCGTAGCCGAAATACGGGATGACCGCGGTGATGCGGCGCGCCGAGGCGCGCCGCAGCGCGTCAAGGATGATCAGGAGTTCCATCAGGTGGTCATTGGCGGGATAGGAGGTCGACTGGATCACGAACACGTCGGCCCCGCGCACGTTCTCGCGGATTTCCACGAAGATCTCCATGTCCGCGAACCGCCTGACGTCGGCCTGGGTGAGCGGTATTTCCAGCACCGCAGCAATGGCCTCGGCCAGGCGCGGGTTCGAGTTGCCGGCGACGAGCTTGATCGCCCCGTTGTTGGCCGCCATCGACGCCTCCCGCTGCCCGCGCAATCGCCCCTTCTTGACCTGGTTGGACTGCTGCAGACGGCGACCTGATACTAGGCGCGGCAATTCAACGCAATCGTGGAAATTCACTGTCCCGGCTGTTTTTCGGGCACGGTTGCGGCCTTGCCGGGAGGCCCGGCCGGCGACCGGCAAAACCGCGCCGGGCAGTCAGCCTGCCGCCAGTGCGATGGCGCTGATGTGCCGTCCGTAGTCGGGTTCCGCCCGATGGGTTGCCCGGCGGTAGGAGTAGAACCGGTCGGGGTCGGCGTAGGTGCAATGTCCCAAATCCTCGATCTCCCGCAGGCCCGCCTGCTTCAGTCGCGCGCAGATGTAGCCGGCGAGATCAAATTGCGATCGGTCCGGCCGCTCGGCGGGGTGAAAGAATCGCGCGTTCGCCTGGTCGGCGGCCAGGAACCGCTCGACCAAGTCAGGCCCAACCTCGTAGTTCGGCAACCGGATCATGGGTCCCAGCGCGGCGACCGTGCGCTCGCGCCGCGCGCCGAGTTTCTCCATGGCCGCGATCGTCGCCTCCACCACCCCGGCGAGCGCCCCGCGCCATCCGGCGTGCGCGGCGCCGATCACCCGCGCCTGCGCATCCGCGAGCAGCACCGGCCCGCAGTCAGCGGTGGAAACGCCGACGGCAAGGCCGGGAACCCTTGTGACGATCCCGTCGGCTTTGGGACGTGCGGTGGCGGCCCAGGGCGCCTCCGCCACGACCACGTTGGCGGAATGGGTCTGGTAGGCGGTGACAAGATGATCGGGCTTGACCGCAAGCGCGGCCGCCATGCGGGCGCGGTTCTCGGCCACCTTGTCGGGCGCGTCGTTCGAACCGACGCCGCCATTGAGGCTCGCGTAGACTCCGTCCGAGACACCGCCTTCGCGGGTAAAAAAGCCGTGTCGAATGCCGCCAAGCGCGTCGAGCACGCGGGCCTTGAGCATGAAAGAACCTCGGGCTGCCCTGCTCAATAGCGCAAATCCCTTGCTGCGCAATGGAAATGCTTGCCGGGTGGGAAGCGCCGGGCGCGTCAGGACGCCGTCTTTTGCGGCGACAACGGCCGTCTTATGATCCGCTTTGCACTCTGCGCAAACAAGGCTGGCTGGCGACGCTCGGGTCGGCCCTTGAGCGCGACTGCCGGGGGATCAATGGCTCTTCTGTCCAAGTTGAGCCTGGCCGCGGGACTTGTGGTCGGGAGCGCGTTTCTGGGCGCAGCACCTGTTTTTGCCATGCCCTATGGCCTTGCCCAGCTAAGTGCCCAACTGAGCGAGATTCTGCACGAACACAGGCCGATCATCCAGGTTCGCCGTCGCCGCGGCCTGCGCGCGGCCGGCGGATTCGGCGCGGGACTGGCGATCGGCGGGGCCGTCGCATACCCGCATTTCTATCGACCTTACGCGACATATTCGCCGGCCTATCCCGCGTACGGGCCACATTCGGCGGCGGATCCGGCGATCGTCTCTTGCATGCGGCGCTTCCGCACCTACGATCTCTCCACGCGGACCTACCTCGGATTTGACGGCTTCCGCCATCGCTGTCCGTAGCTTCCGCGATCTCTGATGCGCCGATCCGTGCAAGATCGGCTGAGCACGGCCCATGTGGAACGTCGCGCGCACGGTCGAGCCGGAATGGCTGGACCTCCTGCAGCCGGACAATCCGCGCGCGGTTCGCGCCCGCCGCGACCTGGCGCGCATCAACGCCTGTATGCTGCAAGGCGCGATCATGGCGCGCGCCCTCCTCGCCCATGCCCGCGAGCGCAAACCGCAAACGCTGCTCGACCTCGGCGCCGGCGACGGCACCTTCATGCTCGGCCTCGCGCGTCGGCTCGCCTCGCGCTGGCCGCGTGCCGCGGTAGTCCTGTTGGACCGCCATGACATAGTCAGTGCGGATACCCGGCACGGCTTTCGCGCGCTCGACTGGAGCGTGGACACAGTGGCAGCGGATGTGTTCGAGTTTCTTGCCGAACCGGGCGCGCCCACGTTCGACGTCATCGCCGCCAATCTCTTTCTGCACCATTTTCCGAGCGAACGTCTGGCGCGCTTGTTTGCACTGGCCGCAAAGCGCACCGCTCTCTTTGTCGCCTGCGAGCCGCGCCGCGCCGCCTTGCCGCTCGCCGGGAGCCGCCTGCTGTGGCTGATCGGCTGCGGCGATGTAAGCCGCCATGATGCGGTACTCAGCGTGCGCGCCGGATTTCGCGGCCGCGAACTGTCGCAACTGTGGCCTGAAGGCGGATGGACCTTCCACGAGGCGCCGGCAAAGCTGTTCACCCATTGCTTCGTCGCCCGCCGCGCGGAGAGCGCGCCATGACCTACGATGCGCTGATCGTCGGCGGCGGACCTGCCGGCGCCAGTACGGCGCTGCTGCTTGCGCGGGCCGGTTGGTCGGTGGGGATAGTGGAAAAGAAGGCATTCCCGCGCCGCAAGGTTTGCGGCGAGTTCATCTCCGCGACCACTCTGCCGCTGCTCGAGAAGCTCGGTGTCGGTCGGCGGTTTTCCGACTGCGCCGGGCCGGAGGTGCGGCGGGTCGGCCTGTTTGCGCGCGATGTGGTGCTGGCCGCGGACATGCCGGCGCCCGCCGGTTCGCCGGCGCGCTGGGGCCGCGCGCTCGGGCGCGAGCGCCTCGATCTGTTGCTGCTCGAAGCCGCGCAGGATGCGGGCGCGCACGTCTGGCAGCCTTGGACTGCCGCCGAATTGCGCCGCACGCGGACGGGGTATCACTGTGTCATCGCGAGCAAGGACAACAGCCGCACCTTGGCGGCGCGCCTGCTCGTGCTGGCGTACGGCTCATGGGAAACCGCCCGTTTCTACAGCCCGCGCCGGCCGCATCGTCCGTCCGATCTGCTCGCGTTCAAGGCGCACTTTGACGGCTCCGACCTGCCGGCCGACTTGATGCCGCTTTTGGTGTTTCCCGGCGGCTACGGCGGCATGGTGCACAGTGACGGCGGCCGGCTGAGCCTCTCCTGTTGCATTCGCCGCGACGTGTTGCGGCGCTGCCGGGAGCGCCATTGCGGCTCGGCGGGAGAAGCGGTGCTGACCCACATTCAGTCGCATTGCGACGGCGTGCGCGGGGTGCTGAAGCGATCGCATCTGAATGGCGCGTGGCTTTCCGCCGGTCCGATCAACCCCGGCATCCGCAGGCCTTACGCGGGCGGCGCGTTCTTTGTCGGCAACGTTGCCGGCGAGGCGCATCCGATCGTCGCCGAAGGCATCAGCATGGCGATACAGTCGGCTTGGTTGCTCGCGCGACAACTGGTTGCGCGGCAAGACGAGGCCGTGGCCTTGCGCGCCTTGCCCGAGATTGGTGCCGCCTACGGCCGCGATTGGAAGTCGTCGTTCACGGCGCGCGTGCGGGCCGCGGCGGCCTTCGCCCATCTCACCATGCGTCCTGGCGTCACGGCCTTTTACCTGCCGCTGCTCAAGCAGTTCCCGCGAATCCTGACTTTGGGCGCGTATCTGAGCGGGAAAGCCGCACAGCTCGCCCAATCCGGAAGTCTGCCGTTCCCGTCGGCCGCAACCGAATGTGCGCCGCAGGATCCGCCGCGCAATTAGTGGTCGGCAGCACGATTGCCTGCCCGTGTCACGATCAGGACTCGTCAGTCCGCTCCAAGCTCAATCCGGCTCGGAAGCGTCGTTGGCAGAAGGAACATGCTATGAGATCAGGCTTGTTGCAGAATTCTTGTGCCAAGCTCTGCCGAAAATATGGAATTCCATGAATGAATCTTCTGACCTAACTTCGCTTTGTGAACGCCATTGCCTCCACGATCCGCGCCTCCGGCGCGATCACAGTATGCGATCTTGAGTTCCGGCACGGCCACACCGTTGTGCTGCGCGGGGCGCAATGTGCCATTGCCGCCGGCGAACATGTGGCGGTCGTCGGGCGATCGGGGGTCGGCAAGTCGACGTTGCTGCACCTGATCGCGGGCCTGCTGCGGCCGCATCGCGGTCACGTGCGGATCGACGACGTGGTGGTGAACGGGCCCTCGCACGGCGCGGTGCTGATGTTTCAGCGGCCGGCGCTGCTGCCGTGGGCGCGCGCCGCCGATAACGTGCTGCTGCCGCTACGTTTTTCCGGCGCCTATCGCCGCGATCCGGCAGCCGCGCGTCGCAAGGTCCGCATGCTGTTGGAGCAGATCGGGCTGGCCGACCGGGCCGACGCGCTGCCGACCGAACTCTCCGGCGGCCAGCAGCAGCGAGTGGCGTTGGCACGCGCCCTTGCCGGTGATCCGAACATTTTGCTGCTCGACGAGCCGTTTTCCGCGCTTGATACGGAGACCCGTGTGGCGCTTCGCCGGGATATACGTCGTCTGGTGCGCGAGCGCGGTGCTACGCTCGTGACCGTGACGCACGATCTCGCCGATGCCGCTGCGCTTGCCGATCGGGTGCTGCTGCTCGCCGGATCCCCCGCACACTTCGTCGACGATTTCGCGCTCGGCCGCGACGCGGAACGGCAATTGCGGGCGCGGCTGGCCGATTTGCGCGATGCTGCCTGAGCGACAAAGAGCCACGAGGAGCCGACAATGCGCCACCACAACTCCTGCCTTTGCTGCGGGACTTTGTCCGCGACCTACTGGAGCCGTCGCGCGGCGCTCGATCGTCTGGCGCGCGGCGGCCTCGCAGCGGCGCTGGCCGCTGCCGGCATGGGTGTCGCGCCGGCAACGGCTGATGACGAGGAGGCGGTGCGTATCGGCTATCTGCCGATCACCGACGCCTCGGCGCTTCTGGTCGCGCATGCCAAGGGGTTTTTCGAGCAGGCGGGATTGAAGGTCGCGCCGCCGACGCTGATCCGCAGCTGGTCGGCGCTGGTGGAAGGCTTTGCCGCCGGCAAGTTCAACCTGGTTCACCTGCTCAAGCCTATTCCGGTCTGGATGCGCTACAACAACCGTTTTCCGGTCAAGATTCTGGCCTGGGGCCACACCAACGGCTCCGGCCTTGTGGTCGGCGGCGACACCGGAATCAAGCAATTTTCCGATCTCGGCGGCAGGCGCATCGCGGTCCCTTACTGGTACTCGATGCACAACATTGTGCTGCAATTCGCTCTGCGCGAATCCGGCATCACGCCGGTCATCAAGCCGGAAGGCGCTTCGGTTGGCGCAAAGGAGTGCTCGCTGCAAATTCTGCCGCCGCCGGACATGCCGACCGCGCTCGCCGCCAAGAAGATCGACGGCTACATCGTCGCCGAGCCGTTCAATGCGCTCGGCGAACTCAGGGTCGGCGCGCGCATGCTGCGCTTTACCGGCGATATCTGGAAAAACCATCCGTGCTGCGTCATCTGCACCCACGAGCGTTACACAAAGGACCGGCCGCAGTGGACGCAGAAAGTCGTGGACGCGGTGGTTCGTGCGCACATCCACGCCTCAAAGAACAAGGCGGAAATTGCCCGACTCATCTCGCGTGACGGCAAGGGCTATCTGCCGACGCCGTCGGAAGCGGTCGTGAAGGCGGTCACCGACTATGGCCCGCACTATGAGGCCAGCGGCGCCATTCGCCACCGCGCCTGGCGCAATGGCCGCATCGACTTCCAGCCGTGGCCTTACCCGTCCGCGACCAAGCTGATCGTCGAAGCCATGAACAAGACGCTGGTGGAGGGCGACACCACCTTCCTGAAAAACCTCGATCCCAATTTCGTCGCCGACGACCTGGTGGACTACCGTTTTGTGAAGGCCGCGCTCGCTCGCTTCCCGGAGTGGGTGGAGGACCCCAGCGTAGACAAGTCAAGCCCGTTCGCGCGGCAGGAGCAGTTGAAGTTGTGACGATCGCGTCGGTTGAAAGCAGGCCCCTCGAATCCGGGGGACGGGTGTGTGACACGCGGTCACAAACCGCAGTCCCGCCGGTTGAAGGCAGGCTGCTCGAATCCGAGGGACGGGCGTGGCCGAATCTGGCCGTGAACTTCGGCCCGCCCGCGCTCGGCATCGCGCTGATGCTCGCCTTCTGGTGGGTTGCCGGATTGCTGTTGGAATCCAACCCCCGCTTCGAGGCGTTTCGCGGCTTCACCATCGAGCAGACGTTTGCGGCGTTTGCCCAGCTCATCGCCTCGGGGGATGCCTGGCGGGCCACCGCCCCGAGCCTTGCGCGCGTCGGCGAGGGATTGTGGTGGGCCATGCTGCTCGGCGCGCCGGTCGGTCTTGCCCTCGGCAATTGGAGTCTGGTGGAACGGACGCTGCAACTGCCGTTCCAGATTTTGCGCATGGTGAGCCCGCTCGCCTGGATGCCGATCGCCGTGCTCATGTTCGCGAGCTGGGACGGTGCAATCGTGTTTCTGATCGCTGCTGCCGCGGTGTGGCCGATCGTGTTTGCGACCGCTGCCGGCGTCAAACGCATCGATCCGGTCTGGCTCGCCATGGGGCGCAACCTGGGCGGCAGCACGCCTGCCATCTTCCGCACCGTCATCGTGCCGGCGGTCGCGCAGGACATGCTGACCGGTCTGCGGCTTGCGCTCGGCGTGGCATGGATCGTGCTCGTGCCGGCGGAGTTCCTCGGCGTGACGAGCGGGCTTGGCTACGCCATCAACGACGCGCGCGACACGCTGTCCTACGACCGGCTGGCAGCCCTGGTGCTGCTGATCGGGCTTATCGGCTACGGCCTCGACTTCATCATCAGCGCCGCCATCCGCCGCGCGCGCTGGACCCCGACGACCTGAATTGAAGGAGATCCAAAATGAGCGCCCCTCAAGTCAAACAGCCGGTTTCCGCCTTCCAGATCATCGATCGCGACGGTCTCAAGGCGCTGGCGGAGAAAGGCAAGGCTGATCCGACCGCCGTTCGCACCGTGCGCTGCCGTACGGTCGCGGAAGGCCGCAAATTCCGCCATTTGAACTACATCCGCAACCTGCCGGCGCACATCATCGACGAGCCGCCGCAGCTCTTGGGCGACGACACCGCGCCGAATCCGACCGAGGCGCTGCTGGCCGCGCTCGGCAGCTGCCTCGCGGTCGGGTTGCAGGCCAACGCCGTCGCCCGCGGTTGGACCGTGCGGGGGATCGAGGTGGAGCTGGAGGGCGACATCAACATCACCTCGGTCTGGGGCACCGGCGATCTTTCGCCCAAACCGCTCGGCCTCACTGCCGTGCGCATGAAAGTCCACCTCGACATCGACGGCGCGACGCCGGCCGAACTCGATGAGCTGGTGGCTCACGCCGCCAAGTGGTCGCCGGTCTTCAATACCGTGCGCAATCCGGTGCCGATGTCGATTGCGCGCGCTTGAGGGCGGCTGCATGACGGAAACCGCAGTCCGCGCGGAACCTCCGGCGACCGTCGCCGCGGTCGTCGCCGCCGAGCTGAAGCCGCTCTGCCGCCGCATCGACGCCGACGGTTTTTATCCGCTGGAGGTTTTGCGACGGCTCGGCGCGGTCGGCGCGTTTGCGCAGCACAGCGCCAGCCGCGGCGCCGGTCCGTCCGGCATCGTCGCCGCGGTGGAAGCGATGACGGAGATCGGTGCGACCTGCCTTTCGACCGCCTTCTGCACCTGGTGCCAGGATGCGCTCGTCTGGTATCTCGATCGGGCGGAAAATCCGGCGCCGCGCCAGCGTTATCTTGCGGCTGCGGCGAGCGGGCGGTTGCTCGGCGGCACCGCTTTGTCCAACCCGATGAAATTTTTCTCCGGACTTGAGCCCCTGGCGCTCAAGGGGGTGCGCGTGCCCGGGGGGTATCGGGTCACCGGCCGCTTGCCGTTCGTGTCAAATCTGGCGGGGGAACATGTCTTCGCCAGCATTTTTGCACTGGACGACGCCCCCGAGCGCCGCGTCATGGCGCTCTTCCGGGTCGGTGACGACGGCGTAAGCATCACGCAAAACGCTCATTTCATCGCGCTGGAAGGAACCGGGACCTATTCGGTCCTGATTCGGGGCGCCTTTGTTCCCGACGATCACGTGCTGGCGGACGATGCCGGCCGCTTCGTGCCGCGCATTCGCAAGGGCTTCGTGCTGCTGCAGACCGGTATGGGTTTTGGCATCGCGCGCGGCGCGGCGCAGCTCATGCGCGCCGACCGTCCTGGTCAGCGCCAGGGTGCCTTTCTTCCCCTCGGCCCGAATGCGATCGAAGAGCGCGTTGCGGCCCTCGAACGGCGTGTGCGCGAACACGTGCGCAACGTCGAGGAGCCGGATCGCGGTTCGTTTCTCGACGTGCTGCGCACGCGTTTGGAGGCGAGCTGGCTTGCGCTGGAGGCGGCACAATCCGCCATGCTGCAATTCGGCGCGCGCGGCTACGTCCGCGGGTCGGAGCCGTCGCGCCGGCTGCGCGAAGCGCAATTCGTCGCGATCGTGACGCCGTCTGTTAAGCACATATTGGCGGAGTTGGCCCAAGGATAGCAAGCCTTGGGGTACTTGCCCCGATCACGCAGGCGGCTCGAATCCCGGCAGCGTCGCCAGCGAGCGATGCGAAAACGCGATCACCTTGAACAATTCGCCCATGTCTGTGCGCCCTGCGCCGGTGAGCCGCATGAGCGCCGCGTCGATGTCGCGCGCCGCTTGGGCATCGACGCTGGCCTTCAGCGTCGCCGCACGCACGTCGATGCCGAGTCGGTTGAGGAACTCGCCCTGGGTCAACGGTCCGTGCGAGCGCGCGCCCATGCATTCCACTGCATGCGTCAGCGCCTCGAAGTCCACGTGCGCAGTAAGGTCGACGGAGCCGGGCGCCGCCAGCGGATCGGCATAGCCGTGTCCGGCCACCGCCTGCAGCGTCTCGCCGAGGCCGCTCCGGGTGTGGCCGTAGTCGATCAATAATGCGGCGCCACCGTCCCGCGCGATGCGCCGGCCGAGCTCGAGGGCGAACCGGTCGGAGCGCCACTCGTACAGCGCGCCGATCGATGCATTGCGCAGCCGCACCGGAAGTAATTGTTCGAAGCGCGGAACCGCGTCAGCTGCGGTCCCGAAGGTGAAATGCCCCGCCGGATCGAGTTCGATCACGCGTTCGTGCCAACCGTCTTCCAGCCTTACCATCTGGATCACCGGCAGCGCATCGAGGAACTCGTTGCCGATCACGATGACCGGCCCCTCCGGCACGTCGTCGAGCGTCGCATGCCACGTCACGGGCACGCCGAGCCCGGTCAGCTTTTGCCGCTGGCGCGCAATCAGCGCCGGGCTGATTTCGACCAGATGCACGGCCACGGCCGCGTGAAAATCCGGCACTACCAGTGCCGCGCGCAGCGCGTCGTGCATCAGCGTGCCGCGTCCCGGCCCGAGTTCCACGAGCCGGATCCTGGCGGGGGAGCCCATCGCCTGCCACACCGCCGATGCCCACAGCCCGAGCAGCTCGCCAAACATTTGGCTTACCTCGGGTGCAGTGATGAAATCGCCGGCGCGTCCGAGCGGATCGCGCGTCATGTAGTAGCCGTGCTCGGGATGCGACAGACAGAGCGCCATGTACTCGCGCACCGGCATCGGCCCGGCCGCGGCAATGCGGCGGCGGATTTCGGCTTCCATCGGGTTTTGGTTCACGGCCGCAGGACTCCTATTGGCGCGCGTCTGAGTGCATGGGCGATGAATCCAAAACCGGCCAGCATCAATGGCAGCGACAACAGCATGCCGATGGTCAAGCCGCCCCAGAGCAGGCCGATATGTGCGTCAGGCTCGCGGAAGAACTCGGCAAAAATTCGCGCGGCGGCATAGCCGACGGCGAACAGCCCGATGAGGAGTCCCGGCCGCCGCAGCGCACCCGCGCGCATCGCGGCATACAGCACCGCAAGCAGCAGCAGCCCTTCGAGCGCCGCCTCATAGAGTTGGCTCGGGTGTCGCGGCAGCGGTCCGGCATTGGGAAACACCATGGCCCACGGCACGTCCGTCGGCCGCCCCCACAATTCGCCGTTGATGAAATTGGCGATCCGGCCGAGGAACAGTCCGATCGGGCCCACGGCGCAGGTGATGTCGCCGAGCGAGAGCACCGGAATGCCGCGCTTGAGCCCAAACAGGATCACCGCCACCACGCAGCCCACGAACCCGCCGTGGAACGACATGCCGCCCTTCCAGAGCTGGAAAATTTCCAGCGGATGCGCGGCAAAATAGGCAGGATTGTAGAACCCCACGTAGCCGAGTCGGCCGCCGAGGATGATGCCGAGCGTCACCCACAGCACGAAGTCGTCGTAATCGACCGGCTGCAACGGCGCCGGCCCGCCCCACAGCCGTTCGTTGCGGATGATGGCCCGCGCATAAAGCCACCCGAAGAGGATGCCGAAGATGTAGGAGAGGGCGTACCCGCGGATCGCAAACGGCCCGATCTCCACTAGCACGGCATCGAAGGTCGGATAGGGGATCGCAAGGACGGCCATCGCACCGGTGCCAATCTTTCGTCACGTCGTGATGCCGCCGCGGCGGCATGCAAGTCAAGCCGCGCGACTACGGCCGCGGGGGCGGCTGAAGCGGCAGGCGCTGCGACGCGCTGGCGTTGTTCGGCGACGCCGGCGCCTCACGCTGGGCGTCGGTGCGTTTCTCCGGCTTTTGACGCGCGGCATTGACGCGCAAGTTCACGAGCCGTTCGACCTGTTGCGCGACTTCTTCCGCGCTTGCGTTGCGCAGACACCCCTGCAGCGCCACGCGCGAATAGGCGACCACGCCGTGCCGGTTTTCGTCGAGCGCCTGCACGAGGTAGTGTTCGACCGCGCGGCCGGAGTTCTGCAGCACGCGCACGAACGCGGTCTGCCGCGCGGCGCTGACTTTCTTGTCGGCCGGATCGGTCACCACCATGATGCGTGCCGTCTTGTTGTGCACGATCGGCTCGACGTTGCGCACAGGGTTGAAATGTTCGAGCGCCGGGTCGTCGGGTGGTCGCGAGCGCCGTACCGGCATGAGGGGGCCGGAACCGATCACGGCGCAGCGAATGTCGCGCCGCAGCCCGAGCAGTCCCGCAACGAGATGCGCGCCGCCCGATTGGCCGAGCAAATGAAAGCCTTCAAACCGATGCCGCTCCTTGATCGCGTCGAGCGCCGCGTTGGTTGCCTCCAGCTCGAGCACACTGTGCCGCACGCGATGGTCCCCGGACGAACCTTCGACGCCGACCCGCGCGAGATAGATCGCTGTGCTCTTGCTCTCCCGCGCGAGCAGGATTGCGAAGCGCAGAAGGTCGTCCGTCTGGATGTCCTTTTCGCCCTCAGGCACCGCGAATGCGCCGGTCCGCAAGTTGAGCACGCCGAGCCGGTCGCCCTGCAGAAACACGATGGGCCTGCGCCCGTCCTTGCTGCCCGGCGCGAGGTAGTAGCGCATGCAGTAGCTGCGCCCCAAAGCCTTGATCCACACCGCCTGCGGTGTGGCCGAGCATTGTTCCGGCGTTTTCGTGATGCCGCGCAGCATCTCGGCGACGGTGATGATTTCCGCGCCGGCCGGGGCGACGAAAATCAGGCTCGCGGCAAGCAGCGCCGCCCCGATACCCCAATGGCGAGACACGGCGGTGTCAACCGAAAGAAACATGCGGAGCCTCCCCGTCCGACGCCCAAGGTGGCGAAACAAACACCGAATTGTGGCACTTGCGAGAGGGCGAGGCCATTGCCATTGTCTTCTGCGGCCCGCGAGGGAGGAGAGCCATGACCCAGACCAGCAGCCGAATCCTTGACGAGCTCGCGCGGCTGATGAACGACGCGGCTGGCGTCGCGCAGGGCGTGCGGCGGGAGTTCGATACCCTGTTCCGCACCCAGGCCGAGCGGATTTTGCGCGACCTCGACGTGGTCGATCGCGAGGAGTTCGAGGCGGTCAAGGAAATGGCAACCCTCGCCCGCGAGGAAAACGAGGCGCTGAAAAAGCGCGTCGAAGCCCTGGAGGCCAAGCTCGCCAAGGCCGCACGGTCGAGCCGGAACGAAGAAACGAGCTAGTTTTCTTGTCTTTCGGGTCCCGCGCGGCTATAAGCCCCCGACACGTCGGCGGGCTTGCGGCGCTTTGCGGTCGCCCCGACGCGGCGCATAATTCCTGATTGATCAATATCTTGAGGCTAGGACGAACCATGGCGACCGTGCAGCAGATCAAGGCCACCCTCCGGCCCGGCAATGGCAAGGGCGCGGCGCGAGCGGTTCGCCGTGCCGGCCGTGTTCCTGGCGTCCTCTATGGCGACGGCAAGCCACCGGTGCCGATCTCGGTCGATTACAGCGAGCTGCGGCAGAAGATATACGGCGGCCGGTTCCTGACCACCATTTACGAGCTTGAGCTGGACGGTGAGAAGCACCGGGTGATCCCGCGCGAGTACCAGCTCGATCCGGTGCGCGACAACCCAATCCATGTGGATTTCATGCGCCTCGGCGAGAACGCCATGATCCGCGTGGCGGTTCCAATCCGGGTCAAGAACGCCGACCAGTCGCCGGGAGTGAAGCGCGGCGGTACCGTCAACATCGTGACGCACGCGCTCGAAGTGCGCTGCCGCGCCGACGCCATTCCGCAGGCGTTCGAGGTGGATGTCTCTGACCTTGAGATCAACTATTCGAAACACCTCAGCGACATCACCTTGCCGCCCGGTGTGCGCGCGCTCTCGCAAGTAGATTTGACGCTGGTCACCGTGGTGCCGCCATCCGGTTAT
>FWPU01011106.1_pt1 | contig 12846 bp, 11 predicted proteins | sample 2228361 | NCBI WGS metagenome assembly FWPU01 (sample SAMEA103939777, study PRJEB20133) | metagenome | reverse complement strand
GGGCGTCCCCTCCGCTGCGCTCCGGGGAGGCAAGCACGGGATGGGGGTGGGGGTCAGATGCCGCAAACTGTAACATCCAGCGCGGCGGGCCGGGGCGGGATGAATCCCGCGGTACATGGCCCATTCTCGGTGCAGTCGGCCTCGGCCCGACTTTCACCTGCCTGAGCCGGGCGTTTGGACGCCCGGCGGCGTGCCGGCCGGCGCGTAAGTTGACGAGGAGATGAGGGGTGGCTTAGAATGGAAAGCAATGGACAAAGCGGCAAACAGGCAGGAGGCGGTGGTGGGGTTTCCGGTGTTGATCACGGGTGTGGCCGGGTTTATTGCATCGCATCTGGCGGAGCGACTGGTGGCTGCAGGTTGGGCAGTGCGTGGGACGGCGCGACGGCCTGAAACGGCGGCCTGGTTGGCTGCCAGGGGGGTCGAGGTGGTTCAGGCCGATCTGTTGGATCCTGCAGCATGGCATCGCGCGGTCGCCGGCTGCCGCGCTGTGATCCACGCAGCGGCCTGGACAGGCGGTCCAGAGCTGTCGGATGCGGCCGGCTGGCGCGTCAATGTGGACGGCACGGCGCATGTGCTGGCAGCGGCCGAGGCTGCCGGTGTTGAGCGCTTCATTTACATCAGCAGTGTGGCGGTGTACGGCCTCAATCGCGCTCGCCTGATAGATGAGACCGCGCCGATCTCCCTGGTAGGGCAGGCGTATCCCGACAGCAAGATCACTGCCGAGCAACGGGTATGTGCCGGCCGCGTGCCGTGGGTCATCGTGCGGCCGGCTTCGACCTATGGGCCGCGCGGCGTCGCATGGACGATCGGGCCGATCGAGCAGATCAAGGCGGGCCGATTGGTGCTGCTGGGTCGAGATGAGGGACTGGTGACGCCGGGCTACATCGCCAACGTCGTGGATGGCCTGTTGTTGACATTGACGCACCCGGCCGCGGTCGGCCAGGCATTCAACCTGTGCGATGCCCAGGCAGTGACCTATCGCGAGTTTTATCTGGCCTACGCACGGATGCTCGGCCGCACTCGGCTGCCGACCGTGCCGGGATGGATCGCCGGGCTGGCCAGTACCGCGCCGGCACGTCTCGGCCGACGGCTGCTCGGTCGGCCGGCGGTCGGGCCGTGGTCGCTTCATTTTCGGCGCAATCCATCCCGTTTCAGCATCGCCAAAGCACAGCAACGGTTGGGCTATGTGCCGCGCGTAGACTTCGCCGAGGGCCTGCGCCGTACCGAAGCCTGGTTGCGCTCGGCGGGCTATTTGTCCTGATGCGCGCTTTCCGGTATACTGGGCCTATGCGGATTTATCTGGAATCTCTAGGCTGTCGTTTGAACTACGCCGAGATGGCCGCACTGGGCCGCCAGCTGGCCGCGGCAGGCCACGAGCTGGCCGCGTCTGCCGGGCAGGCCGATCTCTGCGTGCTCAACAGCTGCGCAGTCACGGCCGAGGCTGCCCGACAGAGCCGCCAGCTGGCGCGGCAGCTGGCGCGCGCCAACCCGACAGGCCGCCTGATCGTCACTGGTTGCTATGCGACGCTGGAAGGAGAAAAGGCTGCACAGTTGCCTAACGTGATGCTGGTTGTCGGCAATGCGCGGAAGGAGGAGTTGCTGCGGATCATCAGCGAATCGGCAAACGTGCACATGCAAATCGGTGAACGGACCGAGGAGAACGGTGCGGCGACCGACAGGGAGAGCGGTAAGAGGGTGCCGCGAACAGGGATGGCGCGGCCTGACGACGAAAAGGCGTCTCACATCCAGGTCATCGCCGCATCCCCAGACCCGGCAGGGCAGTTCGTGGAACGCACCAGCGATGAGACAACACCCCGGGACTCGCGTGCCGCGTTCGCCCTTTCACGTCTGACGCCTGACGTTTCACGCACCCGCGCGTTTGTCAAAGTGCAAGATGGCTGCCGCAACCGGTGCACCTTTTGCATCGTGACGATCGCGCGCGGGGATGAACGTAGCCGGCCGATCCGCGAGGTCGTTGCCGAGGTGAACGCATTGCATGCGCTGGGATACCAGGAAGCAGTGCTCACCGGCGTACATCTGGGCGGATATGGCAGCGATATCGGCACCGATCTGCGCGCGCTGGTCAGCGCACTGCTGGCCGAGACGTCCATGCCGCGGCTGCGGCTCTCTTCGCTCGAACCGTTCGACCTGGCAGCCGACTTCTTCGATTTGTGGCCGCAAAGTGCCGGCCGGTTGATGCCTCACCTGCATCTGCCGGCCCAATCGGGCAGCGATGCCGTATTGCGCCGCATGGCCCGACGCAATCGCGTTGCCGACTTCGAGGCGCTGGTGGCCGCCGCGCGCAGCCGCATCCCCGGCCTGACGGTGACCACGGATCTGATCGTTGGTTTCCCCGGCGAGACCGAGGCCGATTTCGCAGACACGGTCGCGTTTGCCCGCCGCATCGAGTTTGCCCATCTGCACATTTTTCCTTTTTCAGCGCGGGCCGGCACGGCTGCTGCCCGGTTCGATCATCAGGTGCCAGAGGCTGAGCGCAGACGCCGCGTCCACATCTTGAATGAGCTGGATGGCGAATTGGGCGAACGCGTTCGCCGCGCGTTCCTGGGGCAGGTTCGCCCCGTGCTTTGGGAGCATGCCGTGGCCAGCGCGCCGGCCGAGCGCGGCGCGGCCGTGTGGGCCGGCTTAACCGATAACTACCTGCGCGTGCAGACCGCGATCGCCGGCGAGGCGTGCCTGCACAACCGCATCCTCCCGACCCGTCTGGTCGGGCTCGCCGACGGTGATCTGTGGGGCGAGGTGGTGGAAGACGGGGTCGTCCCGCCCGTGTCCCGCCGTCCGGCGCAATGAACAATGAGGAGCATGAACGATGACTCTTGAGGAACGATTAAGCAACGACCTCAAAGAAGCGATGCGCCAGCACGATGAAACGCGTAAACTGGCGATCCGCGCCGTGAAAACCGCCATCACCCAGGCCAAAGTGGCCGGCACCGAGGCGCGCGAGCTGAGCGATCAGGAGATCCTGGCCATCATTGCCAGGCAGATCAAACAGCGCCGTGAAAGCATCGAAGAATTCACTAAAGGTCACCGGCCCGATCTGGTGGCCAAAGAACAGGCCGAGATCGAGGTGCTGGAGGCTTATCTGCCTCGGCAGCTGAGCGAGGCCGAGATCCGAGACCGTGCCCGGGCTGTCATCGCCGATCTGGGCGTGACCGACCTGAAAGGCCTCGGCCCGGTGATGAAGCGCCTCACGGCCGATTTGAGGGGGTTGGCGGACGGCGGGACGATCAATCGCATCGTCCGTGAGCTGCTCTCATAGACGCCTGTACATCTGGCTGAGACCCAACACCGCGCTCCACAGGATCGGGTGAGATCGCAATGTCGCAACCCCTGCGTACAACTCGTCTCGTGACGCCACAGAGCATTCCGTGGCCCATCCGGGCGCGCGTGTTGAGCCTCTGGCTTTTGACGGGCCTGTTGAGCGTTGTGATCCTGATCGTACCGATGCCGTTCAGCAGCCAGGTGCAACTCCAGGTGGGCGATGTCGCCCCCTTCGACGTGTTCGCGCCGCGGCAGGTCACGTATGTGAGCGAGGTGCTGACGAGACAGCGCCGCGATCTGGCGGCCAATGCCGTTCCCGAGGTCTACGATCCACCCCAGGCACGCATCGGCCGCCAGCAACTGACCTTGACCAACCATATCCTCGATTTCGTCGCATCAGTGCGCGCCGACAGTTATGCCGATCTGCCGACCAAAGCAGCATACATCCGTGCGATCACCGCCATTGACCTGCCGCGTGAGGTGGTCAGCCGCACGCTGACCCTGCCCAATCCGGCCTGGGAACGGGTCTCCGGTGAGATTCAGAGCGTCCTCGAGCGCGTCATGCGCGAAGAAATTCGCGAAAATAGCCTGGCCGACGAGCGGCGCAAGATTCCGGCGCGCGTGCGTCTCGATCTCTCCGATGAAGATGTGGCCGTAGTGACGGCCTTCGTTGAAGATCTGTTGGCGCCGAACAGCTTCTACAACGCCGAGCGCACCGAGCAGCGCCGCCAGCAGGCGCGCGAGCGCGTCGAACCGGTCACGGTGTCCATAGAGCGCAATGAGACGGTTATTCGGGCAGGCGATATCGTCACCCCGGCTGAAATGGAGGCGCTGGAGGCGCTGGGCTTGCGCCAGCCCGCCCGGTCGTGGAAAAACGTCGCCAGCACAGTTACGTTCGTCTTCCTGTTAGGCAGCGTTTTCCTCTACTATTTCTATACCTGTGAACCGCAACTCTGGTTGCGTCGCACAGAACCACTCATCCTGGCAACGATCACGATCGTTTTCGTCGCCGCGGCGCGCCTGGCGATATCTGCCCATTCCTCGTGGTCCTACTTGTTCCCATACGCCGCGCTCGCCATGCTGATGTCGCTTCTCATCGGCCAGCGCATCGCCCTGGTCATCAGTGGGCTGTTCGTCCTGCTCGTGGGCTGGCTGTCGGCCGGTGACCTGGAGCTGATGGTCTATGCATTTGCGGGCAGCCTGGTGGGCATCTTGCGTCTGCGCCGCGGTGAGCGCCTGGGCAGCTTCGGCATGGCTGCCAGCTATGTCGTGGCGACCAACTTGATCGTGGTCACAGTCTTCAGCCTGATAGACGAACTGGTCAGCATCGCCGTTATCGCCCAAACGCTGATCCTGGCGATCGCCAACGGTTTCGTGACGATGACCGTGGCGCTGATCGGCATTTATCTCACCGGTCTGGTGTTCGGCGTGGTGACGCCGCTGCAGTTGATCGAGCTGTCTCGGCCGACGCATCCGCTGCTGCGCCAGCTTCTGCTCAAGGCGCCTGGCACCTATCACCACACATTGCTCGTGAGCAATATGGCCGAGCGCGCCGCCGAGGCGATCGGCGCCGACTCGCTGCTGACGCGTGTGGGCACCTATTATCACGATATCGGCAAAACGATCCGTCCCTATTTCTTCATCGAGAACCGCACCGAAGGCCCCGATCCCCATGCCCGGCTCGATCCCTACACCAGCGCTCAGGTCATCATCAGCCATGTAAAAGATGGCATTGATCTGGCGCGCAAGTATCGCCTGCCGCAGCGCATCATTGATTTCATCCCCGAACATCACGGGACGCTGGTGGTCTCCTATTTCTATCACCAGGCCACCCGTCTGGCCGGGACGCCGGAGAGCGTGGATCGGGCTGCGTTTCGGTATGCCGGACCCAAGCCGCAAAGCCGCGAGACCGCCATCGCAATGCTGGCCGATGGTGCCGAGGCCACGGTGCGCTCGCGGCGTCCCGGCACTGCCGAGGAACTCGAACAGATCGTCTCGGAGAGCGTCAACAGCCGTGTCATATCGGGCCAGCTGGACGAATGCCCGCTGACATTGGATGACCTGCGGGAAATCCGGCGGGCATTTGTGGATGTGCTGCGCGGCCTGCATCACCCGCGCATCTCCTATCCGCCCGAAGTCACCCCGACGCAGCCATCGGTCGAGCCGCCGCCTCCCGCTGAGGCGAAGCCGGCCCGTGCCGGGACTCGATCCACCAGGGAGAGAAGAAAACGTGTCCCCTCAGAAGCCAGGCAAGTCTTCGACACCTCGCGCAACGGTTGAGCCATCGGCAGAAGAACGGGTCATCGTCCAGGTGGACGATCCGTTTATCGCCGATGCCGATGTCGCCGATCTGACGCGCACCCTGTTGGCCACACTGGCGCACGAAGGTCGCCCAGATGCCGAAGTCACGCTGGTCATCACCGATGACGAAACCGTGGCCACCCTCAATCAGCAGTATCGCGGGGTCGAAGGCCCGACCGACGTGCTTGCATTCTCGGCGCAGGAGCCGACACCGGGCTTCGTCAGCGCGCCGGAGGCGGCGGCCTACCTGGGCGATATCGTCATCGCATTGCCGTTCGCTCGGCGCCAGGCTGCAGCGCTGGGCCGACCGTTGGCCGCCGAGCTGCGCCTGCTGGCCGTCCACGGCGCGCTGCACCTGCTGGGCTACGATCACGCCGAACCGGAGACAGAAGCCGCGATGTGGGCCAGGCAGGAACTGATCCTGAGCCAGATTGACCGCTAATCTTGCGGCAAGGCGGATGGACGAATGCGTGCTTTTCTGCGCAGTTTCGTTTATGCTTTTCAAGGCCTCGGGCATGCAGTGCGCACGCAGCGCAACTTGCGCGTCCACCTGGCGATCGCCGGCCTGGTGATCGTCGCCGGTTGGGCGCTGCACATCACCGCGGTCGAGTGGGCCATCCTGGGGCTGACGATCGGGGTCGTCATCTCGGCCGAGCTGGTCAACACGGTGGCCGAGCTGGCGGTAGACCTGTTGACCCAGAGATATCACCCGATGGCGAAGGCGGCGAAGGATGTCGCGGCAGCGGCCGTGCTGGTGACGGCGCTGGCCGCGATCTGGGTGGGCGTAGCCATTTTCGGGCCGCGACTGTGGCGGCTCCTTTTCGGATAATCGAACAAAATCACATGCACGAGGAGCAACATGAATGTACGCATGACCCGTCGTGAACGCCTGGTGGCGACCGTCGCCGGTGAACCGACCGACCGCGTGGCGGTCGCGCTGTGGCGACATTTTCCCGGCGATGACCAGCGACCGACCGACCTGGCGACCGCCACGTTGACCTGGCAGGCGCAGTATGATTGGGACTTCATCAAGGTGTCGCCTGCCAGTAGCTTCTGTCTGGTGGATTGGGGCATTGTGACGCGCTTCGGCGGCGGCGATGAGGGCACGCGGGAGTACGTCAACACGGTGATCCACGCGCCCGACGATTGGGAGCGGCTGCCGGTCCTCGATCCGCATGCCGGTGCACTGGCCGGTCAGCTGCACTGTCTGGAGTTGATCCGTGACGGCGTCGGCACGGATGTGCCTTTCATCCAGACCATTTTCAGCCCGCTGGCGCAGGCACGGCGTCTGGCCGGGCCAGAACGGCTGATCGTGCAGATGCGCCAGGATCCGGCTGCGGTACATATCGGCCTGGAGACGATCACGCGCAGCACCATCGCGTTCATCGAGGCGTGCAAGACGAAAGGGATCGCGGGTATTTACTACGCCATCCAGTGGGCCAGCTACAGCGTGCTCAGTCCGGCCGAGTATCGCGAGTTTGGCGAGCCGTACGATCGGCGCATCCTGGCGGCTGCGGCCGATTGCTGGTTCAACATGCTGCACCTTCACGGTGCCGACGTGATGTTCGACCTGGTCGCTGCCTATCCCGGCCACGCGCTCAACTGGCACGACCGCGAGACCTGGCCGCCGTTGGGTGTCGGCATGCAGCGTTTCCCCGGCGCGGTCTCGGGCGGCCTGGAGCATTGGGAGGATGTGTTGCGCGGCACGCCGGAGCAGATTCGGGCGCGTGTGGCCGACGCCATTGCGCAGACCGGCGGCCGGCGCCTGATCGTCTCGACGGGCTGCGTGGCGCCATGCAATGCACCGTTCAGCAACCTGCGCGCCGTCCGCGCGGCGGTCGAAAAATAACCGCCGACGCTCAGGCTGACCTTTGCGGATCTTTACGGTGCTTGACGCCTGACGTTTGACGCTTGATTTCTGACGCCCATCTATGGCCCAGCTTTTCACCTATTGCCCTCGTTGTGCCGCGCCTCTGGCCGATGATTTCCTCTTCGGTCGGATGCGCCGCCACTGTCGTTATTGCGGCTTCATTCAGTTTCAAGATCCGAAGGTCGCCGTGGCCGCGTTGGTCAGCGATGGCGAGCGTGTGTTGCTGGTGCGTCGGGCTGCGGTGCCGCGCATCGGCTTCTGGGCATTGCCTGCCGGCTACATGGATGCCGATGAGCTGCCCGAAGAAGCGGTCGTGCGTGAGGTCGCAGAGGAGACCGGAGTAAGTATCGAGGTGGTTGGCCTGCGCAACATTGCGCCGCTGGCAGGCTGGAGTGAGCGTCGCGGCATCCTGCTGATCTACAACGCGCGGCCGATCGGCGGCACCGCGATTGCGCGCGATGATGCGAGCGAGGCATGCTGGTTCACCCCGTCCCAGGTCCCGTGGCATGAGCTGGCTTTCGAGTCCACGATCGAAACGTTGCGCGATTGGGCCCTGGCGGGCTGAAGAAAGGCAGCTCTGGATTGCGGCGCTGTAGCGCCGCTTTTCGATCATCGCGCAGTCCAAAGCGGCGCCGGGTCGCCGCAAGCCAAAAAACGAAGGCGGGACTCGTCACCGCCAGACTCATCATGGAGCCACGATCAACGGCCAGTATATGCGGAACGGCCCGGGCGTGACGATTGGCGGCCCGCCCCAAGTCACACAGAACCGCACCGCATCCACCCAGAAGTCGGTCGGCAAGTTATCGCTGTCGTTTTGCGCAACGAACACCAGGTTGATCGTACCGAAGGCGTTCAATGGCGCCATGTCGGCCTGTTGCAGGCGATAGAGGTAGCGATCCCATGGCAGGCCACTGGAGGCGGTGTCGGCCGAGTTGCCTGTGCGCAGCAGCGAACTGACCGGCTTGCCGTCCGTCGTGCGGAACTCGGCAAAAAGCCAGTCATCGAACGGCAATTGAGGCGAGCTGCCCAGACCGCGATCTGCGTTTTCGATCCGAAAGGCGAACCACAGGGCCCCTTCGGCCGCCACGTCGGTGGGACGGACGTCGTTTCTCAGATTCAGGGTGCGTGTCAGCGCGCCGGATGCGTTCGGGCCGCCCGTGAAATGCGCGGCGCGCGTGCCAGAGTAGAAACGCGTTGTATCCACGCGCCATGCCGGATCGGCCTGCCAGGCGCCCCAGCCATCCTCGAAATCGCCGTCCAGGATCAGGTCCTGGCAGCCGTCCGGCCATGCCGTCAAAGGCGGGTGCGGTGTGGGCGTGGGGCTGGGCTGAGGGGGCAGAGATACGGCCGCCAACGCCTTGCGGCCGTTGATGCGGCCGTGGCCGAAATAAAGATCCCGGCCGGTCGCACCCAGATCATCGGTGTTCTGTTCGATGATCTGGCGCACTTGCGCGTTGGTCAATTGGGCATTGCGCGAGAGGATGAGCGCGGCCAGGCCGGCCACGTGCGGCGCGGCCATGCTCGTGCCGCTCATCGGCCCGTAATTGCCCCAACGATAGGTCGAATAAACCGATACGCCCGGCGCGGCCACATCTATGAAGTCGCCCCAATTCGAAAAACCGGCGCGGTTGTCGCTCGCATCGGTGGCGACCACCGCAATCACGTTGGGATGCGCGGCAGGATAGTGATAGGTGTTGCTGCCCATGTTGCCCGCCGCGGCCACGATCACCACCCCATGGGCCCAGGCATAATCCACCGCGGCCTCTTCGCCCCGGCTGTACGATGTGGCGCCCAGGCTCAGATTGATGACGCGCGCGCCGTTGTCGGTCGCGTAGAGAATGCCCTGGATCAGGTCATCGTAGGTGCCATAGCCACTGGGAGGAAATACCTTCACCGGCATGATCGTGACACCGCCTGCCATGCCCGCGATTCCCTTCCCATTGTTGATGCGTGCGGCGATGATGCCGGCGACATGGGTGCCGTGTCCGGCGAAGTAGTCATCGGCGATGTTATTATTGTTCGCGGCGAAGTTCCAGCCGTTCATGTCATCCACAAAGCCGTTGCCGTCATCATCAATGCCGTTGTTGGGGATTTCCAGCGGGTTGCCCCAAATACCGCCGCCCAGATCCTCGTGGTCCACATACACGCCGGTGTCGAGCACGGCCACCACCACTTCGGCCAGGCCGGTAGTGAGCTCCCACGCGTCCGGCATCTGCAGGCGCGTGCCGAGGTAGGCCGCCTGCTGGACGGCATAGTACGGGTCGTCCGGGATTAGATCGGGGGTAATGATGTAGTTCGGCTCGACCCATTCCACGCCGGCGAGCGCGGCCACGGCGGATGCCGTCGCGGCCAGCGCAGCACCCGACTGTGCCGGCGTCTGGTCAGCCGAGGCGGCAGTCGTCTCCGCAACGACGATGCCGAGTTGAGGAATGGTGCGATGCACCCGCAGGCCAGATGCAGCGCGCAATTGCTCGACGCGCGCGGCCGAGAGGTCGGTCAGCTTCACCAGCAACTGGCCGGGCACGTGCGGCGCATCCCAATTCGGGGTGGGCCGCGGCGACATGCGTTGAGCCGGGGCCGCGGACACGATCACTGTGCTGTCAGGGCGCCACAGACTGCCCACGATCAGCGCCAGCGCAGCGATCAACAGAAATGGAAATGGCCAGATACGATTAGATGATGGCATGAAACACTCCCACGTGCCGCTGGCCGGCCTGCATGGTTGGAGCAAGTGTCCACGCCGGGCGCGACGCCACGGCCCCTGCAGGTGGCAATCTCACCTCGATTTCTCTCCCCGCAGGAGGGGAAAGTGCGACTTCTCACAGCGGAACGCCAACACGCCGTCCCACCCCGCTCACCGAATGGCTCAGAGCGGCCTGCAGATCGTCCCCGCGTTTGACCAGATAGGCGGGCAGGCCACTGGCCTGCAGATCGGCGACCGTGCCCGTGTAGTCGGGTGCCGGGCCGAAGGTGCTGGCTGCGATGAAGACACCGATGCCCTTCACCCCGCGTGCCTGCAAGCCCCTCAGCGCGGTGACCCATTTCGTGTCGGTCGAGGGAGTGATGACGATTAACGTGGTGTGCCGCGCCAGATGCGCGCCATCGCTGGCCAGCATCTGGGCCAACGGCACCCTGCCTTCTGCCTGGATCACCGCCAGCACCTCCAGCAGGCGGTTCAATTGACGCTCGCCTCGGTCGGGCTGGATGAACTCGCGCTGCTTCGGATAGCTTAGAAAGCCGACCTCGCGATCCATCTGCAAAAAATGCTGCGCCAACGACGCAGCAATCGTCACTCCGTACTCGACCGTTGACGGCGGCAACTCGATGCGCGCCTCGGTCCGTCGCGTTGCCCAGGCCAACGGCTCTGGCGCTTTCGGCGTCCAGGGTGCAGCCATGTGCACGGTCTCGTGCATGTCCAGGAAAATCCACAGATCGGCTTCGGGATCGAGCTCGAATTCTTTGGAGATCAGGCGGCCGGTGCGCGCTGTGGAAGGCCAGTGGATACGGTTGAAGCTGTCGCCGGGGACATAATCGCGCACGCCCGAGACGCTGGCCGTGATGTACGGCGTGCGACGATGCATCGCCTCGCCTCCGGGCAGATATCCCGTGGGCGGCGCGAAGCCGGGGAGGGGCACGGTGGCCGGCGCCACGACCAAAGAGATGGTCTCCGTCAGCGGCCGCGTGAAACGGAAGAGGCCCAGGGGGTCGCCGCTGGTGAGCCGAATCGGCCCCATCGTGTAACGACCGCGCTGCTGACACAGCGTGCGCACCTGCCAGCGCGACGAGGCGCGGCCGGCCAACGCGCTCACCACCCGGCTGACCTGATGCCCGGGCAGATCGGAGTAATCGTCTACTTCGACCCACAGCTTGGGCCAGGGCGAACGGTTCGCCAGCTCCAGCGACTCCTCGAAATACTTGCCGACTTGCGAGCGCTGGATGCGCGAGCCGCGACGCAATGTCAGGCCCTGCAAATTGGCCCAGGCCCACCATAGCGTGACCGCGATGACCGCTGTGATGAAATAAAAGAGATTGTAGGCCCACTCTCGACCGGTGTTCAGGGCGAACAGCAGGGCCAGAACCCACAGAACGGCTATGCCCCAGGCGCGTCGCACGTCCATCGCTCTCAACGGACCGCTCTGGTCCGCATTCCCGGCACCGGAACCGATGCGGCGATCTGCTCCACCACGGCGCGCGCTTCGACGTTCTTCAGCCGCGCCGACGGGCTGATGATCAGCCGATGGGCGAAGGTGGCGACCAACAGGCGCTTCACGTCGTCCGGGATCACGTAGGAGCGGCCTTCCAACGCGGCATGGGCGCGCGCGGCCTTGAACAGTGCCAGGCTGCCGCGCGGGCTGACGCCCAGATACACGTCCGGATGCCGTCGGCTGACGTTGGCCAGGTCTACGATGTATTCTTTGATCAGATCGTCTACGTAGACCTGCTTCACCGCTGCCTGGGCTGTCATCAGTTCTTCGGCGGAGACGACCTGGCCGATATCTTCCAGCGGGTGATGCTCGCGCTGGAGTTCCAGGATGCGCATTTCATCCGCGGCCGCCGGATAGCCCAGGCTGACCCGCATCATGAAACGATCAATCTGAGCTTCGGGCAGTGGAAATGTCCCTTCGTATTCGATCGGATTCTGCGTCGCCAGCACGAGAAACGGCCGTTCCATCGGATAGGTGACGCCATCCACGGTGATCTGCCGCTCCTCCATCGCCTCCAGCAACGCAGATTGCGTTTTGGGCGTGGCGCGATTGATCTCATCGGCGAGCACGATCTGCGCCATCACCGGGCCGGGGCGAAACTCGAATTCGCGCGTCTTCTGGTTGAACATGGACACCCCTGTGACATCACTGGGGAGCATGTCCGGGGTGAACTGGATGCGGCGAAATGAGCAGCCAATAGATTTGGCGATCGAGCGCGCCAGCATGGTCTTGCCGACGCCGGGCACGTCTTCGATCAGCAGATGACCCTCACACAGCAGCGCGATCAAGGTCATCTGCACCTCGCGTCGTTTGCCGACAATGACACGTTCGACGTTGTCTACAACGCGCTCGGCAAGCGACTGGACGATCTCGACAGAGTTATCAGCCATTCGGTGTGACTCCTGGTCAAATAACGGTCACGGCAGTGGTGCCATGGTCAGATGATGCGCCGATGCCCCCACTGCTGAATTCGCCCCCACAAGCGAGGGCAGCGAGATTCTTTACGAGCATTATACCTCAAAAACCGATGAAAGATAGTAGCCGCTTGTCCTTTTGCGTGCTTTGGACTTGTAGTCGGTGCAATGCTACAATGGAATACGGGTAGTGGTAAAAAAGTAAGTGATGGTATATGATGGGCCCATGATCCAGATCACCATCACCTACCGCTGCCACGTCTGTGGCAGCACCAAC
>FWPU01007782.1_pt1 | contig 12846 bp, 8 predicted proteins | sample 2228361 | NCBI WGS metagenome assembly FWPU01 (sample SAMEA103939777, study PRJEB20133) | metagenome | reverse complement strand
GCATTAATACCAAGTCCTCTCATTAAATCAACTGCAGAAACCAGAGCACCTTTAAGATTATATTTTTCTTTAAATGTTGGAATATTTAGCTTTTTACCCTGTCCCCAGAACCATATGCTGTTTGCAGGTCGTTTACCATTTTTAATTCTTTCACAATTCACGGGATGCCGTTCAAGAATTGTTGTTGATTTCAACATGAGTTCCCTTAATATATCTTCTCCTTCTCCAACAGGAAGATAGTCAGATATTTCTTTACCGGTTATATCATGTGGTGGCGTACACTCAACATTAACCGAGCCTGATGACCACACCATAATATGTCTGTAACTCACCCCTGGATAAAAATTAATTGATTTTGAGCTAATTTCTTTCTGAATATCACTAATAAGCTTTTTAGCTTCATCTGTTGTTATATGATCGCTACTGTAATCTTCCATAACAGCTTTTGTTTTATCTTTATTATATTTCAAAGTAACAAGATTGCATCTGTAAGCAACATCATCCGGTTTAAGATCTATACCAATACTCAAAGCTTCCAGAGGAGCTCTTCCTGAATAAAATTTACGAGGATCATAACCAAGAATATTAAGATTTGCGATATCAGAACCAGGATGGAATCCCTCGGGTACGGTCTTGACTTTTCCGGTAATTCCTTTTTGCACAAGAAAATCAAGATTGGGAGTATTTGCCACCTGTAAAGGAGTCCTGCCCTCGAGTTCTTCTAATGGTCTATCGGCCATTCCATCACCGATTATAACAACATATTTCATCTAAGGTTTACCTCTTTTCAATTATTTTATAACCTACATATATATTACTTCAAATGGGATAGCAATAAAACTAATTTTTCATCTTAAACCGTAAAAAAGCAATTGGGAAAGGTAAATATCTATCAAGTTTTCAAGTTATAAAGCCTACGGACTTTTAAGCGAAAAAATTATTATAAGATATAGAAAATTAACTATGGCTCTATTTATGAAACAAAATCACGGGTCTTGGCAATGAGGCTGAAGACGTAAGCGGAAGCCTCAGGTTAACAGGCTATAATAACAATTTATTCATAACAAAGTGTTGCATTTGTACTTTGATAGTTTATTTTGTTTCAGTAATAGAGCCATAGTTATATATATCTGAAATACAATCATCGAGTTAAATCAAAAAATGCAATTAGAATAATGCAGATTTTAAAGCACCTTTAAAATATCAAAGATTTTGAATCAAATTCAGCACAATACTTTATTGTATGTCAACCTGAATTTAATTCAGGGGTTGTGAGATTCTGAACCTGATTCAGAATCTATGAGCAATGAAAATACTTTATTCTTCTACTTTCTTCTTTCTATATTGAGTATAGGCGTCTCTTATTGATATATAAGGGTCTATAGCTGATTTTTTAAGGTCTTCATAATCTCCTATGTGTAAGGATACCGTGTTTACTTTGTCATAAGCTGTTATACCTAATGATGCTTCGACAGGGGTAACATAATTTACCGGGTCAAAAAATCCATCTCCTATCTTCCCAATGGTATCTCTTAAGGAAGACGGACCAATGAATGGCCAGACTATATAAAAACCATGTCCTATTCCATATGAACCCAATGCCTGACCCAAGTCCTCTTCTTTTTTTGATATGCTTAAATCTTCTTTTGCAGCATCTGCAAGCCCGAGCACACCTGCTGTAGAATTATAGAGAAACCTGATCAATTCATTAAAAGAATCTTTGATTTTTAATTGTAATATGCAACTTACAAAGCGGACAGGCGTTGAAATATTATTAAAAGCATTGCTTACAGCAATGCGCATATCCTCAGGCATTATTGTAGAATATCCCTGTGAAACAGGTTTGAGCACCCAGAAATAAAGTTTATCGTTAAAATAATACATTGCTTTATTCCATGGATAAATAGGATCAGCTATCTGGATAGTTTCTTCTTTCTCTTCTTCTATTACTTCATTTTGGGTAGGCTCCTGCTCAGAGTTTACTGGTTTTGTTAGATCTTCTGATAATGTTCCACTTTTTACAATTTCTGATTTTTCTTCTGTAACATCTGGCTTAGGCTCCTGTCCGGATGTTTTCAGTTCCTGATAAGAAGAAGCTTCGATATTCTGAGAAGTTTTCGATTCAGAAGAGTATTGGGTGTCAGAAAATGAACGTGTAGAAAAACTGAATAAAAAAAATACAGCAATTAAAACAAAAGACGAGGTTCTCATTATTATCCCTCCCCTGGAAAAATTAAGCCTTTCCTACTTTTTTACGTAAAGTTTCAAGCAGGTAGTCAGGATTTTTATTTGAAAGTATTTCCCTGAACTGATTCCTGTAGTTGTTTATAAGGCTGACGCCTTCAATAACAACATCATAAACTTTCCATTCATCACCTTTCTGTATAACTCTATAGTTTATAGGTACATCAGCTTTCTTAGTTAAAACCACGGTCTGAACTTCAACAGTCTTTTCAGTTAATTGAGTTTCTTTGCCAAAATTGACCTTTTCATCTGTATATGTAACAATTTTGTCAGCATACGCATCTTCAAGAATTTGTTTGTATAAACTGATAAATTCTTCCTGTTGTTTAGTATTTAATTTGTTCCAGTTTTGTCCGAGTGTTCTCTTTGAAAGTTCTGTATAATCAAAAAAGCTATCAGAAATATTTCTAATTTTTGCCTTCTTTGTTTTCTTACCCGCCTCGCCTTTTAATGAAGGATCTCTTAAAACATCAAGGACCTTATTAATTTGTGCTTTCACAGAATCAAGCGGAGCACCTGCAAATGAAATCAAAGGAACAAATAAACAGACAATAATTATTGTAAAGATACCCTTTTTCATTTCAACCTCCATTTTAAATAAATATTTTTAAATTTCACGATCGAGTCGTGGAATAGACCAGTGCTGGTAACCCTGAAAATTACCATATCTAACTATTGATTGTATATTACATCTTTATTCTGTTTTACTCAACAAATCTTTCAGTCTCCCTATATAACCTTCGATGTCATCTTTACTAAATTCGTTGTCTTTTCTATTTTTTTTGGAAGAAAAATCTTTTTCATAAATTAAAATATCTGCTTTTTCAATTAAAGTCTCGGCACCTGGTTTAATTTTTTTCATATCACCTGAAATAAAAATTAAAATATCAGCATTTGCAGCCTTTACAGCACTATTGCCTTCAATAACTACACCTTTACTACCGGATAGTTTACTTAAAGCAATATTTATTAAAGATGATAATTCTTCAGGCGGTGACTGAATCCAGAGAACCTTTTCTGCTCCTGAATTAAGCATTCTGGCAGTATCTTTACCTTTTTCAGATAATATTAAAGGATTATCAATAATAGAAGAGTAAAGTGATGATTTTGTGTATTTTATAGCAGATAATCCCTTTATTTTTCTTAATATCTCGCAAGCTACCTCTGTTTTGCCTGATCCGCTGTGTGCTCCAGTGATTCCTATTATGAATGGTTTCATTGTTATTTTATATTGTTTTTTTGATATATGAAGTTTAGTCTTTCAGAGTTTCTTTATATCCACATTCCTTATTTTTACAAAAAATTATTATGTCACCATTTTTATCCTTTTTTTGATAGAGTATTTTGGCTTTACATTTCGGGCATTCCTGCTGGAAAGGTTTGTTCCATGATGCAAATTTGCACTTAGGGTAATTACTACAACTCCAGAAGATACGTCCTCTTTTTGAACGTCTTTCTACAATATTTCCTCCATCTTCAGGGCACTTAACACCTGTTGATAGAGGCTTAGCATTTTTACATTCAGGGTATTTAGAACAAGCAAGAAAATTCCCGTATCTTCCTTTTCTCAACACCATGGGCGAGCCACATTTTTCACATTTTTCATCTGTTTGCTGAACGTTCTGTTCATTCAATTCTCCATTTTCTCCGTTTCCAGATAATGGTCTTGTATTTTTACATTTTGGGAATCCTGTACAGGCTAAAAATCTTCCATGTCTTCCCCATCTTATGACCATTGGCCTGCTACATTTTTCGCAAATAATATCAGTAGGTATATCTTGTGGTTTTACATTATCCGTAGATTTTACTGCTTCAGCAAGCCCTTTCTTGAAAGGATTGAAAAAATCATTTATTACCTTAACCCACTTCATCTTTCCTTCTTCAATCATGTCAAGTTCATTTTCCATTTTTGCAGTGAAATTAACATTCAATAGTTCGGGAAACTTTTCGACAAGGTAATCATTCACCAGAATTCCAAGCTCAGTTGGATGGAATTTTCCATCGGTCTTCAAAATGTATTTTCTATCCTGAATTGTGGAAAGTATCGTAGCATATGTGCTTGGTCTGCCAATGCCTTTCTCTTCAAGAGTCCTGACAAGAGTTGCTTCAGTATAACGCGGAGGAGGTTGTGTGAAATGCTGTTTTGGCTGTATGTTAAGAAGCCTTAAAGATTCACCTTCTTTTAAAGCTGGCAGCACAAAGCCTTCTTCTTCCTCAATCTCGTCTTTGCCTTCTGTATAAAGTGCCATAAAACCATCAAAACGTATAACAGTACCTGAGGCACGGAATTCATAATTTTCTTTATCATCATTGATAATAAAAGTTGTTTGTTCGAGTTGAGCTGGTGACATCTGGCTCGCGATAAATCTCTTCCATATTAGTGAATAAAGAGCATACTGGTCTCTTGAAAGAAATGGTTTAACAACCTCTGGATGTTTATCAGCATAAGTTGGTCTGATTGCTTCATGTGCTTCCTGTGCAGTATCCTTACTTTTATAAACAGGTGCCTTTTCAGGTACATAGTCCTTTCCAAAAGTTTTAGCTATTAATTCCTTAGCCCACTGCTGAGCTTCGGGTGCTATGCGATGTGAATCAGTTCTCATATAGGTTATTAAACCGACAGAACCCTGTCCGCCGAGTTCTACACCTTCATAAAGTTCCTGTGCCACCATCATGGTTTTTTTGGCTGTAAATTTAAGTTTTCTTACAGCCTCCTGCTGAAGAGTACTTGTTATGAAAGGAGGATAAGGCATCCTTTTTCTATGTTTTTTCTCTATTTTGCTTAATTTGAAGAGACTATTTTTTAAGTCAGAGACTATTTCATTTGCTTTATTACCATCAGGAACAAGAAACTTTTGTTCGGATTTTTCTTTTAAAATTTTTGAAAGCTTTGCCTGAAATACAGGCTTAACAGAACCTTCAAAATCAGCAATTATACTCCAGTATTCTTCGGATTTAAATTCATTAATCTCGCGTTCTCTTTCCACGATCAACCTGACAGCAACAGATTGTACTCTTCCTGCACTTAATCCTCTTCTTATCTTTTTCCACAATAAAGGACTGAGACCATAGCCAACGAGTCTATCAAGCACTCTACGCGCCTGTTGGGCATCTACTTTTTTCATATCAATCTTTTCAGGCTTTTTAATAGCTTCTCTTACTGCTTTTTCGGTTATCTCATTGAAAATTATTCTATAAATCTTTTCATTTACTGGAGGTTTTTCTTTTTCTGCAATTTCTGTTGCTATGTGCCATGCAATGGCTTCACCTTCTCTGTCAGGGTCAGGAGCAAGAAAAACTTTATCAGCTTCTCTCGAGGCTTTTTTGAGTTCTTTAATTATTTTTTCTTTACCTGGTATGACCACATATTTGGGCTCAAAGTTATTTTCAATATCCACTCCCAGATCATTTTCAGGCAAATCTTTAATATGACCTATAGATGCTTTTACAATAAATTCCTTACCAAGAATTTTATTTATTGTCCTTGCTTTGGCAGGAGATTCAACTATTACAAGATTATTCATGCTAAATAAAACCTCTTTCCAGTAATTTGTTTAACAACGCCTTTAAGTTCAAGCTCCAGAAGTATTCCGAGCACTTTCGATGGAGGAAAAGTGCTCTGACGAGCAATATCGTCAATCTGTCTGGGTTCACCAGAAAGCAGATTACATAATATCTTTTCGTCATTACTGAGTTCAATCTTTACTTTATTTTCTGTTTTAATAAAACCTTTCAATACAGGTGCAAGTTCTCTGAGTATATCATCCGGTTTCTGTACGAGCATCGCACCTTCTTTAATCAAATTATTCGTTCCTTCAGAATTTCTGGATGTAATAGCGCCTGGAATAGCAAAGACTTCCCTCCCGTAATCGTTGGCGTACCTTGCTGTAATCAATGCTCCACTGTCTGATACAGCTTCAACAACAAGAACACCGAGTGAAAGACCACTTATAAGTCTGTTTCTCTTTGGAAAATTTTCTTTATCAGGGCCTGTCCCGGGGAAAAACTCACTTATTATGCAGCCATGTTCAACAATTTTTTCCAGAAGATTTTTATTTTCTGGAGGATAAACAACATCGACACCTGAGCCAAGAACAGCTATAGTTCTGCCATTTGCCTTTATTGCCCCTCTATGAGCAATCGAATCAATTCCTCTTGCCATTCCACTTATAATTGTCAGGCCAATTGATGATAATTCTTCTGAAAATCTCTCGGCTACTGACGCTCCATAAGAAGTCATCTTTCTTGAACCAACAATTGCCAGCGAGTATCTGTCATTTGGCATTATATCACCTCTGACAAACAAAACAACAGGGGCATCGTTTATCTCTTTGAGAAGAACCGGATAATTTGAATCATTAATACAAATCGTTTTTATATTCTTTTTATTGATAATATCAATATATTTTTCGACAATATCCCATTCAGAAAAGGATAATATTTTTTTTGCAGCTTTCTGACTTATTCCATCAATTCCGGATAATTCTTCGAAATCTGCATTAAATATTTTCTCAGGTGTCTTGAAAATTGAAAGCAGTTTTTTAGCTCTTACAGGACCGATATCAAGAATCATCATAAGAGCAAGCCAGTATTTTAAATCAGACATATTATGCCCTGAATTTTGGAAGTTTCAACCTCAATGCATTGATCTTAATAAAACCTTCTGCATCTTTTTGATTGTAAACCTGCTCTTTTTCAAAGGTTGCAAGCTTCACATTATACAGTGAATAAGGTGATTTTCTTCCTGTCACATAACAATTGCCTTTATAAAGTTTCAACCTGACTGTTCCGGTAACTTCCTTTTGAATATTATCGATCATATTTTGTAAAGCAATGCGTTCAGGTGAAAACCAGTATCCATAATAGACAAGCTCAGAATATTTGGTAATAAGGGAGTCTTTCAGATGCATTATCTCTCTATCAAGTGTAATTGATTCAATAGCTCTATGTGCAATATGCAATACTGTTCCACCAGGTGTTTCATATACTCCTCTTGATTTAATTCCAACATATCTATTCTCAACTACATCTACCCTGCCTATTCCATGACTGCCGGCGATTGAATTTAACTTCTCAAGTAGTCTGGCTGGTGACATACGTTTGTTATCAATAGCCACAGGATTACCTTTTTCATATGAAATTTCAATATAGACTGGTTTATCAGGGGCTTTTTCAGGTGGTGTTATCATAGTAAACATATCTGAAGGAGGTTCCTTCCATGGGTCCTCAAGAATTCCGCCCTCATAACTTATGTGGAAAAGGTTTCTATCAATACTGTAAGGTTTTTCTTTTGTTGCAGTAACCGGTATCCCATGTTTCTCAGCATACTCGATTAAAGATCTTCTTGAGTCAAATGGCCATTCACGCCATGGAGCAAGAACTTTAATATCAGGTCTTAGAGCATAATAAGTCAATTCAAATCTTACCTGGTCATTGCCTTTACCTGTGGCTCCATGAGCAACAGCCTCGGCACCTTCTCTTTTTGCTATCTCGATTTGTTCTTTTGCTATTAATGGTCTTGCAATCGAAGTGCCAAGAAGATATACTCCTTCATAAACAGCATTTGCCCTTAACATTGGATATATATAATCTTTTACGAACTCGTCACGAAGGTCCTCTACATAGGCTTTTGATGCCCCGGTTTTTATCGCTTTTTTTCTGATTTCCTCGAGATCTTCTCCCTGTCCCAGATCAGCGCAGAAAGCTATTATTTTAGCTTTATACTTCTCTTTAAGCCATTTTATAGCAACAGAAGTATCAAGTCCTCCTGAATATGCGAGTACTATCTTTTCGAGCATAAATTAACCTCCAAAACATTTTTTCTTAAATGAGTATTTAAAACATTCCCTGAAAGATAACCATAGCATAAATTCTTTGAAAATGTAAAACTCCTGAAATAAGAAATGATTTGACAAACAGTTAAGAAAAGTTTTATATTGTAATTGAGACTCATTCGCAATAAAAATGATAGACATAAATAAGGGCAAAAAAGATTTTACGAACTTTTTAAGAGAACATGGACAACGATTGACAAATGAGCGTTCAGTGGTTCTCAACAGAATATTGTCATGCTCAGGACATTTCGACCCTGATACTTTATATTTACAAATAAGACAGACCGGTCTTAAGGTGTCCCGAGCTTCTGTTTACAGAACCCTTAATCTATTACATAAAAGTGGCTTTATAAGCATTGTTCGAAAAACAGAAAAAGGAACAATATATGAGTGTGTTTATGGAATCAAGCATCATGACCACATGCATTGTAATGAATGTGGTAAAGTAATCGAATTTTATTCTGAAGAGCTTGAAAAACTACAAGAGAAAATATGTGAAAAACAGGGTTTCAATGGCCAGAGTCATACATTGGAGATTAGGGGATATTGCGCACAATGCAGGAAGAACACGAAATAGAAATTCATAAAAGATACAGACACAGGTACCAGAAAGGAAAGCAGCACGGTAAAGTAATATTAATTGGTAATCCGAATGTTGGTAAGAGCGTAATCTTTGGATTGCTAACCGGTAAATATGTAACTGTTTCCAATTATCCCGGTACTACAGTTGAAGTTTCTTATGGAAATATGTCTATTGGTGACAGGAAATTTATTTTGATTGATTCACCCGGTGTTAACAATTTAACCCCGATGAGTGAAGATGAGAAGGTTACTCGCGACATATTAATCAGAGAAAATGCTGAAGCAATTGTTCTTGTCGCTGATGCAAAAAATTTGAAAAGAGCTATGATGCTTCTTGTTCAGATTGCTGAAATGAATCTTCCGTGTATTCTTGACCTGAATATGGAGGATGAAGCAAAAGCACGCGGAATCGAAATTGATTATGAACAATTGAGCAATTTGTTGAATATAGAAGTCGTTGGCACTATAGCTCCACAGAGAAAAGGCATAAATCAACTTAAAGAAGCAATTCTAAATCCCAGAAAAGCTAAAGTCAACCTGATCTATAATTCAATAATCGAGGATTATTTAGACAAAATATCTGCTTTACTTCCAGATTCAAACATGTCAAAACGCTCAATATCTTTAATGATACTGTCAGGAGATGAGAGTCTTAAAAACTGGCTAATGGCTAATCTCAGTCCTGATAAAATCAAGAAAATAGAAGAACTCAGAGATGAAGCTCAATCAAAACTAAAAGAACCAATTTCTTCGATTATTAATAATTCAAGAATAAAAACCGCAGAAGAAATTGTAAAGGCTGTTCAAAAACAAAGCCTAACTTCTTCTGGAAAACTTCTAAGTGTTCTTAATAACTGGACGACTCATCCTTTCTGGGGGATACCTGTTTTGCTCTTTGTTGTATCGGCTTTCTATGTATTTGTCGGTAAATTTGGTGCTGGCATAATGGTCGATTTTTTTGATGAAATAATATTCAACAGATACATTAATCCTATCATAGAACTATCTGTTAAAGCTATTTTCTCCGAAGGTTTTTTTCAGGATATGTTGATTGGTAAATATGGAATATTTACCATGGCACTAACTTATGCTATCGGGATCATACTTCCTATTACTTCGACTTTCTTCATAGCCTTCGGGGTTCTTGAAGACAGTGGTTACCTGCCAAGACTCGCTGTAGTCTCGGATAGAGTATTCAGGGTTATAGGACTGAATGGAAAAGCTATACTTCCAATGATTCTTGGACTTGGATGTGGAACAATGGCAACCATGTCAACAAGAATTCTCGAAACCAGACGTGAAAAAGTCATTGCAACTTTTTTGATTGCCCTTGCAATACCATGTTCTGCTCAACTTGGAGTAGTTTTTGGCATGCTCGGCCCACTTCCAATTAAAGCTACTATCTGGTGGGCTTCCTGTATTATTTCCGTGCTTATGCTGACAGGTTACCTTGCAGCCAGATTGGTGCCTGGTGAGAAACCGGATTTTTTCATAGAGCTTCCACCATTGAGAGTGCCTTCTCTGATAAATATAATAATGAAAACCCTGAGCAGAATAGAATGGTATTTAAAAGAAGCAGTGCCTTTATTTATTCTTGGTACTTTTATTCTTTTCATTCTTGATAGAATAAATTTGCTTCTATGGATTGAGAACATAGCATCTCCTGTTGTTGTGAGCTTTCTTGGTCTGCCATCCAGAGCAACTGAAGCACTTATAATGGGATTTCTAAGAAGAGACTATGGTGCAGCAGGTTTATTTGATATGGCGCGTAAGGGGCTCATGAATGAAATTCAGGTTATAGTTAGCCTTGCAACGCTCACCCTATTTGTCCCATGCCTTGCTAATTTTTTTATGATAATTAAAGAAAGGGGGATTAAAACAGCAATTTTAATGATGTCTCTTATAATACCTTTTGCTATACTGGTAGGGGGCATTTTAAATATTGTCTTAAAAGTTTTCTATTAACCACAAATTTTTGTTGAAATAATATAAATATTGCAATTTTAGACTTCCCTCAAGATCGATACCTTGTTTATTTTTGCTCTACGCTCGCCTTTCTTTGTTCTTCATAAAACATTCGTATTTTTCATAAGGCAGTATTATCCGGATTAAATTATTTTTTCTATTTACCGATAAATATAAATAACAAAGGCAAATAATGTCCTGATGAGGAAAGATAATGATTAAAAATAAAAGCATACTCATTGTTGATAATGATAAATTCATAAGGGACATGCTTAAGGAACGCATCATACCTGAAGGATATACAGTATATGAATGCGGAAGTATGGCTGATGCCTTTGATTTATATAATAAATACAGAAGCGATCTAATAATTTCGGATATTTTTTCGCCAGATGGGTCTGTGATAGAATTTATTAAAAATGTCAGAAAGATTTCTGACACGGTTCCTATTATAGCAATTACCGGACAAGATAATAATAATAACTCATATGAACTGGTAACTCAGAATATATTTCTTTATCTCAAAAAGCCTTTTGCAGAACCTGACAGAGTCGGGGTAGTAATAAAAAATGCTATAGAACATACAGGAGAGGTAACATCTAAAATCAACGGGAAGTATGTGAAAAAATACCCCGATGATCCTGAAAAATATTCTAAGGAAATTACCATTGCTAAACAGGAATGGGAATCAGCTGTTGATTTTATAGACAGATTAATAATGATCGTTGACCAAGAAAGAAAGATATGTAGATGCAATTACTACTTAACCGAACTTTCAGGACTTAAATACAAAGATATAATAAATAAAAAATGGGATATAATCCTGAATGATATTGGTTTCAGTCCAATGCCAGGGGACTGTTATTTATACGGTGGAGTTGAGCTATATAATTACAAAACAAAAAAATGGATGCTCCTCCAGATATATCCTTCTTATGAAATTTATACAAAAAACAGTAAAGTAACCCGTCAGGTAGTAACACTTTATGATATTACAAGACTTAAATTTTCCACCGAAGAAATAAGAATACAGAGAGAAAAAATCCGTGCACAACATATTGAATTGCAAAACCACAAGGAAAAACTTGAGGCTGCATTAGACCAACTTTCGGAACTAATTATTCAGGCTGAAAAGGAACAGAGTTTCAGTGTTAGATTCGATAATCCAAACCTTGTATCATGCAGTGAAAAGCTTGATTGTAAAAAATCTGATTGTCCATGTTATGGAAAATATAATGTAAGATGCTGGCAGATTTCGGGAACCCACTGTGGAGGTGAAGTTCAAGGAGTATTTGCACAAAAACTCAGAAATTGCGAGCATTGCCCTGTCTATATAGAAGCAACAGAAAACCCCATATTCAGAATAGGAGAGCATTTCAATAATATGATGAATATGCTTGAAAAGAAAAACAGAGAGGTTGAAGAAGCTTATGAAAAGCTTAAAGCAACACAGGCACAGGTTCTTCAGCAGGAAAAAATGGCTTCAATAGGACAGCTTGCAGCTGGAATAGCTCATGAAATTAATAATCCAATCGGATTTATTATGAGCAATCTTATTTCTCTTCAAAAATATATGCACAGATTAAATGAATTCATAAGACTTCAAAATGAAATTAGTTCAAGATTATTGGCAGATGGAGTTGCATCTGAAGCTATTAAAGAAAAACAGAATAAGATTAAAGACTTAAAGATAGATTTTATTCTTGAAGATTCTGAGAGTTTAATTAAAGAGTCTCTTGAAGGTGTGGATAGGGTCAAGCATATTGTTCAGGATTTAAAAAGCTTTTCAAGAATTGACGAAGCAGAACTTAAGATGGCAAATATAAATGAAGGACTCGAGAGCACAATTAATATTGTATGGAATGAACTCAAATACAAGGCAAAGCTTAATAAAGAATATGGAGACATACCCTTGACAAAATGCAATCCCGGACAGTTAAACCAGGTATTTATGAATATACTTGTCAATGCTGCTCATGCAATTGAAAAACAGGGTGAAATTTCTATAAAAACATGGGCTGATGAAAAATTTATAAATATTTCGATCTCTGATACAGGTTGTGGAATTCCTGAAGATAAAATAGGAAGAATATTTGAACCATTGTTTACAACAAAAGAAGTCGGGAAAGGAACAGGGCTGGGCCTGAGTATCGCATACGATATTATCAATAAACATAAAGGATTTATAGGAGTTGATATTGTAGTTGGAAAAGATACAACT
>FWPU01011083.1_pt1 | contig 12853 bp, 10 predicted proteins | sample 2228361 | NCBI WGS metagenome assembly FWPU01 (sample SAMEA103939777, study PRJEB20133) | metagenome | reverse complement strand
GCCTGTTCGCAGAGATTTTTGCCAGTCAACTTACCACACATTCCTGTTTTTGTCTCCCCGGTTTTCAAATTTGGAATTGCTGGAATTCCACTTTGCCACATGAACTCAATTATGATACGATACAAGCTGGGGTTGCCTTCCATGTTTCTCTCCTTGGGACTTGTGAGTTGATGCACTCAAGTTTCCCACAGATTGAGACCGGAGGACAACCCCTCCGTAGTTAAGATTTGTCAGTCAATCAGGCAGTGGAGTCATTCTTTGAAAAGCCTTGAGTAGTCAATTTTGGGGATACACAAATTAGACCGAAAAGGTAAAAATAAGTATCACTTACCATAAGGCAGAATTCATCCCCTACAGGGACGCAACCAAACGCGAAATGAATTTCGCCCTACAAAATTTTTGCGTTCGATGTACTGAGGTGAGAAAGCCATGAAAGTACAAATGTGCAGCATGTTGATTGTGATGGCGGCCCTGGTATTGTCGGCTTGCGCGCCGCAGCCGGCTCCGCCGCCGGCGACCGAGGTCGCGGCAACTGGGGCCCCAGCGACTGAGGTCCCGGCGACCGAAGCGCCACCCGAGGAACTCCCTACCCCGACTCTGGCGCCCATCAACCTGGCCGGCCCCCCTATGGAAGTTGGGTCCTTGTATGAATATGTGGATGGCAGCGTGCTGGTGGCCGTGCCAGGCGGGGAGTTCATCATGGGACATGGCCTGGAAGATAGCCCGGTGCATACCGTCTTCTTGGACGACTTCTGGATTTATCGGTCAGAAGTGACGAACGCCCAATATGCTCGTTGTGTAGAGGTTGGAGCCTGCACGCCGCCTAGCCTGGAGAGCAACCCCCTCTATCTCGATCCGGCCGAGGAAAACAAACCGGTGGTAGGCGTGAACTACGAACAAGCGGCGGCCTATTGCGATTTCGTCCATGGACGCCTGCCCACCGAGGCCGAATGGGAAAAAACCGCGCGTGGCCCGGATGGCAATATCTATCCCTGGGGCGGTGCCGCTCCCATTTGTGACCTGCTGAACTTCGGTTATTGTCTCGGCAAGACCAGCGAGGTGGACGCTTACCCTCAAGGCAAGAGTTATTACGAAGCCCTGGATATGGCTGGCAATGTCTTCGAATGGGTGGCCGACTGGTACAAGGCCAGTTATTATGCCGAATCGCCGCGTGAAAACCCCACCGGCTCTGAAGTTGGCTCGCGCCGTTCGGTGCGCTCCAGCAGTTTTTCCAGCGACGGTTATCTGGTCGAGGTTGCGCGGCGCTTTTCAGCCAATCCGATCGACCATCGCAAGGATTTGGGCTTTCGCTGCGTGGTCGAAGACCCGACCTACTTTGCTCCCTTCTGCGAGCAGTTGGCGGTCTATGGCCAGGGGCCGAACGGTCAGCAGATCGAAGACTGGAACCCCCAGGTGGATTGTCCAAAAGTCGATGCCGTTCAGGGGAAGTATTGTGATGGAACGAAGGCTCTGACCACGGTCACTTTCGATGGCCCGGCAGGCGCTACCATTGATTCAGGCGGCTGCACGCCTGTCTCTGGCGAGCCGAACAAGTTCACTTGCGACACGTCGGTTACGGTCTCTATTTGTGCTAACTGTACGCTGCAAAATATTGGGCAGGTCAATTGTTCGCCGCACTATAATTACGACCCCGTCGCCGGTAAGTGTGTTTGGGGTGGCAGCGGAATGCCTGGCAGCCAATGTATGACAGGCTATACGTATAATTCGTCGCTTCAATGCTGTGCGGCCCAATCTGGCGGCGGCAATGTGACGGTCAAACAATGTCCGGTAGGTACAACCTATGTGCCGCCGTTGGACGCCTGCCTGAAATATCCAGGCAGTGGTGTGGTGTGCCAGGCGACAGTGGTGAGCCTGAACTCATGCACCAAACCTGGCGGCCAAGATGGCGGTGGGTGTCCTCCCGGCACAACGGAATACTGTTACTACGATCAAAATCAAAATTGGGTATGCGTTTGTAGATAGAGGCGAGATGGCTATCTTTTCAGCGCATGGATAGCGTCTCGCGCCAGGGACGAGAGTTCGCGGTCGGCGCGGTTGATGGCGATGGCTTGCAAAGCCGGCAGCGCGCGCTCGTCCCTCAATTGGCCCAGGGATCGAATGACCCGTTTGACCACCTCGCGATCGGGGTCGTTTAGCATGGCGATTAGTGCGGGGACGATGCGTTTGTCGCCGCTCAGGACCAGACCGTGGATGGCGTGTTGCCGCAGCCAGGCCTCGGGGTGCTGCAACGCTTCGCTCAGGACCCGCAGGCCTGCTTCCTCGAACCTGGCCAGCGACTCGGCTGCGGCCTGGCCCACCTCGAAGTGCATGTCGTAGAGAGCCATGCCCAGCGGTTCGATGGCGCGCGGGTCGCGGATGCGTCCTAGCAATTTGGCGGCAAAACGGCGCACGGCGCCTTCGGGGTCTTGCATGGCTTCGAGCAGCGAATCTATGGCTGGCTGCCCGATGGTTTCGATGGCCTCCAGCAGCACGTCTGCGGCTGCTTCACGCTCATACCACCAAAAGGAATCGCGCAGGGCCAGCATGAGGTAAGGCAAGGCCTCGGGGCGGCGCGTCTCGCCCAGGGCCCTGGCGGCAGCCTGGCGTACTTCGAGTTGAGGGTCTTCGAGCAGCAGGTCGGCCATTTTGTCGAATGCGCCTGGGTCGCAGTATCGGCCGGTCGCCGTCACTGCCGCCGCGCGCACTTCTGGTTCGGGGTCTGTGAGGGCCTCCAACAGGGCGGGTAAGGCTTGTAAATCGAGCAGGTTGCCCAGCGAGCGCGCGGCTTGTTCTCGCACGGTGTAATACTGGCTGCGCAAGGCCCTGACCAGAGCCGGAATCGCGCGTGGGTCCTTGCTTTGCCCCAATAGAGCAGCAACCTTGACGCGAAGTTCAGGATGCCGGTTGAGCAGGGCGTCTGTCAGGGCGGGGGTAGCGGTTGGACCCAATCGCAGGAGCAATTGCCCGGCTAACGGGGGCAGGCCGGGGGTCGGAGAACGAAGCGCCTCGATGAGTTCGGGGACCGCCTCGGTGCCCATCCGTAGCAGTTCAGCCGCGGCGCGTTCACGCTTGGCCGGGTCGGTCAATTGTCCTACCCAGCGCCTGGCTTCTGGGGATATCAAACCGGTCAACCAATTCATGCCTGTATTTTACAGCAAAGAATCCCCGCTGGATGGCGGGGATTCTTTTGGTAGAGTCAGTTACATGCCTTTGGTGAACAGGCTAACTGCCAGGACAATATAGGCAACTAAGACGAACCAAAAGGCATAAACGCTGACGAAGGGGATGGACACAAAACTGCCCACCAGGCCGAGGGCCGCCAGGACAACGGTAACCCAGAAGGTTGCCTTTTTGGGAGGGGTGAAGCGCATGGTTACATCTCCTTAGAAAGACTGAAGAAAGAAGGATTTCTTTCTCATTTTATTTTAACAAATGGCCAAATTGGATATGTTTTTGTCGCATTCTCTACCGTACAAATGTCATTGCAAGAGCGGCGTTCTTCCGCTCGAAGCCCTGGCCTGTGTCAGCCTGTCCTGCGCGGACGGTCCAGGGGACAGGCAATCTCCCAGTCTATTTTGGGTAATGCCATCAAAATTGTAACTGCCTACCTGTGGCGCAAGTCTCTGACCTATCTATATTGAAAATGGTCACAAATGCGCTTTTGCTCAATGGCATCTGTCGAAGCGTGAGGGTAGGTAGGGGTGCTTGAACGGTGTCGCTATGGGGGAAGAGATAGCCGACTGGAACAATCACCTTGGGAGATAGCGCGCCTAACTGATGGTAAAATCCAGGCATGTCTGTCTTTTTCCCTGTCGAAAATGATGGTATTGCCCCGCAGAATCTATCCTGAACATTCGCCAGGACATTCACGTTTGCGAAGATTCTGTGCAAAGCGAAGTAAAGCCTATGGAAAAGAATGGCGTCCTTGCCCGCTACCGCTCTCTGCTCGACCTGCCCGATTACTGCATCCCCGTCACGCTCAATGAGGGGAATACGCCGCTCATCTCTCTGCCCAAACTGGCCGGAGAGCTGGGCGGTGGCTTCGAGTTATATGTCAAGTTCGAGGGGCTGAATCCGACCGGCTCGTTCAAGGATCGTGGTATGACGGCTGCCATCAGCGAGGCGCTGGGACGAGGCGCCAGGGCTGTCATTTGCGCTTCGACCGGCAATACTGCGGCTTCGGCTGCCGCCTATGCTGCCCGCGCCGGACAGAAGGCCATCGTCCTTATTCCGCAAGGCAAGGTGGCGGCCGGTAAATTGGCTGGCGCCATTGCCTACGGTGCGCAAGTCATTCAGATAGACGGCTCCTTCGACGATGCCCTGAGCATGGTGGTTGCCATCTCAGAACGTCAGCCGGTGGCATTGGTCAACTCGCTCAATCCCTACCGCCTGCAAGGGCAGAAGACCGGCGCTTTCGAGATTTGCGACGCCCTGGGCAGTGCGCCCGACCTGTTCTGTTTGCCGGTAGGCAACGCCGGCAATATCACCTCCTATTGGATGGGTTTCAAACAATATCATGAACTGCGCGCCACTGGCTTGCCGCGCATCCTGGGTGTGCAAGCCAAAGGGGCAGCACCGCTGGTCTTAGGGCATGCGGTCGAAAAGCCCGAAACGGTCGCAACGGCCATTCGCATCGGGCGGCCGGCGCGCGGCGAACAGGCGCTCCAAGCGGCGCAGGAATCGGGCGGGCGCATCATTGCTGTCAGCGACGATGAAATTCTTGCCATGCAGAAACGGCTGGCGCACGAGGGGGTGTGGGTGGAGCCGGCCTCGGCAGCCGGCCTGGCAGGTCTGGCGGCTGAGGTGAAAGCAAGCAAGTTGAGCGTCAGGGGGAAGCGCGTGGTCGCCGTCTGCACCGGACACGGCCTAAAAGACCCGGATATCATCGTCAGGGATTTGCCGCCTGTGCAAGCCGTCCCGCCGCAAGTGGAACGGCTGGAAGAGGTCATCCTGGCCGGGCTGTGAGCAAAGGGAGGGCAGCCACAAAGTTATGAATTGAAGCCCAGGCCGGTAGCGTCTAACAATTTGAGCCAAAGGTTGCGGTTTCCTGCGTGGCGGTCGGCCTGGTCCATGCTCCAGCGCGTCAGGTTGACCACCAGCGAGCGCAGCGGCTCTGGGGGAAAGGGTAGCGGCTTCTCGCGTACCATGCGCAGGCGGGTGCGCTCGTTGTCTTCGCCGTTCAATAAGTCAAGGATGACTTGCGCGCCAAAACGAGAGGCCCCCATGCCCAAACCGGTGTAACCCATGGCGTATATCAACCGCCCGCCAAAGGCTCGTCCCCAAAAGACATTGAAGCGCGCACAAGTGTCGATGGCGCCGCCCCAGGCATGGGTGAAGCGGAGGCCTTCGAGTTGGGGAAATGTTTGGAAGAAGTGATCGGCTAATCGTCCGAAAGACTCGGCGTTGGTCTCCAGGTGCGGCCCAAAGCCGTTGTTGCGATAATAGACTGCATCATAACCGCCCCACAGGATGCGCCCGTCGGCGCTCATACGGTAATAGTGAAACTGATTGGCGGCGTCTCCCACACCTACGCGCTTTTGCCAACCGATAGAGGCGCGCTGCGCCTGAGTGAGTGGCTCGGTCATCAGGGCATAATCATACACCGGCACGATGTAACTGCGCAGGCGCTTCAACAAGGGCGGGAAGGCATTGGTGGCCAGGGCAACACGGTCTGCCTTGACCGCGCCGGCCGGCGCGCGAACTAGGATTTTTCCCGCCTCTTCTTCCAGACCTTGGGCCGGGGTGCGCTCGAACAAGCGGACTCCCCGCCCCAGGCAGGCGCGCCGCAACCCCCAGGCCAGCCGCGCCGGGTCGAGCATGACAGTCTTGGGGTCATAAAGAGCGCCTAGGTAGGTGGGCGAGTTGACCAGCGCGCGCGTTTGCCCCTGGTCGAGATATTGCACTTGCAGTCCATAGCGCGCCGCTTGCGCGGGCATTTCGGCCATCCCTGCCAACTGATATGGCTCGACAGCCACCGTCATCTCGCCAGAACGCTGGAAGTCGCAGTCAATTTGATGGCGTCGGACGGTCTCTTCGATGGCATCCAGGTTTTCGTAGCCCAGGCGAATCAGCGTTTCGAGTTCTTCCGGCCAACGCGCCAGGCCGTTTTCGAAGGTGTGCGTCAGGCAATGGTCGGTAAAGCCGCCGTTGCGTCCGCTGGCGCCGCTCCCGGTTTCGCCGGCCTCGAGCAGAACCACATCCAGGCCTGGATCGGTCTCTTTGGCCAGCAAAGCGGTCCAAAGTCCGGTAAAGCCCGCGCCGATGACGCACAAATCGGCCGAGACTGTCCCGGTCAGGGGCGGCGCTGGCTCGGGTCGCTGCGGGCTGTCCATCCAAAACGGGATGGGCCTTGCCTCTTTCAAGGCTTTCAAGACATGTGGGCGAGGGGTGTTCGAGAAAGGCATAAATTCTCCTGTCGAGAGGGTGTGGCGAGGTCCCGATACGGGTCTCGGTATGCTTCGTTACGCGATCCTACTCGACTATCCTATGTGTACAAATCGTTGAAGTAGTTGACGAGGAATTGGTTGCATAATTCGTCAGGCAGAGCGTCCATCACCTCGTTGATGAAGGCCATTTCTTGGGGCAGGTCGGTGCCAACCAGGCCGGCGCTTGCGGCCAATTGGTCGAAGGCTGCGGCCGGGTCGGGGGATTGAAGCGCGGCCCCAACCAGGGCGCGGATGCCGTCGCTGTCAATCGGCGGCATGAGTTTGACTTCCTCCACGCAGGCGCGTAAATCGGCCAACAAGGCATCTACCTGATGAACGGTGCCATAATTGACCGAGACGTGTAGACTGCGCGGCGTGTAGGGCGTGGAAAACTGCCCCTGAATGTACCAGCCGCGCTTTGCCATGCAGTCGGCCAGTTGGTAGACGTTGAGGACATCGGACTTGAACGAGAACATGCACATCGCGGGCCGCCCCAGCACTTGCAGTTCGGGAATGGCATCGATGCCCTCGATCAACTTTCGGGTGGCTTGCTGCACGGTCTCGACAATGTGCATGAAGCCTTCCTCTCCCAAATACATCAGGATAGCCCAGGCGCCGGCCATGGGACCTCCGCTCTTGGTGCTGAGAACGGTGGGATTGATGAGGGTGTAGGCGGTGGTGTCGGTGCAGGCAAAAATCTGGTATTTGCGGATGTCCTTGCTGCGATACATGATGCACGAAGCGCCCTTGGCGGCATAGCCGTATTTATGCAAGTCGGCAGAGATGTAGGTCACGCCGGGGACGGTGAAATCGAAGTCTGGCACGTCGTAGCCCAGTTTGCGCATGAACGAGAGGTGAATTCCGCCGACGCAAGCGTCTACATGGAAGAGCAAATTCTTCTCCTGCGCAATCTGCCCGATTTCGGCGATGGGGTCTATGACGCCTTGCGAGTAACTCGGCGCAGAAGCCACCAGCAAGATGGTGTTGGGCGTAATGGCGGCGCGCATGGCCTGGGGGTCCACCTTGAAGGTTGTAGGGTCGATCGGCACGACCACCGGCGTCACGCCCAGATAGTGCGCAGCCTTGTGGAAGGCGGCATGCGCCGTTTTGGGCAAGACCATTTCCGGGTGGGCGATTTCGGGATGCAGCGCCCGCGCGCGGTCACGGGCGGTCTTGACGGCCAGGATGATGCTCTCGGTGCCGCCAGTCGTCAGGTGGCCGACCACGTTCTCGTCGCCGCGCAACAGGGTCGCCAGCATGCGCACGACGTCGGTTTCGAGTTTCAGCATGGAAGGGAAGACGGTCGGGTCCAGGCCGTTCTCGGTCAGGAAGGACAGGTAGGCTTCCTTGATCACGTCGGACGGGTCTTCGCCGGGGTTGTAGACGTAACACCACACCTTACCGGCTTTCCAGTCCATATCGCGGGACTTGAAGGCCTGGAGGGTAGCCAGGACTTGTTCTTTGGGTAGGCCTTTTTGTGGGATTTGCATGGTTTCCTCGTTTCTTGTGATTGTTTACCTGCAGCGGCTGTAACTGCTCAGGCCAAGACCCTAAAGGTCTCCTTTGCAATCGAATATGTGTTTCAAGCCTGACTTCCTGCAAATTAAGTCTTTCGATTTGCGGGAAAGACCTTTAGGGTCTGCATTTGCGGTATTTGCAAGAGTGGCTGAGTAGTTACCAGCGACTAAAGTCGCCACTACGAAGCCTTTGACCAGTTTTGGAACAGGTTCAGGTAATGGATGACGGTCTCGATGCCCTGGTAGAAATTTGGCAGGTGGAACTTTTCGTTTGGCGCGTGAGTGCGGTCGTCGGGCAGACCAAAGCCAATCATCACGATCGGGATGTCGCCGCACGCCGGCCGGCTCAATTCATCTATCATGGCGCGCACGATGGGCAGGGAGCCGCCTCCGCGCAGGAAAACCGGCTCGTGGCCGAAGCCGCGCCGATACGCCGTGGCTGCCGCCTGCACGGCCGGGGCTTTGTAATCTATGCGTACCGGTTCGGCTTGTCCCAAAACATGTACCTCAAGTTTCACTGTAGGCGGGCAGAGATGGCGTAAATACGCTTCCAGCCGCTCTGCGATCTGCTCTGACTTTTGGTTGGGGACCAATCTCATGCTGAGTTTGGCTGCCGCTCGACAGGGGATGACCGTTTTCATCCCTTCGCCGGTGAAGCCGCCTTCGATGCCGTGAATCTCCAGCGTGGGGCGCACGCTGATGCGTTCTGCCAGGGGGTAACCAGCCTCGCCACCCAGGGCAGGCGCGCCGGTGAGCGCCAGGCCTACTTGATCGTTGATGGGCGCCTGGGCAATCAGGGCGCGTTCTTCTGTGGTCAAGTCTTGCACATTGTCGTAAAAGCCAGGGACAAGCACTTTGCGCGTTGCGCCATCTTGCAAACTGGCGAGGAGACGCGCCAGCACGTTGAAGGGATTGTCCACTGCGCCGCCAAATGTGCCGGAATGCAGGTCGCGCGCCGGGCCTCTGACCTCGACCTGCACATACAGGATGCCGCGCACGCCCCACATGATGACCGGGTGCTGGGGGGACAGCATATCTTGATCGGCAATCAGGATGGCATTAGCGGTCAGTTCATCCTTGTGACGACGCAGGAAGGGAAAGAGGTTGGGGCTGATCACCTCCTCCTCTCCTTCCAACAATACTTTGAGGTTGACCGGCAATTTCTTGCTCGTCTGGAGGTAGGATTCGAGCGCGGCCAAAACGGCAAAGGCCTGTCCTTTGTCATCCGAGGCGCCGCGCGCGTAGAGTGTCTCGCCTTCGACCTGAGGCTCGAAAGGAGGGCGCGTCCATTCGGAGAGTGGTTCTACTGGCTGGACGTCGTAGTGGCCGTAGATGAGCAGGGTAGGCGCATCAGCCTCCAGCCATTCAGCGTAAAGAATAGGATGCCCGGCGGTTTCACGCAATTCCACACGGCGAAAGCCCATGGCGCTCAAACGGTCGGCGGCGAATTGCGCGGCGCGGCGCACGTCGGCGGCATGTTCGGGCTGGGTGGAAACGCTGGGGATGCGCAGCCAGTCACAAAGTCCGGAAAGATGCGCAGCGCGGTGGGCGCGGGCGTAGGTCAGGGCCAATTCCAGCATCGTCATGCGGAAATCCTATCGCTTCGTTACGTGGGAATCGCGGCCAAGCGGGTATTTCCACATGCAGACGGCAATGATGAGACTGGCCAGAATGGCCGTGCCGCTAATCATGAAGCGAATACCCGCCACGGCGCTGGGCGGTTGGAGTGTTTGCCCGGCCACGTAGCCGGCCGCCGACATGACCGAGGCAAATAGAACGCCCTGGGCCGAGAAAGCCAGTTTGGTGATGCCGCCGTTCATGCCAAAGAACAATCCCTCGCGGCGGAAGCCATGCTTTTTGGCGTCATCGTCTATCACCTCGGAGATGACCGGGAAGGGCATGATCATCGAACCGGCCAAACCGGGCGCTACCAAAAGCGTACCTACCAGGCCTGAGTAGAAATCATTGGCCAGGCCCATGATTGCCAGGCCGGGGATGAAGGTCAGGGCGGCCACGATCCAGGTGCGGCGGTAGCCCAATTGGAGGACGATAGGCCGCCAGATGAGCAGGCAGGGGATGGCCAGGATGATGGCCAGTCCGAGCAGAACGGCTTCGGCATCGCCCGGTCCCAATTCAGCCCCAAACACGTCTACCGGCGACTGGATGCCGAGCGCATATTTGCGCCAGAAGGGCAACATGGCGCCCAGAACCAGCCAGATGTATTCCTTGGCGATGTTGGCCCCTAGAAACCAACGAAAGGGGACGCTGGACAGGACAATCTTGAGCGAGTGCAACAGGCCGAGATTCTCTTCCTGGCTTTCGTCTATTGGCTTTTCTCGCACGCCAATCATGGCGATCAGATAGCCCAGCCCAATCAAGGCGCCCATGATGGCGCCCATAGCGATATAGCCGACTTTTTCTGCAATGATGGGCGCCAGGATGTATGACAATAACAACGCAATGGTCGCCAGGATTTCGCGCGTGGCCGAAAGGTCTACGCGGTCGCGCACGGTGGGGGCCACCTCAGGAAAGAGGGCGTTATAGGCGATGATAGTCAGGCTGTAGAGGGTGTCGAAGATGAACAAAATCATCAGGAAATAAGCCGCGAGCAGCCAGGGGCTATGTCCGGGCGGCGTCCACAGGAAGAAGAACGATAGGCCGAGTGGAATGGCGCCAAAGGCCACATACGGCACGCGCCGTCCAAAGCGGGAACGTGTGCGGTCCGAGATTTGTCCCATCAATGGGTCGTTGATGGCATTCCACAGGCCGTAAAGTGTCCATAGCACACCGGCAGTGGCGGCGTTCAACCCCAAGATGTCTACGTAATAGAACTGGATGCGGTTGCCGAACACCTGGTAGGCAATGGTGTTGGCAAAGTTTCCCATCGAATAACTGATGTGTTTGAGTGTCCTTTTCATTGGTCTCTCCTTTGGTGTTTGTGCCGTTTCTGAGGGGGTTGCCCTCACCCCGGCCCTTTCCCGGGGGGAGAGGGGTCATAAGAAATTCATGCCTTCGCCACGGTAGGTTTTCACTTTTTCTACAATCTGGCCTCCTTTCAGCAGGTACAATTCATCGAAGCGTTCACACAATTCGCCGGCTTTGGCGTGTTGGAAGAAGAGCGGGTCGCCCAGGCGGATTTCGGGTGCGTTGGCCGGTAAACGCAGCGGCGTTTGTACCTCGCCGGTGCCTTCCAGCGGCAGGTATTTCATTCCGACCGGCATGACCGGCAGGGGTGCTTTGCTCGAATCGGTTGGCCCGGAAGCAATGTAGCCGCCTCCCAGGCAGGTAACGATGCCCGGGGCGGGCCGGCGCACGACCTGAAGCGCAAAGAAGGCCGCCGGTCGGTATTTGACCTGTCGAAAGTGATGGAACAATCCCGGCGCATAGAAGCCCGACCCTACCGTGACCTCGGTGACGGACGGATCGGCCAGCGTGGAGATGAGACTGCCGCTGCCGCCGCCGTTGACCAGCCGCAGGTCCACGCTCGCTTCTTTCAGGGACCTGACGGCTGCCCCGCGTCTCCCGGTCAGTTCTCTCACCGACAGGGTTTTGAGGGCGCGCAGGACGAGGTTGTTGAGGAAACGTCCAGGCACATCATCGTTGACGCCCGCAATGTGGCCCTCGTAGCCCATCAGGCCATCTATGCGCACGCCGGGAAGCGCCTCGACTTGTCTGACCAGTTCCAAGACTTGAGCAGGTGTGCGCAGGGGGCTGCGCCGAAGGCCCAGGTGAATCCAACTCGCGCCGAGCGGGCGGTAGGACAGGTCTATTTCCAGGCAAGTGGAAAAGGTGACGCCAGCACGCTGCGCGGCGGCAGAGAGCGCTGTCAGGTGCGGGAGAGAGTCTGCCATAACGGAAATAGACTTCCCGTCTAGCGCGAGGCGGGCGAGCAGGTTGAGGTCGCTCGGTTGGAGGGTGGGATAGGCCACGATGAAGTCGTCGTGTCCTTTGTCGGCCAGGAATTTCGTCTCTTCGACCGTGTAGGTCAAAAACCCCCGATAGACATCTCCATACGCCAGGATGCGGCGCATGAGCGGTTCACAGCGAATGGATTTGCTGCCCAGGCGGATGGTCTTGCCAGCAGTGCGCGCCTTGCTGGCTACGTAAGCCACGTTGGCGTCGAAAGCGTCTAAATCCACGAAGGCCAACGGCAAGCGTTGGCCTCGGAAGATTTCCTTGAGCGCCATGTAGCGTTCGTCGGTGAAGGACATCGCGCGGCATCCTGGGTTAAGCGCAACGTTATATCTTTTTAATTATACATCATTCGGTACAAAAAAGGACAGTTATCTTGCGGATAGTCTCCCTATTTAAGAGCAGCTAGCATTTCAATGGGATAGTAGACAGGAGTTCTTTAACAGTCCAAGGATGATCGGTCAATCCGGCGGCCATAGCAGTGTTCGTGGCTTCCATTTGCGCCCTGGGACATCCACAACTTGCAAACGCAGGCTTTTGTGTGTTTTGACGAGATTGTAGTAACTGTCTTCCCAAGCAGCGGCCGCTCGACAATAAGTAAGGTCTTTGGAAACGCAAGGGTTTTTGCGTGTCTGGCGTCCATTGAAGAGACGGGAGGTCAAATTGCTGCGCTCAATGTAAGCGGTCGTTTGACCGAGCCATCGGATCAGATTTTCCAGACTTCCGAAGATGGCTTTGAGTTTGGTTCCAATAAATAAAATGACCGCTAGCGTTGCGTTGTTTGACCATTTGCAAATACAGCCAATCTGTGCCTGGCTTCTTACGTGTGGGCGGGCGTCCGCGTTCCGGCACTATGCCATAGACTTCAATCATCGCTTGATCAATCCCGCCCCACCCATCCGAGAGCGTGGGAGGCGGGCCGTCGGGATGACCGCGCCGTTTCAGCATCTGGAATACCCCGATACTGGCCTGGGTTTCGTCTTTTTCAATGGTACAGGC
>FWPU01010197.1_pt1 | contig 12860 bp, 8 predicted proteins | sample 2228361 | NCBI WGS metagenome assembly FWPU01 (sample SAMEA103939777, study PRJEB20133) | metagenome | reverse complement strand
TTCAACAAGCACTCTTGAAAATGCTGGAGGGAACCGTTTCCAACGTCCCTCCCCAAGGCGGCCGCAAACACCCGGAACAACAATACATCCAGGTGGACACCTCGAACATTCTTTTCATTTGCGGTGGGACGTTCGTCGGCTTGGAAGACATCATCGCGCGGCGGTTGGGCAAGCGAGCCATCGGCTTCAGCTCCACGATGTCGGCGTCCCCTACGGGCGAGACGGTAAATGAAGAGGAACGCAACCGTTTCCTGATGGCTCATGTCACCAGCGAGGATCTGGTCGAGTTCGGCCTGATTCCGGAATTCATCGGGCGTCTGCCCGTCCTCAGCACTCTGCGACCTCTGAATGTCGAGGCTTTGGTCCGCGTTCTCACAGAGCCCAAGAATGCCCTGGTCAAACAGTACCAGGAACTGTTCGCCATGGAAAACGCGGAACTGGAATTCACCGAAGCCGCCCTGAAGCTGATCGCGCGAAAGGCCTACGACCGGGGCACCGGCGCTCGGGGCCTACGATCGATCGTGGAAAGGATCATGCTGGACGCGATCTACACGCTCCCCGATCAACCGCCGGGGCTCCGTTACGTCGTAGATACGGACGTGGTGGAGGAACGCATGCCGTTGGTGGGCCAACCAACCGCGCAACAGAAAAGCGCCTGATGCGGCGGTCCGCACCGGCTGCAGATACGGCCCGATCGTTCGTCCTACCGTCACGATCGCGATTGGGGCGAGGTCCGCGTCTCCAACGCCGCTGCGCACGGCAGGTCGTCGCTCGATGGCTTACCTTGCGACCAGCTTGCGCAAGGCGTCGATCCCGCGATGAATCGTCTCATCCGAGGCGGCGTAGGAGATGCGGAAATGGGTATCGCGGCGACTGAATACCCCGCCCGGAATGATCAGCAGGCCGTGTCGCTCGACGGCCTCCGTGACGAATTCCGTCGCCGTTCCCCACGGAGCGCGGGGAAAGGCATAGAATGCTCCGCCTGGTACGACGAGGTCGTAGAACTCGCTCAGACCGGCGACCAAGAGATCCCGTTTCCGTTTGTACGCCTCATAGGCCGGGCTCATATCGTAATCGACGGCCTTCAGTCCGGCCCATTGCAAGGGATGCGGCGCGCAAACAAAGCTGTACTGCTGCAACTTGAGCATTTGCTGCACGATTTCTCGCGGTCCGTGGGCAAAACCGAGCCGCCAGCCGGGCATACCGTGGCTCTTGCTGAAGCCCGCCACTACGATCGTTCGCGGGTTATACTCCGCCGGGGATACGAAGGGTTCGTCGTAGCAATAATCGCAATAGATCTCGTCGCTGAGCAGGGCCACATTCCGCCGCTCGGCAAGCTCGGCCAGGTCGCGGAGCACCTGCCGGTTCAGCACGATCCCCGTAGGATTGGCCGGGCTGTTGACGATGATCATTTTCGTCTTCGCCGTCAAGGCCGCCTCCACGCGGCCGACGTCGATCTGAAAGTCGGGGTATGTATCGACATAGACGGGAATCCCGCCGGCCACGTGGACCAAGGCGTCGTACATCACGAAGTAAGGATCGAAGACGATCACCTCGTCACCGGGATCCACCAGCGTCAAGACGGCCAGCATCAGGCCGCCGCTCGTGCCGCTGGTGATAAACAGCTCTCGATCCGGGTCGTTGTATCGTTTCGCTATCTCCGCCTGAAGCCGCTCCCGAAAGGCCGGCACGCCTTGCGTCAACGAATAGCCGTTCCTGCCCTGTCGAACGGCCTCCGCAGCGCACTCCTTCAACGCATCGGGAACGTCGAAATCGGGCTGCCCGATGGAAAGATTGATGGGATCCTTGAGTTTGGCTCCCAATTCAAAGACCTTGCGAATGCCCGAAGCGTCGAATCGCGTCATGCGCTGGGCAAGCCACGGATGCCTGTCTTTCATACAAACATGTCCCCCGGATGATGGGAAGGGTTGAAACAATAAATCCTGGATCCTTTCAAGCCCGGCCTTCGTCATCGGTCACCCGCCTAAACACTGCCGAGCAAATCCAGGAATACGCACCCGAAGCAGGGCCTTCCCGGACCATTCTCCCTGCTCCGCAGCGCACGATAAGAGCCAGGGGCGCCCAACTCGCCCTCGCGACGAATGGATTCCCACATCCTGCGACCGACGTCGCACGTCGATTGCGGCGCGCGAACTCCCCGGCCGTCGGATCTCCTTGCGCGTTGAATACCGCCGTGGGGATACCTATACTAGGCAGAGCATACCAGGCGGAGCGCTCCGTCGGAGGAAAGCAGCGGCACGAATCGCGAACGTCTCGTTGCCCTTGCCGTGAACCTCGGCGGCGTGCGCCTGCCGCTTGCGGAGGTTTTCCCGGAATAAGGCGGCGGCCGCGTGGATCGCCTTCTTCGTCAGTTCGAAAAGGCGGATGCGACCGAGCGATTTCCTTCACGCGACGCTCACATCCCTCTAGAAAGGGAACCTTGCAAGGCGTTCCATTTTCGGACGCCGTCGGTTAGCAGGTAATTTTCGTGAATGTGGGAGGCAATGATGAAAACTTGGATCGCGGTGCTCTTGCTTGCCTTCTTGGCGTTTGAAGGAGCGGCTGTAGCTTTGGAATCGCGTACTGAGGCGGCTCCTCGCCCCAACATCCTTTGGCTCACGTGCGAGGACATGGGCCCGCATCTCGGGTGTTACGGTGACGAGTATTCCAATACGCCTAATCTGGACGCGCTGGCCCGACGCGGGGTGCGCTACCTTCACGCCTGGTCGACGGCCCCGGTTTGCGCTCCCGCGCGAACCGCCATCATCACGGGCATGTACCCCAGCTCCACCGGTGCCGAACACATGCGAAGCTGGGTCCCCTTCCCGCAATATCTCGCGTTCTACCCTCAGATATTACGTGGTGCGGGCTACTATTGCACCAACAATTCCAAAGAGGATTACAATCTGATCAACAACGGCAAGGTGTGGGACGAATCCTCGGGAAAAGCCCATTGGAAAAACCGCCCCAAGGAGAAACCTTTTTTCGCGATCTTCAATTTCACGATTACGCATGAAAGCCGCATTCGCGATCGACCGCACGATTTGATCCATGATCCGAACAAGGTCCGCGTGCCCGCCTATCATCCGGATACTCCGGAAGTGCGCCGCGATTGGGCTCAATACTACGATCGAATCGCGGAGATGGACGCCCTGGCGGGGGAAAAGCTGCGAGAATTGGAAGAGGCGGGCTTGGCGGAAGATACCATCGTGTTCTTCTTCGGCGATCACGGCTCGGGGATGCCGCGGAGCAAACGCTGCGTGTACAACTCGGGCCTGCAAGTGCCCTTGATCGTCTACATTCCGCCCAAGTTCCGGCACTTGGCGCCGCCCGATTATCAACCCGGCGGTACCACCGAACGCTTGGCGGCCTTCGTGGACTTGGCTCCCACGGTTCTCAGCCTTGCCGGGGTTCGCCCACCCAAGTGGATGGAAGGGCACGCCTTCCTCGGACCGTACACCTCGGAACCCCAGCCCTTTCTTTTCGGCTTACGGGGAAGAATGGACGAGCGCTACGATTTGATCCGATCCGTGACCGACGGCCGCTACGTGTATATCCGCAACTATATGCCGTACTTACCGCTGGGGCAGCACGTCACTTACATGTTCCAAACCCCTACGACGCGTGTCTGGCGGCAATGGTACGATGAAGGCAAGCTTTCCGACCGGCAAGCGTATTTTTGGCAGCGTCCCCGTGCTCCGGAAGAGCTTTACGACCTTCAAAGCGACCCCGACGAAGTAGATAATTTGGCCGGCCGCCCTGAATACCGCGACATCCAAGCACGGCTGGCGAAAGCTCTTCGCGATCATATTCTGGCCACGCGCGACCTCGGTTTTCTGCCCGAGCCTGAGATTCACAGCCGGGCAGGCACACGCACACCGTACGACTACGGTCATAGCCGAGCCTATCCGCTTCCTCGGATTCTGATAGCGGCCGAAAAGGCGTCCCAGCTTGATCCACGGGACGTGCCGGACCTGATCGGCTACTTAAGCGACGAAGACGCCGCCGTTCGTTACTGGGGCGCCCTGGGGCTCTTGATGCACGGCGACGAGGCCGTCCAAGCCGCTGAGGGAAGGCTCGGGGAAATGCTCAAGGACGATTCGCCCGCCGCCCGAATCGCCGCAGCCTGGGCCTTAGGGCGATTCGGCGACGACGCTCAACGCGAGCAAGCCCTGCAAACGTTGGCACCGCTGATTCCATACGACGACAACGGCCCTTACGTCGCCATGATGGCGTTGACGGTGGTGGACGACCTCGGCCCGTTGGCGGTCGGCTTACGGGACGTCGTTCAAAAGAACGCACAACCGGAAGTCTTGCCCGGTCACAATCGATTCAAGGACGGCATTCCCCGCTTGGCGGAACACTTCCTGAACACAGTAGCGCCGTGACGCCGCAACCGGCGAGACCGTAACCGCGGATAGCCACGCAACCGAATATTCGCGATCGGAGCAGGTTTCGCTATTGCCGCGTCGGAAACAGCCTCGCCGCTTTTCATCGAGTTACCGCGACCTGCATCCACCCGGCCCTCAAACACGATCGGAATGTGCAAAAAGGGCGGTTCACGGAGACATGAGCCGCCCTTTGCTTCGATTCTCGAGGGAACTTTCGCTGCGCCGCCCTAGTGCTGGATATTGGTCAAGATTTTATCCAGCCGCTGCAACTCGGCTTGAATCATTTCCACTTCCAGACCGCTCTGAGCCTTCAACTGAAGCACATCATCGACCAACTGCATGGCCGATTTCACACCGCCATGCTGATTGGCGAACTCGATGACCTTATCCTCGGCCTCGGGGCTTGGAACCGGTCGAGCCGCCGGGCTTGGTCGATGGAAGGTGGGAACCGCGCCACGGTGCACTCTGCCCCGCTTTTGGCGCAGAAACTGGTGTCCGCAGTGCGGGCATTGAGTCGCCCTTGCCGCGATGATCTTCCCGCAAGAAGGACACTGTTTTCGCCCACGCCCTAGAACCACGCTACCGATCGACGACTTCTTCGGCATGATTCAACTCCTGTAAAAACAACCGGGGAGCAAAGCGTACCAAGACACCGCCGGCATCCAGCACACGCGACGTCCGGGCACCGGCGCACATCCGCCTCAAACCACCGCACGTTCAGCCCCGGACGCATACCCCGATCCAAGATCGATCGCGAACCGGAGCAGCGTGCCGCAGGCATCCATCCACATTCCGCGTTGGACCGCTGCCCCCCGATCTCGACCGAAAAAGACGGAACGGACATTCCTCTATTGAGCCCGTTAAACGGTCAAACCTTTACTACTAATGATATTTCTAGCAAACTCGCCATGAAACGACAAGTAGTTCGAAGATGAGAAATTCCATTTCCTTCCAATTTCCACGTCCTGAGGACGATGCAAGCGGTCGCACGGCTCTCGTTCGGGAGAACGACTCTTTGCCGTCGTCCCACCGCCATTTGCAACGAACACGGCGTCTGCCGCCGCGCTGTCACGATTCGCCTTCCGTAAGCGAGACCGATTTTTCGTATGTGCATCTCCCTCGTCCAAGCAGGCCCGGCGTCGGGGTTCATCATTGGGCGCCGGTCCGCCCTGGAGCACGGATTCCGCGGAAAGCCTCGGTCACCGAAACTCTTCGGAATACTCCGATCGGTGGGTGGCCGGCCGATGCACTCTTGCCCGCATGCGGCGACAGCCGATGGGAGGAATGAGGAGCCCTCGCTTGCATTCTCAAGCGGGTCTCCGTATTCCGCCGAGACGGAAGGATTCCCGCTCAACCAGCGTAAAAAAATCGGCAAGGCGTGACGGATTTACCGTCAGGACGCCGGCGACTCCCACATCCCGGATCCGCCGTCTCACCGGTCTCGCAAGCCGCCGCATGCACCACTCACCCTGACGCCGCCGGCTTTGGTTTTTTCCGCAAAGTTTCGCAATCGAAGAGCTGACAACATGGCAACAGACACGCATCAATGGTACCCTGGAGAGATTGATTACTTTCTGGGGCAGAGCGAGCAGCGGTTGACTTTATCCATGTTGGCACGACCGACGGCACTGCGATTCGCCCATTCCCTGCCGTACGGCGCCATCCTGCACGAGGACGGCGTCCAATTCGTCGTCTTCAGTCGATCGGCGTCCGCGCTCCGTGTGCTGCTTTACCGCAATGTCGAGGACCGCGAGCCGTTCGATATCATCCACCTGAACAACGAGGAACACCGCTGGGGGGATGTCTGGAGCGTTTTCGTTCCCGGACTGAAGGCCGGACAACTCTATCATCTTCAAGCGGATGGGCCGTGGATTCCCGAGGCCGGCCAACGATTCGACTCCAAAGCCCGGCTGATCGATCCCTATGCCAAGGCGTTGGCCGGTGACTTTCTGCCCGCCTCCGACGCCATCATTCGCCCGCCCAAATGCGTGGTCGTGGACGACGATTTCGACTGGCAGGGCACACGGCATATCCGCCGGGATATCTCGGAAACGGTCATCTATGAGATGCACGTGCGGGGCTTCACCCGCTCTCGGACCAGCGGCGTCCAATTTCCCGGCTCGTACCTCGGCATCATCGAAAAGATCCCGTACCTCAAGTCGTTGGGCGTCACGGCCGTGGAGCTGATGCCGGTCCACGAGTTCCCCATTCTGGATTGTTTCGGCCGCATGCCGCCGCGCCGCAATTATTGGGGATACGATCCTCTCGCCTTCTTCTCCCCCCATCGCGGATACGCGGTCAGCAAGGAACCGGGGGCCCAGGTTCGAGAGTTCAAGGAGATGGTCCGAGAACTCCATAAGGCCGGAATCGAAGTCATTCTGGACGTCGTCTTCAATCACACGGCCGAGGGAAACGAGCACGGCCCGATCCTCAGCTTCAAGGGGCTGGAGAACCGCGTCTACTACATGCTGGAAAACGGGGGCGGAAAGTATCGCAATTACACGGGTTGCGGAAATACGGTCAATGGTAATCATCCCATTGTTCGGGAAATGATCTTCCATTGCCTGCGTTACTGGGTCCACAACTACCACGTGGACGGCTTCCGCTTCGACCTGGCTTCCATCCTCAGCCGAGATCGCGCCGGCAATCTGGTACCCAACCCACCGGTCGTGGAGACGATAGCAGAGGATCCGCTCTTGGCGGACACCAAGATTATCGCCGAGGCCTGGGACGCCGCCGGGGCATACCAGGTCGGCACCTTCGCCAGCCTGTGCTGGCCTGACGGATTCGCGCATTGTCGCTGGGCGGAATGGAACGGCCACTACCGCGACGACGTCCGTAGGTTTTGGCGGGGAGATCCGGGCATGATGCCCGCCTTCGCCACCCGTCTCGCCGGCTCCAGCGATCTCTATCAACCGGGCGGACGGTATCCGTACCACAGCATCAACTTCATCACCTCCCACGACGGCTTCACCCTCAATGATCTCGTCAGCTACAACCACAAACACAACGAAGCCAACGGCGAAGAGAATCGTGACGGCGACAATAATAACAACAGCTACAATTACGGCGTGGAAGGCCCCACCCGCCACCGCGGCATCGACCTGATCCGCATCCGCCAAATCAAGAATCTGCTGGCCACGCTATTCTTGAGCCAAGGCGTTCCCATGCTCCTATTCGGAGACGAATTCTGCCGCACCCAGCGGGGTAACAACAACGCCTATTGCCAAGATAACTCCGTCTCGTGGTTCAACTGGAAACGTGTTGCGCGACACCGAGAGGTGTGGCGATTCTGCCAGGCCCTGATTCGCTTCCGCCGCAGCGAACCCACGGTGCGACGGCGGGATTTCCTCACCGGTCTGCCGGTCCGCCCCGGAGGACTGCCCGACGTCAGTTGGTTCAACGTCCAGGGCGGTCCGGTCGATTGGGCCGGCGGCGAGCGGAGCCTCGGCTGCCTTTTGGCGGCATTTCCGCATCGCGAAGACCCCAAGCGTCCCAACCATCACATCATCGCGTTCTTTCACCCTGCGCCGGAGCCGACGCGTTTTGTTTTCCCCCCCTACGCCCACAGCCTCGCCTGGCGTCTATTCCTGGATACCAGTCGTTTCCCGCCCGAGGACATCTATCACGACTTGGACGGCCCCCCGCCGCCTGCGGACTGGACCTTGAAACTGCACGGCCGGACGCTCGTGGTCTACGTTTCGCCCGATCTCCTGTAGAATGGAAGCAGAACCGCATCCGTGGCTCTGCTTCCGGCCTGCCGCCGAGAAGACTTGCGCCCTTCGCGCACACGCCGTTTACTCGAATCATCCAGGCTCGTCGCCGGTCGGGCGTGTCGGCTCTACGCGGACACCGGACCTCGCACCGAAGGAAACGGGGGGAAGCATGCAACACGTTCAGATTGCCGGAGTTGATTTGGCGGTCGAGATCCAAGGCGGCGGACGGCCGGTGATTTTCGTCCACGGCTTCCCGCTGGATCACACCATGTGGTATGCCCAGATCGCGGAATTCTCGCGAGACTTCCAGGTCTTGGCCCCGGATCTGAGAGGATTTGGTGCCAGCGGCGCCACGCCCGGCGTTGTGACAATGGAGAGATTCGCAGACGACCTGGCTGAGCTGTCGCACTGCCTGGGAATCACGTCGCAAGGGCTGGTAGTGTGCGGCCTATCGATGGGCGGCTACATCGCCTTTCAGTTTCTGCGCAAATATGCCGGACTTCTGCGAGCATTGGTGCTGTGCGATACGCGTGCCGCCGCGGACACCGACCAGGTCCGAGAGAACCGTTACCGACTTGCGAACGCAGTTCGCCAAGAGGGACCCGATGTCGTGATCCGTCAGATGCTGCCTAAACTGGTTTCCGAGAAAACTCGGCAAGAGCACCCCGATAGCATCACGCACCTCGAAGACATGATGCGACGCGCGTCACCGGAGGGAATCGCCGCCGCGGCCCTGGGCATGGCCGAGCGTCCCGACTCTTCCGCCCTACTCCCGGCCGTCCCATGCCCCACCTTGGTGCTCGTGGGCGAGCACGACACGCTGTCGCCGCCGACGGAAATGCAAGCGATGGCAAAAAATATCCCCGGGGCACGATTCGAAGTCATCCCCGACGCCGGGCACATGACGCCGATGGAGAAGCCGCAAGAGTTCAACACGATCCTACGCGACTTCTTGCAATCGCTGGAATCGCCGACCCGTTAGGCCTTCGGATAGGCCCGGGCTCTGCTGGAGCCCTTCCCGCGCTTTTGCTGTCGGCGAGCCGAAGACCGTGCACCATGTGTCTCCGACGGCCTCCGCCGGAATGCCGCGATGTTGCTGCCTGCTTGTCGAGGCGACTATTCTGTGCTATCATAACGCGAACTGGGGCGCAATCCCCATTCGGAGGGTATGCGAATTGGTGAGCAGCCTGACTCGAAATCAGGTGCCCCTCACGGGGTTGCGGGTTCGAGTCCCGTGCCCTCCGCTGTATTCCGGACCTTTCTCGTCATCTTTCCGTTGTACGTTTGCGCCCGGCTCGTGACCGAGATGACCCTGGTTTCGCCTCCTCCTCTTCAGCCTGCGTTTCGTCCCGCATCCCATCCCCGCAACCGCCGGGTCCTAACTCTTACCGACAACATTTCGCCCGCCAACACTGACCGAGCGTTCTCGCCTTGAAGGCCTCTATTCCGGCCGTTCCGACGTTGCCGGCGTGCCAAACGAACCGCTCCCGCGATCACGTTCCCCGACGGCGGTCCCCGTAAGGTCATCCTCCGATCCGCCCTCTCCGGCTCTTGCGCCGCCGCGACGCAATATCGCCGTACCCCGCCGCCGCTGTGCTGATTTTGCCTCAGCATGCACCCCCAAAGCACGCTCCACCCATTACCATAACCATTACCATTACACTTACAATTACACTTACAAGTACACTTACACTTACAATTACAATTACAATATCTCTTTCTTTATTACCACTTCTTTGTACTGCTATTTGTGCTTCTATTATTGTTCGCGTGACGATGCCGCCTCGCCCCCGGAAGTTCGACTCACGAATATTGACTTACTCGCGCACGCGCGTATAATAGACGCCGGCGGGAGGCTGCGGATCGCCCGCCGCAACGCTCCCCAGGCGTTCTGGGGGCGCCAGCACACGACACACAGCGCGGTCTTCTCGGATTACCTTTGTTACTGCGTTACTGTCTCAATCAGTACCTTGAATGTATTGCCATAAAGCACGATTTGCGCCAAACCAACAACGAGACTCACTCGACAGTGAGAGCCGGGTACATTTGAGCACTCGCATGGAATATTTTGCGGCTTCAACAGTCGCTTATACGCAGGATTGTTTTCCCGTTCATCTTAGAAATTCTTTTAGAAAGGAACACGCCATGAGAAATCGAAAGAAGAAGTCGTCCGGCCGCCGCCTCATCCTCCCCCACGAGAATACCGAGTCCATCCGCAGCGTGAAGATCTGGTGGGATGTATCAAAAAAGCTTTTTAGAGCGGGGAGAGGCGACGCGGCGGAACCGATCCGGTCACTCCAGCTCTTGCAGCAACGCTGCGCCCAGGCTTCGTCGGTGGCCGTCACCGGGCTTCCCGGGCAATGCGTCGCCCGGTGGGCGGTGGGCGAGGTATGTCCGTTGGAAAAGATCCGAGTCGTTTACGGCACCTCCCCGCATCTCCTTTCGTGGGCCGACGTTGAGTCTCCGAAGCCGTATTTCGCACAAAGGCAGTACCTCCGCGAATACGATTACCCGCTCAGTCGACTGCAAATGGCGGCTCGCTCGCCGGAGTTCGATCTCATCTCATGCTTTCGGGACACCCTACAGGGGGCTTTTCATGAGTTCTGGGGCATGCCCCTTACCAGCCAAGCCGCAGAACTATGGGCAAACGTCGGAGATCTTTTCGATTGGAAGCTGCGGGATAAGACCGATCCCATCGACTTCAGCCGCAATATCCGGAGCCGATCCACGACGGCACTCCACGGCTCGCAAAAGGCTCTGTCGCGAGCGGAGGCATTCTTCCTCACGATCGTCATGGAGGTAATGAGCAAAGAAGGGCCGGCCCCCGGCTGCGGCATTCGCCTCCTCGCCCGGGCTATTCTGGACCGGTGCCCCCTTCGCCCATTGATTCTCCAGGCCTGGTCGGGCACGCCCGATTGGGACGGGGAACTCCGAAGGCGGACAGCCGAGACGGCCCCCGGCTCGATGCATGACCCGCGTCAATGGATTTGGCGTGCGCTTCTACGCGCACCCGTGAAGGAGGTCAATCTGGCATACCTGGAGGCTTGCGTCGCATGGGTGCTTGGTCAAATTCAGCACCCGGAGCTTTTCCCGCCGGAAACCCCTCTCTTCGACGCGCCTGCTCGTCGGTACTTCGCGGAAAGGGGCTTTCCGTCAAGAGCCGTCGAGGATTCCCCTCCGCTCGAAGGGGCGTGAGCGCTGGACGGAGCATATCCGGCAGTGAGGGCAAGTCAGCCGGAGACGCGAACGCGCCATGGCCCCTCTTCGTCATCCATCGTTGCGCTGCTCCCGTCGGCTCGCCGCAGTTTGAGCGTCGCCCCGGGCGGCAGCCTGCGTTCCGGGATGATGCCGCGTGTCGTCGTGGACAGGAATTGGTAGAAGAGCGAGGCCGGCGGCTCGGCGAACTCCGTGCGGAGATGCTCCAGGATATCATTCCACATCAGACCGCTGCGATAGACCAAGCGGTAAGCGGCCTTCAAGACCTCGATCGTTTCCGTGGAGAATCCAGCCCGGCGAAGGCCGATTTGATTCAGCCCCACCACATGGCTGCTGAGACCGTCGATGGTGACAAACGGCGGCACATCGCGCGTGATATGCGCTTGCCCGCCCACCATGGCCAGCGATCCGATGCGGCAAAACTGGTGCACCGCCACAGCGCCGGAAACGTAGGCGCGATCCGCCACGGTCACGTGACCGGCCAGCAAGACGTTATTCGCGAAAATCGTGTTGTTACCGACACGGCAATCGTGGGCAATATGCACGTTGGCCATCAACAGGTTATTGTCGCCCACCAGGGTGGCGTCCTCTTCCTCCAAGGCGCGATGAATCGTGCAGTTTTCCCGAATTACATTGCCGGACCCGATGACGACCTTGCCCGGCCTTTCAGGCATGTGCACATGCTGCGGCATCCCCCCGAGCACGGCGCCCTCGAACACCCAATTGTTCTCACCCAGCACGGTGCCGGTCTTGATGACCGCGCGACTCTCGAGTCGGCACCGATCGCCGATCACCGTTTCCGGCTCGATGACACAAAACGGCCCGATCACCACGTCATCACCGATGGCTGCCAGACAACTGACAACGGCAGTGGGATGGATTTTTACGGCCATGGCGCAACCTCCATGTTTCCCGCCAAGAAAAAGCGATTCTTTCAGAAGGATGCCGTGTAATGGCGAATCGCCAAGTGCCTCACTGCCGGCGATCGGCAGCCTTTCGCTCCGCGGCGACTGCGTACCGCACCCCCATGGAGCTTCTTTTAGCGTCAATCGCCCCGTACGGCAAGGTCAAATAGGCCGCTCTTCGCTTTCCAAGTTCCTCGTCCAATAGCAAGAACCGGTTACGAAGCCGTAACTTGCCGTCCCCTGGCGACAATCGCCGTCGCCTCCGTGCAACTTCGCCTTAACATCAGGAACCCCGGAACAATCCGCATCCAGCAGTTCGCATACCGGTGCTCAGTGAGCATCCACACAACGAGGAGTGCCCCCTTCTGTCCTTTCCCTTTCGCTCGGCGTCGCCGTCTTTCGCCGAACGGGCACCCGGCATATCCTCCGGATGCCATGGCCGCAGGCGACACACGCCTCAGGTCGCCGAGACTGTCGCCTCGCGCCCGAGAGGATCATCCCACGGTCCGCTGCTAACCCTCGGTCGACGGAATTTCTGAAAATTAGGTCGAGTGCGGAGACACAGAATGCGGGCGCATCGGCCATACTGGTCATCCGCCCATCCCTTGATACAGGGGGAGTCGATAAACCCG
>FWPU01011100.1_pt1 | contig 12862 bp, 6 predicted proteins | sample 2228361 | NCBI WGS metagenome assembly FWPU01 (sample SAMEA103939777, study PRJEB20133) | metagenome | reverse complement strand
TATAAAAAGGAATAAAAATATTAAAAAACTATTAAAATAATAAATTTTATAAAAGGGTTTTTTTAAAATAAAAATCCAAAGAATTGATGAAATTAAAAGGGGAAGGGAAAAAAAGAAAATTAAATTTTTAACTATTCTTTCCAATAATCCACTTCCTTTATAAACCAAACTTCTTTATCTTTTATAAAAAGATATTGCCTTTTGGCTTCAAAAGTTTTTACTTCACCTATTGGTTTTCTTCCTCCAATTTCTTGATATTGAAAATTCCAAACTTCCTTTGTCTTTAAAATTGCCTCTTTTAAGCTTAAAAATTTAAATTCTTTGATTTTTACTTCAACTAAATCTAAGATCATAAAATAGCCATTTTGAACCACCATTCCAATATCTTTAAAAATTTCGTGTTTTACCATCTTGGAAGCAGGAATTTCATTTATAAGTTGAGGGTTTCCCCCTGTGGCATAAAAATCCATAATTATTTTATAATACAATTCCAAATTTTCTTCAATCTTTTTTCTTTCCTTTAAATCATAAAAAGAGATGACCCCTTCTTTTTCCAATTTAATTTTATCAATTTTATAAGCCAAAAGGGGAAAAAAAAGAAGAGAAGATAAAAAGAATAAAATCTTAAAAAATAGAGCCCTTTGTAAAATAAACATTATACCCCAAGGGTTTTAATATAAAATAAGCAATCTTTGAAAGTTTTCCTTCATAACAAAAGAGTAAGCTTTTTTTATCCTTTGGAATTTTTTCTATCTCTTCTTTTAAATTATCCATACTTATCCATAAAACATTATTTAAGTTGAAATTTTCAAACCTTAAATCCACTAAAATATAATCCCTCTCCTTTTGAGAATAAATTTCAAAAAAATTATTATAAAATATTTCACCTTCTTCCAAACCAAAGGACTTTTCAAAATATTTTATTTCCCCTTCAAAAAGTTCAAGATTTTTTATTTTTTCATATCCCCCTTTAAGAATTGATAAAGGTCCATCTAAGGGTACGGAGGAGCTATACCTCCATTTTAAAATCTTTTCTGCTGCAAAATAAGGGTCTTTATCCTTTTCATTTAATCCAATTAAGATAATTTTTGGCAGACCATTTTCATTTGAATAATCCTCCCACTCCATTTTTTCTAAATTAAAATAAAAGGAATTTTCTTTAAATTTTTTCTCCTTTATCTTATCTGAAAACAAAAATATTATATCCCTACCTTGATAATCCTTAATAAAATTTGGGCTTGTCTCAAAATAATTTCCTTTAAAATGCCAATCCCTTATTCCACCTTTATAAATTCCAATGTTTTCAAAACCCTTATTTAAAAAAACTTTAAAGTTTTCAAAGACCCTTTCATCTTGGCTATTTTCTCCATAAAAAACATAAAATTTATCTTTTTTTAATTCCTTCAAGTCCTTTAAATTTATTGCTCCTGGTATTTTTAAAAAGCTATATTCCTTTAAACTTCTGCAATCCACTAAAGTGTAATTCTTTAAATTTTCTAAATTTAAATCAATATAAAAGTTTTGAACAAAATTTAGTTCTGCTTTTTTAAAAATCTTATCTATATAATTTATTCCCTTTATCTTTTCATATTCTATCTTTACAAAATCAAAGGGAGTCAAATCTTTATAATTTGAAAAATTGAAAAAAATTGTATCTTTCTTATAAACAAAACCAATCTTTTCAAAATCCTTTTCTATGAGCAAGGCTATTTTAGTGGAAATTAAAACTTTTCCTTCAATTTCTAAGGAAAAGGAAAAAAGGGGAAATATGATAAAAGTTAATAAAATTTTTTTAAAAAAAAACATTAATATTCTAAGGGTCTTGCTCTGTTTGGAGCATTTCCAGCTCTTCCTGTTCCATGGTTTGTGCAGGTTCCAAAGGTATCAGCAGAAGAAATTGTATAGCAACCATAAGTAGAGGTTCCTTCCCAAGAAGTGTCATTCCCTGTACCAGTTCCATTTGGAGAATACCATCTCATAGAACCACCAGTTCCCATAAACCTGTACATCTTTGAAGTCCAAGTTGCAGATTTCCAAGGATTATAATTGTTATTTGTTCCATGGATCATCCCAGGTTCTAAACCCCCATGGCAACCCAAACAAGGAAGTTGGTTTGCAGAATTTCCTGCCCCTCCAGTCCATCCGAGTTTTGCAAAACCATCTTCATCCCCCCCAGCAATGTTATTACATCTTTGACCACTCTGATTATGAGCAGGTACCCTTGAAGCAGTGGAAGTATTTCCTTCTCCATAAGTTGTAGCTGCATGACATTTAGAGCAAATATCTGTAGAAGTTGTAGTTCCCGTATTTGTAAAAGCAGCATCATTTCCAGAGGAATCTGAAAGCATATACCAAGTATTCCTTGTTCCATGGGCATTTACTTCATTTAAATGGCAATCGGAACAATGAAGCCCTGCTGTTTCTCCTGCAGTTTGAATGTTTTGCCCTTCTTTTGTTGTATAAGTTGTCCAAGCAGCATTGGGCCAATAAGTAGTATTTCTTGTGCTATACCTTTTTGTATATTGTCTTAAATTATGGTGGCTTGCCCAATTTTTGCCCGTTTGATTTGTAGAATTAAACTTGTCTTTTATGTTTATAACTTTTCCATTTGTGTTTCTCCAATTCCTAAGCTCAGTAACTTCCCTTGCATTTTGTAATGTGTCATTTACATTGAAGGGTTTTAATGCCTCTGAAGAAGAAGGGGGAAGGAGCATTCCAGAGGCAGGATTTGTCTTATTTACTGCAATGGAACTTGCTCCATTTGCATCATGGCAATTTAAACAAAAGTTATCCATTCCATCCCTTTCTGAAGTATTTGCTGTCCAAGTTGAAAGGCGTTTCCCTGGCCAAGCAATAGCTGAATTATTATAACTATCCACATTTCTTAAATCCACAGTTGTAGATCCCCCATCTCCTCCATGATAGGTGGGATTTGTTTTAATATTTCCCGTTGAAGAAGTTACATCCCCTTCCATATGACAAAGAATACAATCAAAATCAGTTACAATTTCATTTGTTGTTCCATTGGAAACATGTCTTGAAGGTCTTATAAAATCATCCCCCTCTGAACCAGCTGTGCCACCCACAATTTGTGCCCTTGGAATTATTCCAGTCCTAGTAGAATGGCAGCCTTTGCAAGTACCTCCTGCTGGCTTAAATGCCTCATTTTGAGCAAAGGTTACAGTTTTATGTTTATGACAAGATTCTGTACACCTATTTCCTGGGTAATGCGTTGAATCTGTTGCCCAGTTTGTAGTTTTTAAGAAATGGTTTGTATTATCATGGCAAACTTGACAAACCCCTCCACTATTATTTATTACATAGTCACCCCATCCCCAAGCATCTGTTCCATCCCTTAATCTTCTAAAATCCGGAGTAGAGGCTACTTGAGTAGGAATTCCCCATTCAGTTGTATTTCCATTTGCATCATTATGGTTTTCCACAGGTTCATATTGGAACATATAAGCCAATCTTTGGTTTGTTCCATAATTGTAATCTCCATGGGGATCATGGCAATCCCAACAAAGCTGTCCCCCAAGACCCCTTGTTCCAGAAGATCCATGATCAGTCCCATAATGGTAATAATCTATATCCTTTGAAGAATCTATAAGCCCTAAACCAGGGTCATAACCAGAACCCCCATGACAAATAGTGCAAACCCCATTTTTTAAGGGAATAGTATTGCCTGCACCAACATTTGCCAACCTAAAGGGATTATTTGTATTATTATGGGATACATTTGGATTATGACAATAAAGACAACCATCCCTTCCAGCTAAATCAAAATTTGGAGCAGAATTCCCTGATTCATTTGCAAAACCTGTGGAATTTCCATGTCCATATAAGTTCCAATCATCTCCATCAATCCTTGAAATTGTCCCTGTTCCCGTCTCCATTAAATTGTCCCATGTAAAATTATTTATATCTTGATTTCCTGCCCCAGAAGCCATATGGCAATTCCTACAAGATAAATCATCTCCCCAAGTTACAGAATTTCCATTATGGCATACATTTGTGCAAGTTTCTGTGGATTCACTATAAGAAGAAATGAAGGTTGCATTTGAAACTTCCCTTATGCCATTTAAATGGGTTCCCCCCGAAATTAAATTTCCAGAAGAACTTACAGTTGTAGAATGGCATTTTACACAATTTAAAGAGGAGGAGACATGGTCTGAAATACTATGGCTATTTCTTGTATCATAGGAGGACTGATTGTTTGGATACCTTGGCTCACCTGCAATTGAACCTCCTTCTGTTCCATGGCATGTTTTACAATCATTTGCTAAGGAACTTCCAGAATTCCAGGCAGGGGGTGGAACGTAATCTAAAACTTCAGTTCCATTTGAATGGCAATAGCTATTATTACATTGATAAGAAGAATAAGTTCCTCCATCAGATAAAGAGACATCCTTTATACCATTTACATGGTTTGGAATTGTTGAAATTTGATTATCCGATGCAGAACTTACAGTGGTTTGATGGCACCTAAAACACATAAAGTTTGAACCCAAGTATGTAGCTTGGTCAATGTGGGCTAAATGGGCATTTGTATTAACTTTATAAGTAGAAGAAGCATTTCCTCCATGGCAGGAGTCACAATTAGAGGTTCCTGTATTCCAAGAAAGGTTTATATTTGGAGCTGGGAAAGGTGAAGAAGTAGAAGTCCCCATTGAATGGCAATAAATATTTGAACAAATTCCAGTAGAATAGGTTCCTCCTGATTGATTTATGTTATTTGAGGAAGTTGCAGTTGTAGAAAAGGCAACATCCTTTTCTCCATTTACATGGTACCTTTTATCCTTTAAATCTAAGGAATCCAAGAGCCAAGGCAATTTTGAATTATCTATGATTGTTGAAAAGTGGCATTCATCGCAAGTAAAATTATAAGTATTTGTTTCACCTAAATAGGCAAGGTGTTTTCCATGTTTTTGAGAAAGGTCTGTTTGTATACCACCATCATCATAGCCCCTTGTGGAATGACAAGAGGCACAAGATAAAGAAGTACTTTGATTCCATTGGACATTACTATAAGAATTTGTCCCCCCTAAGGGATTTGCATTTGAATGGCAATATAAATTACTACAAAGCCCATCTGTACCCGCCACAGATTGGGTCCAAGAAAAGTATTTTGTTAGATCATTTCCTTGATCTACTGCATCGGGGTATTTTTGGTTATATATTCCAGTAGGGTTTTGAGGAGGAGAGGTGGCGTCAAAGAAAACCTCCACTCTATAGGGATCTGAAATTGTTCCCTCATGGTTATCATTTGTATGGGTTCCACTGTGACATTTTGCACAAGCAAAACCATATTGGCTTTGGGTGGCATGGCTTGAAGTATCAGTGTAGGAATTTGGAACAGTTCCAACTTCATCATGTCTTTGATGTTTTCCCACATTTGGAGGTGCCTTATGGCACCCATCACAACCAGAAGCTGCAAATCCCTTTGAATGTTCATGGCAGTTTACACACCTTGAATTTCTATTGTGGCTGTGGTCTCCTCCTGAATCATCATTTCTATAATGGTCTGTCCTCGTATGGCATATTTCACAAATTCCATCGTCATAGGGCAAGCCATTTAAATCATAGTTTCCTAAATAGCTTTCCTGTGGGTTTGTGCCACCTGTTCTATCATCATATCTAAAAATTGGATTTTTTATTCCACTTGAAGGGGTCTCTATTGCTTCCCTTATAAGATAAATATTTGTAGTGGAATGGGATGTGTGGCAAGTTAAGCAATCTATAGCCCAAGAACCATATTTTGTGCTTGTGTGTTGGCTTGAATGGGAAGGCAAATTATGGCAATCTATACATAATTGGCTTCCATGGCTTCTTCTTAACAAAAGTCCAGAACCCTGAGGCCTGCCCCCTGAATTTTTAACATTTACATTTATACTTTTATAACTTAAATTTGAATTGTTATCTTGGGCTCTTACTGTAATCTTTAAGTCCCCATTAGTATGAAAAGTTGTATCCAAGTCATATTCATAAATTCCACAATTTATTCCACAATTATAATTGCTATTTAATATGGCATTTTGATAGGGACCATCATTTATAGAAACAGAAACAAAATTTATCCCACCTCCATCATAAACTTGTATTTTTAACCTTTCAATTCCTCCAATTATAGAACCTTTCTTAGGGCTTTGGATTAAAATTGTAGGAGATGCTTGGTCTGCTCCACATACTGGTGTATGGAAAGGACCTTTTACTTCTGGATTAGTTCCTACAACTCCATCGGGATCTGTGTATGTAAACCTTACCCAATAATCTGTATCTGGGGATAAATTGCTTATTATACATTCCCTTGGGGAAATTCCTGTAATATTTGCACAGGCAGTTGTTCCTGGCCAGTTATTGGAAGTGTTGTATTCTACCTTTAAAGAACCATTTAGATTTCCATCTCCCGTAAAATTTCCAGAGGCAAATAATTCTCTACAATTGTTTATATTTACATTATTTTGAACAATTGTGGTATTGTTTTGGGTGCAGACGGGAGTTGTGTAAGGACCAATTGTTTGGGGGTTTGTACCTTCCACTCCGTCACTATCTTGAAAGGTTATTCTAAAACAATAATTTGTACTTTCATTTAAAGGAAAAGCAGTGCAAACCCTTGGTGAAGCCCCTGAAATATTTGAACAAATTGTTTCAAAATTCCCAGAGCAATTTGTTTGTTTTTCAAAATTTGTTATACTATTTCCATTCCAATCCCCTGAAAAAGGTGCACTTATTGTAATTTGATTACAAGAATCCACATTGGCTGATGCAACCTCCACTATGGTCATACAATTATATGTAGTGTAAGGTCCTATAATTTGGGGATTTGGACCATTTACTCCATCTATATCATAAAAGGTTACTCTTATCCAATATTGTGTATTATTTTGCAAATTGGAAATTATGCAAGTCCTAGGGGAAGGACCTGCTAAATTGGAACAAGCAATAGTTCCAGGAAAGGAACTGGAAGTATTGTATTCAACTGTAGTGGAGCTGTTTCCATTGGCATCATCTGTAAAGGGAATTGTAACTGTAATTTGGGTACAACTATTTACATTTGCAGAAGGAGTTCCTGGAGTTACATAATCTGCACCTGCTTGGGTACTGCAAGAGGTAGTTGAAGGGTTTTGGGAATAGTTTATACAATTATCCCTTGCCCAAATTTCATAACAATAGGTTGTTCCTGGTTGTAAACCCGTATCGGAAAAGCTTGTTCCAGAACCCACATAAATTATATAATCACTTCCCTGTGCTCCTGTTGAATAAATTACCCCTTCCTCGGGGGAAAAGATAGGGCAACTTCCACCAGCAGGTCCCCTTACCAATATTACACTATTGAAATCACTATCTGAAGGATTTGTCCAACTTAAATCAATTTGGTTTTGAGAAGAACCATTACAAGATGTAAAATTTGGAGAAGAAGGGGAGAGGTTATCTATTGTAATTGTAGCAGAATTTGAATCATTTAAAGATTTTTGATTTGTGCAAGTTATATCATTTATAATTCCCGTTAAATTATAGGAACTCCCTGGGGGTGGTGGCATATTTATATGGGTTTTTGGAGTTATTCTAATTTTATATTGAACAGGATTTGTGTTTACAGAAATGGGGGTTGAAAGGTTTATTGTTTGCACATCAGAGGGGTTTGAATAACTTCCATAAACAACAGATCCATCATCTGAGGTAATTTCTATAAGGGATACATAATTTTGAGCTTGGGAAGACATAGAAACCACAACAGAAGTAACTGAATCTGTTCCGGCACTTGTGTTTAGGGTAAAGGAATCTAAAAAAGTTGAAGAAGAAGAAGGGCAAATTGAAGAATTGGAAGGGTTTGTTCCATCTTGCAAATATGTGTATTTTATATAGGTAATTGTTAAAGAAATTTGGTCATCGTATAAGGTTACAGCAGCACCATTATTATTCCCAGTCCTTAAAGTATTGTTTAACCTAATTCTAATTGTTGTATTTGAAGGAAGGTTTGAAAGGGCTTGTTCTGTTCCAGAGACAGAGACCCAGTTAGAATCAACTCCCGAAAAGGTTCTTCCACTCCATAAAGTGGCAAGGACAGTTCCCCCTGTGGAATCCCTTAACTCATAGGGACCTGAAGTAGAACTTTGTCCTACATTGTATTCAGTGCATCTATTATAGGCACTTGAAAGTTGAATTGCTGTTACAAGGGAACCAGATGGGACATTTAAATTTTCAAAGGTTCCACTCCACTCCCAATAATTTGTATTATTTCTATTTCTTCCACTAATTCTCATGTATATGGAACCTTGAGGATTTCCATAAGCTCCATCATATGAAGCAGTTGTATTCCCGCCAGTTGTGGCAGTATAACCTTCAGCAGTTGTTGCAAAATTAAAGGTATAAGTTACAGTATCAGCAAAAAAATTCAAAGAAATTAAAATATATATGATATAAAAAATTTTTTTCATGGAAGGTCCTCCGTCAAACTATTTGAATCTGCATAGTGGACATTGTGACAGGTATAACATTGAATTTTCTCAAAAGAATCCAAAATTAAATTGTTTGAATAAACTCCATCTTCCATTCCACTTCCTTGAGGATTTCCATTTGAATCTAAGGGGGCAGTTCTATCATAATTTCTTCCATTAATATTTAAAGAAACCCCTACGGGATGGCTCTTTTGATTTCCATCATAGGTTTCCACAGAATTATGGTCCATTGTCCATTCCCTATGGCAATCTCTGCAAAGTTTATCGGGAGAGTTATTGTCACCTTCATCTAAAGCAACTCTTAAAAAAGGATAGGCCCCATAAAATTCCCATCTATCACCCAATTGGAAAGCTCCTGCACCCCCAGAAAATAAAACTTGAACCCCATTATCTAAGGAAACAGGCAAGCCATTCCCACAATTTACATATTGCTGAACCCAGCTTATTCCATTATCCTTTGACCATCTAAAAGTAGCAGTTGCTTGACTTCCAGGTGTATCAATTTCAATCAAATACCACAAACCAGAAGCTCCACTATAAGTTCCTTGGGTTGTAAGGTTTCCACTTCCACTTCCTCCAATCTTTTTTGCTTGAGAAATCCTTGGTTTTCCTCTAAAGGATGCATTAGCACTGTGTTGGTTATGGCAGGTGGAACAAACCACTTTTCCTTCCATTACCCTTAAAGCCATTTCATTATTTTGAGGAAGGTCTGCCCCATATTGAGAATTTATTGCATTTGAATCAAAAGAATGGTGTCTCCCTGAAAAGTGAGGATTTGCTTTTTCACTTAAACTTATAGGTAAGTCTTGGGCTTGTCCTGTGGGGTTGTGGCAGGAAAGACAAGAGTTTACATTGCTTGTAGCTTGAGTTAAAGGCGAACCCAAAGAAGAATGGCTTATATGGCAAGTTGTAGAACAATCTTCATAGGTGGAAGCAGAGCTCCAATGGGGTGGATCTACAGAAAATAAAATTGAAGGCAACATTAAAAATATAATAAAAAATTTCATGGTAGTCCTCTCCTGCCAGAAGAATCCTTAGGTATAACTAAATACCATTCAAAGTTATACCTATTTAAAGCCTCATCATCTTTAAAATAGTTTATTGAAGGATTTATAAGGTCAATCAAATTTGTAAAGTTTTCCGTATCGGGTATGAAACTAAAATCATCATCTCTATAAATTTCAATATCTTCTAAGGGAGGAGAATTTGTGATATTTGACCATTGGAGGATTATGTCATTGTTGCTTTTTAAAAGTAAGAGATCAGTTATAGGAGTTGTAAAAGTGGCTTCTGGTTTTCCAAAAACAATATTTGAAGGGGGTGACTCAAAGTTTTCATAATCCTTCAAAATTGCAAAATAGTAATAATAAACTTCATTAGTTAAATTAGTATCCCTTAAAATATTGACAGATGAATCTAATTCTTTAAGAAATGTAAAGGTATCCAATGGAGAAAGGGACTTATAAATTTCTACTTTACCCTTTGTATTTGGAGGGAGGTTAATGATTAAATCTATAACAGTGTTGTATGAAATTGCTTGAAGAGCAGGTTTTTTTGGGGCATTTAAAGTTACAAACCTTAAGCCCCAATTTTTATTTGTGGTATTATAAAATTTTATAAAATTTTCACCTTCCCCATTTAATTCACTTAAGGGTATCTCTTCTTCATGTGTATAAGACCAATCATTTCCTTCAAAAGGAGGAAGATTGTGCGTATAGTTTCCATTTACAATTAATTGGATTTCTCCTTCTGATAATTCTCCAAAAATTTGGTAATATATCTTTATATTTTCATTTTGTGGAGGAATCTTAAAATTTACAAAGAAGGGCCTTGTATCATCTCCAAATTCTAAGTTCCCCACTTCCTCTTTTAAAGGCAAATCAAAGGGTTTTGTAATAAAATTTTCAAAGTTTGAAGATTCCCCATAAGCTTTTCCATCAAAGGGAATTGCCTTCCAAAAAATTTCCTGGCTTTCTTTTAAGATTCCTAAGGGAACCTTATAAGATGTTGTACCTCCATCTCCTTGGGCTATTAAGTTTGATTTATGTAAAAGTTTGTAGCCAATTGTACCCAGGTGGGTATAGATCTCAAAAATATAATAAATGTCATCTCCTTCTTTATCATAAGAATTCGAAATTATCAATTCTGGTTCTAAGGTGGGAACTTCAACTCCACCAATTGGTTCAATGGAGGAAGGAGAAGTAGGAGGAGTATTGGGTATGGGCATCTCCACTGTAAAATCTTGAAGAGGTGTCCATTCAGACCAATCTTTAAAATCATAAGCCCTGCATCTCCAAGAATAACTTGTTGTTTCATTTAAATAATTTGTAGCATCTACAGAAACCAAATCCTCTTGTGAAGAATTAAACCAGGAAGCTAAAAGGATAGTTTCACTTCCCTGGTTTTCATAAAATTCAAAAAGGTAAATTAAATTTGTAGAATCGGGATCAATACTTTTTCTTACAATTAAATTTACAGGTTCTCCCTCTGGTATAGTTTGACCTGATAAGGGAAAATGGGGTTCTGGGGTTGAGGGCTTTATATTTTCTTGAGAACTTGATGAAGCAATTGTAAAGATTTCCAGGGAATTATCTCCTTGATTTAATACCCCTAATTTTTTTATTAAATTATTAATGGAAACGAAAGAGGGCAAAATGAGTTCGCCTAAATTTTCACCATATTTTCCATAAATTTCCCTTAAATTTCCTTCATTATTGTAAACTACTATTTGACTTTTTAAAGAATCAACAACATAAATATTTCCATCTAAATCTAAACTAAGGGAACTTATTTGGGAAAACTTGCCCTCCTCCCCCCCCCTTTCACCAAAGGAATTAATTAAATTTCCATAATAATCAAAGACCTTAACCTTTCCATGCCCCACATCGCCCACATAAATCTTATTCTCATAAACTGCAAACCCTGCTGCCTTTTTAAACTCTCCTTCTCCATCTCCAGTTCCACCAAAAACCCTTTCCAGATTTCCAAATTCATCATAAATTATAATTTTTCCTTGATTTGAAGATAAAGCCAAATATTTTTTGTTTAAATTATCACAAAATACTTCATTTATTTCTTTAATTTCAGTAGGAATCTCAAAGTTTAAAATTAAATTGCCTTGCCAATTTAATAATTTTAAAGAATTTCTTGTGGATACAAAAATATTGTCTGACCAATTTTTTGAAATAGATTTTAAATCTTGAATAAAAATTTCCCTAATTTTTTCCCCAGAAAATATATCATAAAACTTTAAATAATTTTTTGTAGCAACTAAAATTTCTCCTTGATTATCTAAGTAAAATCTTAAAGAAAATGGGGCTTCCAGATAAATTCTTTTTTCTGGAATAAGGGATGTCACATAAAGGTTTAAATTTTCAGTTGAGTAAGAACCTTTTGTATCTGTAACCCTTACGGTCAAATTTACGAGGGTTGGATAATTTGGTGCAAAATAATGGGCATTTTTGCTATCTATTGGGTAAATTTCCCCAGTACTTGCGAAAAATTCATAAATTATTTCATCCCCATCGGGATCATATGCATCTGCTGAAAGAATAGTTGAAGTATTTAATAAAATAGGATTTTTCTCTGCAATAAAATAATTTATTATGGGGGGATTATTTAAATTTGAACTAACTTGAATATTAAAAGAAGCAGAAGCATATTTTCTCCCTCCACAAAGGAAACTTCCGCTATCACCTATTTGAACTGAAACAATATAGTTTCCTTCTCCATTTGGTGCTTGCCAGATAGCTGAAGCAGTATAAGGTGAGCCAGAGGTTCCATTGTTTTTAGATAAAAAGGTTCCTTCTGAAGAAGTCCAAACAGTTAAATCTGCCCTAATATACATACCACATCCTGTTGTGCAGGAAGAAGTGCAGTCGGGGTCATGGGCACTTAAATTTATTTCAACTGTTCCATTTGGCAAAACGGTATATTGAGAGGGTTGAAAGGAATCAATTATGGGAGCTTGATTCCCAAAGAGCAATAAAGGTAAAACTATCAAAATTACAAAAATCATCTTCATATTAATATTACATGCAAAATTTATGCCATCAATTTTATAATATTTTGATGTATAAGTTCTGAAGCGTGAAAATTTTTCCCATAAAAATTAGCAATAAATAAAAATGAATATAGTTAATTTAAATTTTTAAATTTTTCTTGAAAAATTTAATTTGGCAAATATATGAATAGGATACTATTCATAATAAGGAGGTCCTATGAAAAGCTATTTTTTTGTTAAAAACATTAATTTTTTAAAGGAAAAGAGGGGATCCTTGCTTAAAATTGGAACTGCAAAAGGTGGATATAGAGCTGTAGCCCAACTTTCGCAAAAGGGTATTTGGGAAGAAATTTAAAATTAAATTTACCCTATTTTACCCTTAATTTATTATGTTTTTCCT
>FWPU01011099.1_pt1 | contig 12862 bp, 15 predicted proteins | sample 2228361 | NCBI WGS metagenome assembly FWPU01 (sample SAMEA103939777, study PRJEB20133) | metagenome | reverse complement strand
CCTGCGTGACGAACCCCGTCAGCAGCCAGCCCCCTTCACCTTGCACCGTAGACCCCTCGCCCCGCGCCCCTTGCCCCGCGCCTGCGCTTTCAACTGTTTCCCCTCTCCCTGCTAGGGAGAGGGGAGGGGTGAGGGCACTCATCATCCACCCCCCCGGCTCCGCCGGCAACGTGTCCCGCCCCGCCACGACGAAGCTGCTCACCTGGCCGCCCATCTGGGCCGCGCAGCGCACCGTGTTGAGGGCCGCCGCTTGGCGCACTGCCTGCGGCAGCGTGGCCAACGTCCCGGCCAACTGCGAGGTCGGCGACTGGATCGTCACCGTGCCGCTCCGGCCGAACTGCGAGGAGGCATCCACCACGCTCGTCTGATCCGCGAGAAACACCGGGGTCACGATCAGGATATTGCCACCCGTGCTCTCCACGGCGGTGGCGAGGATCTGGCTATGGTTCTGCAGAATCACGAACTCCGGATCGATCGTGATGTTGCCGCCGAACGTGTGGGAGCTCTGCTGGACCGACGCCGTCATCTTGCTGTTGATCATCCGGAAGATCGAACTGGCCTGGACCGAAATATCTCCGCCGCTGGCCTGCGTGGCGCTGGTTGTGACCGAGCTGTCCTGCATGAAGAACGAGTTGCCGGCGTCGATGGCTATGTTGCCGGCGTCGGCCGGTCCGCTGCTGCTCGCCGCGACGCTTGCCCCGTTGGTCAGGGTAACGGACTGGCTCGCGGTCATCGTGATATTCCCGCCCGTGCCGGATCCCTCCGCCGTCGTGAAGATGCCGCTGCCCGAGCCGCTGATCACGATCGAGGTGGCTGGGCTGGCGACCCCTTCGACGGTCACGGTGCCGCCTTGGCCGGTGGGAGCCGAAGAGGTGGACGTTCGCTTGATGCTGCCGCTCTCGAGCTGGGCGCCGCTCAAGAGGCTGACGGTGTCGCCCTGGACGAGAACATCCCCGGCATCGCCGGCGCCGGTGGTGGTCGCCGAGAGTTTCGCCTGATTGGTGAGTTGCACCTGGTGGGCCGAGGCGGTGATGCTCCCGCCATCGCCCGTGCCGTGGGCCTCGGTGAAGATCCCGCTGCCGGGGCCATCAACCACGATGGATTGCGCCGGACTCGCCAACCCCTGCACCGTAATGCTGCCGGCGCTGCTGGCTCCGGTGGATTGCGCGGTCATCGTGGCACCGGACAGGACCTCGACCGTGTTCGCGTGCACGGTGATCGTCCCACCGATGGCGGAGGCGGCCGTGCCGGACGTCGCCGCCGACAGCGTGCCGCCGTTCTGGAGTGTGACGGAGTTAGCGTTGAGGAACATGTCCCCGCCCGCGCCGGTGCCAGAGGTGGTCGTAAAGATCCCGCTGCCCGCGCCGTCGATCAGGATCGACTCGGCCGGACTGTCTAGGCCTTGGATTGTGACCGTCCCGGCCTGACCCGATCCGGTGCTCTCGGCGGTGATCGTCGCACCTCCGGTCATGCTGAACGTGTCGGTCTTCACCACAATATTCCCCGCGTTGCCGGAGCCGGTGGTCTTGGAGGATATCGTTGCTGAATCCTCCACCTGCACTTGCTGGGATTCCACAGTGATGTTGCCACCCGCCCCGGAGCTTTGAGTCTCTGTGAAGATGCCACTGCCGACCCCGCCGATGAGAACCGATTGCGCCGGGCTCGCCGTGCCTTCGATGGTCACGGTGCCGGCGGCACCCGGACCGGTGCTCTTCGCGGACACCACCGCGCCGTCGGTGATCTGGACCTGATTGGCCCGGACGGTGATGGCACCGGCATTACCGGACGCTTTGGTCTCGCTAAAGAACCCTGATCCCGCCCCCGACAGTGACACGAGATTCTGCGCAGTCGCTGTGATAGGACCAGCATCGCCACTGCCTCGAGGCCCAGCGACTGTATCAACTCCGCTACTCGCCTGGACCACGGAGTTGCCGGATACCAGGATCGAGTCCGCCGAAGAAAGGGTGATGGCTCCGCCCAAGCCGCTTCCTTGCTGAGTCGAGCTGATAACCTCCGAGCCGTTCGACAGAATGAGATTGCCTATGGTGGTGTTTAGCGTAATGGCCCCTGCGTTACCGCTTCCCACTGTTGTAGTTCTTACGCTTCCCTGGTCGAGCATAATTGTTGGGGCAGAGATGTGGATGGGCGCAATCGCGCTCGACGTTCCCTCGCTGATGATTTGACTTCCGCTTGCAATCGTGACGGCAGTGTTTGCGGAAATCGTCACCGGGGCGGCCTCTCCGGTGAACGTTTCACTCTTAATGCTCGCGTCGTTCGTGAGAACAAGCCTATCCGCATTGATTGCGATGCCGCCGTTATCACCATCGCTGTTGCTAAGATTGTGGATGCTAGTGATTCCCACGTCAGTCGTGCGATTGAGGCCTGTGCTTGTTTGGCCTGACAGGGTCACCGTATCTTGAGCTGTTATCGCAATGGAACCTGATGACCCACTGACCCCTGCCAATGTCAGTATCCTGCCTCCGCGCAAAACCGTCAGGTTCCCGACATCCAGAATGATGTCGCCGGCGCGGCCAACCGTATCAGTTCCGGTCTTGATCTCGGCAAGATCATCGATCAACACCGTATTGGAGTTGAGAGAGATCGTGCCGCCGTTCCCGATGTCGAAGGCGTCGCTTGTGACGCTGGTGAATTCTCCACTTATGGTGACAGAATTCGCTCCGGTTACCCGAACATCACCTGCATGACCGCTCCCTAGACTAAAGGTTCCAATACTGGAGCCTCCTCGCACTTGGACATCGGCGGCCCGTAGTTCCACATCTCCGGTCCGTCCCGCTCCTGCGGTTGCCGCAGAAATCGCGCTGAAATTATCGAGCGTGATGCCTCCCGTGACGCCCACACTGATCGCAAGCGATGGGCCATCAACATCACCAAGGGTATTGGCCGAAAGCGTCGCGCTGGCCATGATGAACTGCCCGCCCCGGATACGAATTGCTCCGCCACGTCCGTCACCTGCGAAATCATTGTCGGTGACGTCGAGAAAGGCTCCTTCCTCTATGCGAACAGATCCGAATGCCGTCACCGATTGGCCGCTGTTATTCGGACCTGTCTCGAGCGTAGGGAGTAACACTTCACCGGGTGAAGCAATGCTGGCGATGCGGATTTCCCCGCTCGGCGCCAAGAGGTTGGCTGATGCGCCTGACTCCGAATCGGTCGTAATCGTAATATCCCCGCCGACCAAGGTGATCGCCTGCACGAGAGGAACCGAAAGAGTACTGCCCTGAACTGTCACGCCGGCTGGGGAGTCGTTCAGAAACCCTAAGGCCGCCGGCGTCAAAAACCCAAAGTCCACTAAGGGCGAAACGGCGAACATGCTGTCCGCCAGTGCGTCATGTGCTGGATCTGCGTAGAAGTTTGCGCTGTTCACTCCGTCAAAGAGGCGAATGTAGTTGGCCGTGGTGAAGGTGACCGAGCCGCCCACATTCAAGCTGGCGTTAGGGCCGAAGATGATCCCGGCGGGATTCATCAGAAACAGATTTGCTTTAGGATAAAAAGTGGCGCTGTCGATGGTGCCGAAGATGCTGGAGATGTTAGGCGGATTCCCGTTCACACCGGTGACCCGGCCGAGGATGTTGCCGATCGTCGCGTCCAGAGAAATTGGTCCTAGCGTGGAGGGCGTTGGTTGGAATCGCGCGATGTCCGTTGCACCGACGCTGAATTCGCCGAAACTGTGAAACAAGTTCGGTCCGTTTCCTGGTCGGGTTCCTCCGGTGATTTCGTACACGTTGCCGTTCGGCGTAACGACGGTGTTGAGGCCGCTGGGTGTAATATTCGTTGCAACCTGCGCTCGAGTAATATCGTGCAGGGTCGTGGAGGCTACAAGGCAAGCGACAAACAGAAACCTTGTTTTCCTAAGGGCACAACGAGCAAGCACTGCTCTCGCTCGTTCACCTCTTGATCCCAATGGTACGTTCATCCCAGCACCTCTGTGGTCGATTTCGCCAACGCTTCTGAAGACGCTCATCCATCTCGCCACTTTACTGTGGATTCTGTGGTTTGGGCGGAACCGGAGGCAAGTTGAGTTCTTTCAGAAGTTCTCTTAACGCCTCTGCTCTTAAGGAATTTTTGACTCCCTCCAAAAGATCCTTTAAAGCCTTCGGGTCTACGGGGCCACGAGGCCCACCGTTTCCTCCGCCCTGCGAGGCGCCAAGGACTTTTAAGCCGACAGGTAATCTGAGCTCGTCATTTCTATTCTTCATGTAGAATTCCAAATATCCCTTAAGAATTCGGTTCCCAGCAAGATTCGACGGCTGGTGGCTGGTCATCTGACTGAAGTCAGCATGGCTCAAGCTCGTGCTCGGCACGGAGTAGTACAATTCTCCCAGTTGTAGCCAAGTGCCATATATTCCATCCGAAGGAGATTGGGCCGGCGGATATTGGAGAAAGCCTGTGAACCGTATCCAGTCATCCTTAGCCGCGCCTGTTCCCCGGATAAACTTCCCTTCCATTCGCACCTCGTAATTAGCGGGCGAATCCGGACCGGACACGTGTTCTGTCCAAAAGGGGATCACAGCCGTCAAGTTGGCCTTATTGCCTTTAATAATGAGACACTTGAACTCCAGGAAATCATCGGAGCCGGAATCCGTGACTTGAACGCGACCATCAGTACAGCCGGTGGCACGCTTAATAAGAAACTGACAGGTGCTATTTACGGTACATCCTGGAGGGTAGTAGATGCCTGTATCGTTCTGCGGAGCGAGCTCGACATGCCACTGCTGGTCGCTGTTGGATTTCAGCGTTCCATTGACATCAGCCTTGATCGTGCCGGCTGCTGGTGGCATTTGAGACAGAGCCGTATCGGGCGAACACGTTAAAACGAGTGCCAGAAGAATGAGCAGCCGTGGCTTCATTGTGATACCTCCTCCTTGGTTGTGCCCGGACCTCGAATTGTCCGGTCCATGCCCACCGCAGCTTGCAGGAATTTGGGAAAGATGCTTCATGCATCGCCCTTCAAGAAGTCGGAAGAGCGCTCCTTTCTACTGAGCCTGTCCCATAAGTTCGAGCGCAGCGTTGAAGATTCTTTTTAGTTCGGTGTCCTCGGTCGCTTTCCTCGCCGCTTCCAGAGCTTGGCGGGCCTGAGCAGAACCGAAGGCCGCCAACGCAAAGGCCGCTTTTTCTCGATACTTGCGGTCTAGCCGTCTACGATGACGCGCGAAGTATTCTTCTTTTGTGAGGGCATGTAGTGCAGCCAGGTCTTCTGTCGTGAGCACATTTCTTGGATTCTTTTTTATGAACTCTTCACGCTCTGTCCATTCGCGTTCCAAACGTTGCGCTAAATTCTCGAGAGTTTGCTTGTCGGGACCTTGTGAAAGAATTCTAATGAACTCTGGGAGCAGATCAGTCTGAAACGCTAAGACCTCTTTGATGGCCGATTGTCCCTCTTCTGTTCTTACGCCGCAGTCTATATCCAGATATCGCTGTAGCGCGCTTGGTGCCGTTGCTCCTTGGGAAGCTCCCGCGTGCTGCGCAAGAGAATGGGTTCCCTGCAGCACGATTCCTATGAGTGACACGGCAAAAAGCAGGAGAGCCGGTGACCTGATTGTCATGGGACCGTTCCTCGGTTAACGCTTACGGTGTTGCATCGCTGGGAGGAAACGCCTCTCCATCAGCCCAAATCCTCCAATTCAATGGTGGGCACGTCCAATCTCGTGTGGGATCCACCAGGTCATTCCCGCAATTTCGCATGGGCCCAGAGCGAATGTTGGGCAGGACATTTGGATTCAGCACTGACAAATGAGCGAACACTGCCCGGAAAGTCTGCCCTTCCGTCAAATATTGCCTAGACTGCTCAGGCGGAGGGTACGAATGCATGACGTTCTCACCGTTGAACCTGGCCTGTAAGGTATCTGTATCGACATGGTCGAGACCCAAGGTGTGACCGATTTCGTGTGACAGGAGGCCGAGGTCAGTCTCTCTCCCCATGACGATTACTTTTTTCGGGGCGCCCTCCGGTGCATAGCACCAAATACCGTTTGATGTTTGATAGCCAACACCCCCTTCATCGATGACCGCACTAACAAAGTAAATATTCAATGCAGTTTGGTCGTACCCACCAGTTGTTAGATCGCTGACAAAATTGGCTGCGCCGTCGCATCGAAATCCGTTGATTGCAATGTCGCGGACTGGATGTGTTGTTCGATCAGTTCGGTCATCAGTTTTGAAGTATAGGAAATCGATTCCCTGGTATTCGCTTTCCCAAATTTGCAGAGTTCTCCGCTTATATTCTTCAGGTGGAAATGTAGGCTGCACAATAATCCAAACATGTACAGGGAGGTGGTAGGGGCATTCGAACACAATCTTCTTCCTATCTGTGGATGAGGTCCAAAACGGATCACTTGATTGGGGTGCAAGGAGCGCCGGAGGGTGTCCCTCAGCAAAGGCAATGATCTCTCCCAATGCGGGTGCGGGTGGGGGGGCGATGAAATTGCCAACCCTAAGGCCTGAGCCAGATGTAGTCCTGTAGATTTTATCGTTCAATGTCGGGCCATCGTTCCGCTGTCCGTCGACCAGGAGCCCCTTTTCCGCACCTGAACAATTACAGGTATTGTAAAAACTGACGATATCCCCGCCGAACGGAAACAAATCAGGCCACTTGAACAACCAGTCGAAACCGAGGAAACTGAACGGCAGCAGCAAAACGATAATGTAAGAAAGCACAAGCGATGGGGTTCTTGGCCTATGTTGACAGGCGAGCGGCGTTAATGTGGTATCGGAGATATTGATTTCTCTGTTTATTCTAGACTGCATCATTGTCTCGTATTTTTCAGGCAGGACCGATTTCTGTACAGCGTAACTCCGGCCACCAGCAAAAGGTTTGCAACCTTCTACGGCGGAGCAAATTGTTGCTGGTATTGTTCGGGAAGTGTCTGAAAAATCCTCATGCGTTCAGTCTGCGCCTTGTTCAGCTCCGCGCGTGCTCGGGTGGCCTCAGTTGTCGTGAGAGCCACTATCGCATTTATTACCGTTGTGTAGAGGCTCTGAAGCTCTTGAGGGGTCAGGCCGGAATTTATGGATAACTCACAGAGGCGAAACAGAGATTCACGTAAGATGAGCACGTTTTCTGATCGTCCCGCGAGCTGAGCCAGTTGTTCCGCAAGCTTGCCCTGAAGCTCCCCGGACGCTCCTTTGTAGGCAACCTTGGACATGAGATCGACCGTTCTTGACAAGGCCACGTCCGGTGGCGGTTCCGCGTACATCTTTACCTTTGGTCCGCTCGCACTATTGTCGGCCATGACAAGAAAGCCCCCCGCCTCGACGCTTCGTAGTGAAACCAATAGGCCTGATTAGCATCTAGCTTCTCTTCTTTCGCAGGCCATTGGAGAAAACTGCATCCGGAGTCTGCCCCGGCCAGAAAGAGACACGCCGTGATCAGAAACGTGTTCGTTCGGTTTACAGTTACGGCGCATTTCGGCTGAGGCTCATGGGCGGTGAAGAGGCCCTTTGCCCCGGCAGCGTTTTCCATCTCTGCTTCGGAAGCCGATGGAAGAGGATCAAGATGAGGACGGTGACTCTTTCGGGAAGCGTGATGAGCCATACATGCCACCGCTTTGCGGCTCCTCTCAGTGCGATTCCCTTTGTCAGGATCGCGACGGTGACTCAACTGCTCCCGCCGGACGCCCCTTAGCTAGGCTTCTGTCAGATTTTTAGCAATACCCCTTTAGGGGTATATGTCAGGGCCGAATGGCGGTTCGGGCTTGTTTTCGCCGGCGCGCTGTGGCAGAGTGCAAGGCTGATTTGCCCGCTTCCCGCAACCCGCGTTCCGCTTTTCCGCATCCCACTTCGGTTCTCTCGCGTTCGTCTCGCCGCGCTTGAATGATTCACATCGACGCACGCGTTGCCGGTTCTCCTGGTGCCGCGCGCTGGGAATGGTGCAAGACCCATCAGCTATCAGCCGCAGGCTCGGGAGGACCGGATTCCCCCTCACCCTCCAGGGGAGAGGGTCACACGAAATGAAGACCTTCCCCTCTCCCTCCAGGGGAGAGGGTCACACGAAATGAAGACCTTCCCCTCTCCCTCCAGGGGAGAGGGCTCAAGAAATGAAGACCCTTCCCTCTCCATCACCCGTTGCTTTGCCCCATTGCATCTGAAGAGCAACGGGTCCCCCCGCGACGGGTACCCGGGGCGAGGGGAAAGAGAGAGGCCTTCCCTCGCCCATCGAGGAGAAGGGAAAGCTCAGAGCGAATAGCGAATAGCCGGTAGCGGATAAACCGGGTCGCTTTTCGCGTTTCTCCATCAAGCTGTGCTATAGTGACTGCGACTGCGCGCATGAATCGTCGGCAACGCGACAGCACCGCCAAGTTTCTTTACGATCTCGCTAAAGGTGTCGTTTTGCTGACCGTGGTGAGTCCATGGGTAACTGGATAAGCCTCGTGGTTGATCGTACTCTTTGGAGCGACAGCAACCTGCGGGCTTTTTTTCTGGGCCTTCTGGCTTGATGGAGGCAATGACCATGACTCCGTTTGAATGGAACCTCTTCATCCTTGCCATCGTTGCCGTGATCGGGGCCTCCATAACCTATTGGCGGACGCACCGCCATAACCCGTAGCGTGCAACAAAAGGTGCCCGACATTGTCATCTCGCGCTCCTTGACAGACTCAAGAGACGCCACGTCGCACGAAGCAGCCCAGAGCCAAACCGGGTCTCAAATCCTTTTTCCCCACCAAAGGCGTGATGAAGAAAAAGCGGCGTCCCCCGGCGGTCATTCTGGGGTACGATGACTTCCAGCGTCTTGCTGATCTGGAAGATCGTTACGAATCCGCTCTGCTTACCAAGTCCCTCAAAAAGGATCGGTTCCTGCCACTCGATGAGGTCTCTCGCCGCCTCGGCCTGTGAGCTATTCGCTCGAACCAGACAGACCAGACAGACGTTCTGCTTTCTCTTGGGCAGAAGGGACGGCGGTCCCCGTTGTCCCTCCGGTCTTCCGGTAGAGCAGCAGATGGATGATGTCTGGCGGAGGGAGGGTGTCTGCGTTCAGCGCCTTGAGGATCTGCCTCTTGGCCTTCCCGGTTAGCTTGGTGGCGACAGGCTGGACCGGCCTGCTGTCGTCGGCGTCGGCTCTCCCCACCGTTTTTCCACTCTCCCTGCCCTCTCCCTTCCCCTGGCCTCCTGGCTTCGCCCCTGGTTCCTTCTGCCGGCGCATTTTTTACCGCCTGCTACACTTACTTACGTGGCTCCCTCTTTCGTCTCCCAACCGTTGAGCCGATAGGGGACCAGAACCCATCTTCAGGAGGATCCGTATGTGGCGTAACCCTCTGTCCTTGCTTGTTTTGTTGATCGTCGGTTTCGCGTCTGGATGCACCGCCCTATCGGACACGGCCTCGCCGCCTGCCGAGCCGAGCGGCGTGCTCCTGACAGTCCTGCCGGAGGCCACCTTCTTCTATGGCGACCGGCTGTCGCTTTCGAAGGAGCCGGATGGCCGGCTATGGCTGCGAAACGGGCGCCCCTTGGCGGCCTCAAACGGTCTCTCATCCACGGAGACTTCTCGGATTCTGATCGGTCCCGCCGGCGAACCCGTGTTGACTCGCGGGGACGGTTCGTGCGTCGGCCCTGTGTGCGAAGCGTCTGTTCGTTCTGAGCGGGAGTAGTCTCCCTCACCCTGACCCTCTCCCACATAGGGGAGAGGGTTGCTATTCGCTTTCATCTCCCCAGAAGAGAGTGGGCCGCGGCCCTGGTGATGGCAGGGTCGCGGCCCGATGGCGTGAGCGTAGAGGCGGTCGTGTCACTCTGGATGGGCACAGTTCCAGAGATTTCCCTTGGGCTCGCGGCTGTCTGCCTGCAACCGACGAGCAATCGGCCGGCTCCGCGCCCCGCCGGAGGGACTCCACGTTACGCCGCCTTCTTCAATTCGGCCGGCCGCTCGGCGATGCCTGCCGGAGCCTGTGGGCGCTGCATCGCGGCGGTCTCGGAGGTCTCGTCCTCCATCGTCTCGACGGCGATCCAGACCGCCAGCATCCCAAACAGCGCAAACCCTGCCATTGCGATTCCCCACGCGATGTCCATGGTGGCGTCCCTCCTGGTTTGACGAACTGGCGACTCATAGCGGGTAGCGAATCGCTGTCAGATCCTCTCCGCTCGCCGACTCACGCACTTGGGATTGAGCAACCACCGTGCCATCGCGTCAGCAAAAACCTGACATTTTGCCGTCGGGCAAGAATGCGTTGATTTTGCAAAAGGATGGGCTCGTTCGGGAGGCACAGCGGCGGTGGGTGATCAGACCTGGCGGGCCGATGGACCGTATCGAATCCAATAACCGAAGTTATCTAGATAGATACAGTCCCGGTGAGCCTTCGGCTTCTCTTGCAGGCTGAACATAATGGCTGGGCGAGGGGCACGAGGCAAGGGGAAGGGAATGAGGGAGCTGAGAGCTGAAAGCCGGCGGCTTAAAAAAAGATGTTGCGCAGGATCCGGCGCAGTTATCCGAAGATCTCGGCCGGAGACAGTTGCAATCCGGGAAAGAGGGGCGTCGTGAGGCAATCCTTGGATTCGTTGGTCAGCTCGGCCGCCCGCGCAGAGCCCTTGTCAGTCATCCGATAGACTTTGACCGTCTCCAGCACCGGGTCGACGACCCAGTCTTCCTGAACGCCGAAGTGTTCGTCGCGCTTCCGCTTGGTGATCTCATCGACCGTCCTTGTGCTCTCGGAGACGATCTCTCTGACCAGATCGGGCGCGCCTTGAACATTGGCTTCGGTCAAGATCGAAGCGCGGGCCGATGAGATGAACAGCAGGTCCGGTTGGACGACATCGACGTCCGACAAGGACGTCGAACGGAGCGGTAAAGACCCGCCCCATTTTCTTTTCCTGTACAAAAGCGCTCAACATCCGATGCAGGTTCGACGATGGCATCTGGTGTTTGGTATTCGGCGAAGGGGTCGCGTAATGGTCTCCGTCAATCAGTTCATGGCGCTTCCCGTCGTCGGGGAACAGCATGTAGTCTTCGACGGTGAGTTTGACCGGACGTGCTTGAGAGGACATGGACGCCTCGGGTCAGAGTGCGAGCCCGAGAGGGAGCGTATCAGGCCGCCGGCGAACACTCAAGACAAGCAAGGCCGATGCGTCCTCCGCTTACTGGTGCAGATGCTTCATGGCGGCGGCGCAGAGGGTCAAGGTAGCTTGTTGTTACATGGGCGAGGCTGTTTCCGCGTTCATGGTCGTAAGGTCTTCGCAGGCTGCTGCCCGGAGTAACTGAGTATCCGATGCGATGAACGTCACACTTTCACCTAACTCTGATCGTAGGCTCAGTGCTGATGCAAGGTGAATCCCATCAAGGGCTCTTAATCCGTGTTGCTGAACGAGCTGTCTCGCCAGTTGCAAGATGTCCTCATGCAATTCCAGCCGCATATAGGCCGACCACTCCTCTTCGAGTTGTCGGCACATCCTGCTGTACTGGATCGGAGAGATGACGCCCTGACGATACCTGCGTGTGAGGCCGGAGTACAGTTCCACATATGCGATCGTAGCGGTCGCGACCGGTTCGCCTCGAGTCAAAAGGCGATCCACAAACATGGATCGCCCGCCTCCGAGACGAAACGTTTGATCAGCGCACTGGTGTCGAAGTAGATCAGCGGCGGTCCTCGAGGATGAGCTGAGATACTGATTTGCCCGCGACAGTCACGCGACGCACCTTCTTCAGCGGCTTACGGCTTGGAAGCTTAACGAGGCCCCGTGCAGCGAGTTTGGCCAGTCGCGCCTCGAGACTGACCGGTTGGCTGGGGGCCTGGATTGGCTGGATTACGGCGATGGGTTTGCCTCGTTCGGTCACGACTACCTCTTCGCCCTGTTTGGTCCGACGCAAGTAGGCGGTGAGCCGATTTTTCAGTTCTTTGATCCCGACGGTGCTCATAATGAATCTTCTCCAAGGAGCCATTGGAGCTACTTTCCAAGGTGTTGGTCAAGACTCTCTGTCGTTGCCAGCCGCCTAGGAAGTTCAACGTCGATAGACCTCGCGGCGATGCTTTACCCGGTAGACGACCACCTCTTTTGTGGAATCGTCGATGCGGTACAGGATTCGGATGTCCCGTACGCGGATGCGGTAACCGTTTTCCTCATCGGAAAGTTTGAACGAGCCAGGTGGGCGGGGATTCTCAGCCAGCGACTTGATGGCCGTCGTGACTTGAGTCAGCAGCTTCCCTTCCAGCCCTTCCAGGTCTTTCATGCCTCGAGGGATGATCGACAGGCGATAGCTCATGAAGACTTGGCCTGTTTGCTTTTCCCTCTTTCCTTGGACCTGAGGTAGTGCTCAAACGATACCTTGTGAGGTTCTTCATACTTCCAACGTTTAAACTCGAGCGCGTCCTCGATCAATTCCTCACGGTCCAATCGTTCGAGCACCGCCTGCTCGACAAAGTGAGCTTGAAGAATCCCTCGATGTTCACAAAACCGCTTGAGACGCTCCCGGGTGTCCGCCGAAATCTTCAGCGCATATGGAACTTTCTTCGTCATCGCGGTCTCCCAATCCTCTGTGGTGTCCCGGAAGTTCGTTCTATCGATCCGCCAAAGCATTCCCCCTCTTCCTTGCCCCCTCCCCCATGACATAGGGAAGAGGTCCTCTCCCTCCGCTGGACGGAGAGGCAGCTTTGAGGGCTCATGCTACCGTGATGGCCTGGCTTTGCACCAGCAAACAATAGCATGCCATAGCTTGTTACGTCAAAGGCCGGAGGATGACGGCTATTGAAACCGGCTTACTGGTGCAGGTGCTTCATGGCGGCGGCGCAGAGGATGATGAAGAAGCCGATCCACAGGGCCGCCCGTTGATAGGGGATCGCTTCGTAGACCTCTTCCTTGTCTTCGTCTTCGGCTTCGGCGCCCGGGTTGGACTGGAAGATGACGGTGTAGAGGAAGAGGGTCA
>FWPU01011098.1_pt1 | contig 12862 bp, 9 predicted proteins | sample 2228361 | NCBI WGS metagenome assembly FWPU01 (sample SAMEA103939777, study PRJEB20133) | metagenome | reverse complement strand
GAGAGAACCCCATCCCTTTATAAATCGAGGATGATAGTACCTGAGCCGGACAGATTCTATAAGCATGAGGCAGGCAAGCCGCTTCTCAATGCCATCGTCAAAGTACCTGTACTCGCACTGACCCAGCTAGTGCTTTCGAGCGGACGAAAGATATTGGATTATCAATTCAAATACAATTACCATCCCACGTTCATCCTGATACGGCTTGCTTCCATACTGAGCGGGCTTGCTACTGTGTTGATCGTCTATGTAATTTGCAAGAAAGAAATGGACAAACCTCGAGCGCTCGCCGCGAGTGCAGTGTTCTCGTTCTTTCCAATCACTATCATGTACTTTCCCAACATACATCACGACGCAGTGCTGACACCCTTTGTCGTTCTCGCATCCTACTTCTATTTGAAGGAGAAGTACCTCAAGGCAGGCACGATGTTCGGTCTTGCCATGGCCGCGAAGAATACGGCGCTTGTGCTCTTGCTCCCAATTACTATTTTGCTAGTGCAAGAAGGCAGTGCGTGGATAAGGGCCCGTCATAATCCTGTAGTGCGAGCTCGATGTGCTTCGAGAATAAAGGGAACGTTGCTTTTCGTGGCAGTAGGGTTCATAGTGCTCCTGCCTTTTGCTCACCCTGGCTCCTACTTTCGTGAAGCGGCCGGCCCTCTCATCCCCCGTCCTGCCTATTACGAGGGAACGTACTATGAAAACTTGAGATACATGCCCCACAAGAATCCTGATTATAAACTGACAGAGCAGGCCTCTCTTCCAGGTCATTCGACAGTACGACCTTCCATGTATTATCTGTATTGTATGATACCCTTTGAGTCCGTTACCCTGTTCCTTATCGTCGCACTACCTCTGATCAGCAGGAGTAGTACGACGCCCCTTTCAAAATTCTCTTTCTACTTTCTGCTTTCCGGATTCCCTTACTCAGCCCTTATGCAACCTGGCCTCGGATATCGTTGGCTCATGTTCATACCATTCCTAGCTTTCTTATCTGCCGACGTACTGACGTCGAGACACGTGAAAATCGTTGTGTTGCTACTCTTGTGTATCGACATTATTATCTGTATCGATCCAATTACAGCGCTGTATCCGCGGCTCGTTGGTACTACCAACCATACGTTTCTCCAGTCTATTTCGGAGTGGGTAACAACCGGACTGCCCTGACGCACGGAGAGGTGACGTAGAGCCGGTCGGACATCTGCTGGGTGCTGGGACCGAAACCTGTGGTAGGACCGAGAGGTTCGTATTTTTCATGCATCACCGCCACATACTACGAGCCACATCGGCTTGGATCCTGAACTGGAAGTGGGTGTCGCTCTACGTGTGTGCCATTCTTGCCACGTCGCCGGTCATAGGGACGCTTACCACAATGGCTTATAGAGCAATAGGTGCGACCCCTGTCGGAGCGAGTGCCTTTGTACTCCTACTCCTGTCAGCTGTGATCCTTTTTGTGCTCGTCCTTAGAAAGGCAAGGCAGTATCCCCGATCGTTTTGGTTCTGGGCTGCATTGGTTGCGATAAGTTATGGGATTACCCTACCGCATATGGGTGATATCTCCATAGAGAAGATCCACTTTATCGAATACGGCTTCCTGAGCTATCTTGTATATACGGCCTTTAGTAAGCGCTCACGTAGCAACCTTTTTTGGAAGACTCTTTCGGTTGTATTCATCGTGGGATGTGCCGATGAAGTATATCAGGGGTTTCTTCCCAACAGGAGATACGATGATCTCGACATATGTATGAACCTCGTCTCAGGCTTTCAAGGGCTGCTGGTGACAATTCTGGCCAAGGAGAAAAATGTGGACTCTGTTGTTGAGGGCATCTTTCGCTTTGAGCTTGTGCCGTATCATGGCCTGTGGATTGCCGCCTGCATCGGTTACCTTATCGTCCACGCCGTCCCGATTCCCAAGCAGGAGATCCTGGGCACATGGCACAGGATCGGCAACTGCGAGATCGACGAATGGCTCACCCTGAAACAGGACGGTTCCTTTGTATGGTGGGATACAGACGGCAGCAATGCTCGAGGAAGATTTCGCCTGAGCGCAAATAGACTCGAGGGTATGTTTCTGCACACCAAGGTAATCTCTGCGCAGCACCCAAAGCAGTGCGGCATGAGGCCTGGTTTATCTATGGACCAGAGGGTAAAGATCACGCCCGATCGCATTGTTTACCTTGAGGATCCAGAGAGATCATGGGAGCGACTGTAGCCCCTGCGTTCAGCCCAGTATCATGAAGAGACAGTACCTGCATTTCTTTTTTGCTGTGATCATAGTTGCTACGTTTCTCATAGGACTGGAGGTGGTTGTGCGCTTTACTCACCTATGGGGTGCTGCCTGCTCGTGGTCAGAGCCCGATCCCTTGCTCGGGTATAGATACGTGGCTGGCAGCAGGTTTTGGGTGAAAGGGGAAAACGGAACACCGAATAGGGGAAGGATAAACCGGTATGGCTTTAGGGGCGAAGACTGGGCGATTCAGAAACCCCAGGGCATCTACAGGATTGCAGTTCTGGGGGATAGCTTCGTCGAGGCGTTCCCTATACCAACAGAACGGACCTTCCTTTATCTTACCGAACGTCAGTTTAATCTACTTCGGTGTCCTTACAAGCTTGAGCTAATGAATTTCGGCAGGGCTGGGTACACACAAACCGAGGAGTTCATCGTGCTGCAGAGGGACGTGATCCGGTTTTCTCCTGACATGGTGATCCTGTGCTTCTATCCGGGTAATGACATAGATGACATCAGCAAGGAAACAGCTCCAGAACTGGACCGTCCCTTTTACCAGGTAACAGGAGACGGACAACTCCGCCTTGATACGAGTTTTACCAATGCCAAGCGGTATAAGTTGCGCTGTCTGATCAACAAGTTCAAGCAACACTCTGCACTGATCTCGCTTATTGGGGACAGGTATAATATGTTCGAGCGATTGAGGAGGACCCAACAAAAGCAGAGTGAACAAAAGAGCACAGCTCCCCCTGGTTCAATTACGGGTCATTACAGTCTCTGCACCGCTCATCCCCTTCCAAGTGCATTGAGGAGCTACCAACTGAACAAGCTCATCATCAAGGCAATGGCTGAATTCTGCCGAACAAGGGGCATTGCGTTTATGCTCGTTGTCTTGTACGAGGAGACCTATCTGCCGAGTTACGAAGAAGAACTCAAACGGGTGGATGCAACGTTTGACCCTTACTTTTTCGAGGATGACCTGAAAACCTTTGCCGAAGAACTGGGGCTTCATTTTCTGGGGCTTCAGCGGGTATTCAGAAACCACTATACCGCAACGGGCCACCGTCTTCACTGGGTCCATATGAACTATGAAGGACATGAAGTTGCGGCACAGGCCTTAGTCACAGCACTCGATACAATCTTATGCCGATAGAACATATCCCCAACAACCCACAGCGAGTAGTGCCAGACGGAACTGTGAGGAGAAATCGTCAGCTTAAAAGGATTCTCATTCTTGGCGATGACTTCGAAGGTCCTCACGGCGTTGTCAACTATACGAGGCCTCTTGCCGAAAGACTGGCCCAATCAGGCATAGAAGTGCACTACTTCTACTCGGGCAGTCAGTTTCTTGCCTATGATCTATTTCTTGTGCCGAGGATAAAGAGGTTTCAGGCCGCAGGGATTCGCTTCTACAAGATCATCAACAGTCCTATCTATGCGCAGATCCCCGGCAGTCCTGAGGCTGATCTCTTCAATCCCACCATTGAGCGGATGCTTTCTACAGTGGTGGCCGCTGTCAGGCCAGATCTCGTCTACGTGGACAGTCTCCTGGGCCTTCCTTCGCGATCGCTTGAAATCATCGGACGACAGTCAATCCCTATTGTCATAACACATCATGTCTATCGCTTGTTTTGCCAAAAAGGTGTTTTTTACAGCAATGAAGAGGAGTATTGCCAAGGGCCCTTCGATCTTGATCGATGTAGCCGCTGCTACAAAGAAGTCGATGCACGAAAGTACATATGGGCAGCGCAACTACGAAGTACGCTGCCCACACGGTTTATCTTTGAAAGGATAGCACTGCCAACCATGAGGACACTACGGAGGACCATCGCAAAGGCCCTGGACGCGCGTAAGACTACCCGATATACCGTGAGGCCTGATCCGGCAGTACCGGCTCACTCAGTACCTTACCTGAAAGATCGACTTGCTCACCGACTTCATACAAATGTGGAATATCTTAACAAATATGTTGCGGTGCATATCTGTGTCAGCACCGATGTGAAAGAAACGCTCCTTCGGCTCGGCATACGCTCTGATCGGCTCCTCGTCCAGCACATAGGATCGGTTGTGGCAGAGCGTTTTCGGCCCAAACAGCACGTGCTTGATCACCAAAGGGTCATAATAGGCAATATAGGCGGCATCAATCCGTACAAGGGAACCCACGTGCTTATCCAGGCACTCAAAATCATAGCGCACCACAACAACTGGCAGGCCCTACTTTACGGGAGAACCATCGATACCTACCAGGCACGACTCGAACAGATCTTCAACGATCCCAGGATCACGTACAAAGGACCCTATCGTTTTGAAGAAATCGATTCGATTGTCGACACGATAGACATTATGGTGTTACCGTCGACATGCAACGATACAGCACCTCAGACCATCTTTGAAAGCTTTTCAGGCTCAGTCCCTATCATTGCTTCGAGCATAGGTGGGTTCCCAGATTTTATACGACATGGAGTAAATGGCCTTCTTTTCGAATGCGGAGATGCCCACGGTTTAGCCAAACACCTGGCCAGCGTACTCGAGGCCCCATCCCTTATCACGGCGATGGCGAGCAATATCAGTCAACCAAAGACACTTGCTGCCAACACAATGGAGTTACTTGATCTATTTGCCGATATAGTAGAAAAAAGACGAACGGTTTCCCTGCACTGCTCGTCACCGCACAGTGATGGCTAAATCCACTGGGCCTCATTGCTTATGAAACTTCTTGTGGCGACACATGTCCTTCCCTACCCTGTAGACATGGCATGCAAGGGCAGGATGCTACAGATGCTCAAACACCTTTCATCCTCGTTTGAGCTGACACTTGTTTCTTTAGCAGAGCCTCGTGCTATCAACGATGCCCGCATTGCACTCACACCTTTTGTAAAAAACTTCGTTCCGGTCATTGCACCAAACAAGATCTCTCTCCAGCGCAAGGCATACTACAGAGTAAAAACCGAGGTCCAGTCTCTGCTCCATGGCGTGCCTGCTGATTTCTTCTATGCAAATGTCGTCCCTATGAGAAAGGCCCTCGACTCTGTGGTTAGGCTCCACGGACCTTATCGCGCAGTGCTGGTCGAGTATTGGTATACGAGCGAGATGCTCTCGAGGATGCGTGGTGTCTTCAAAATCGTGGACACCCATGACGTAGATTTCATGAAAAACCACGAGATGGCAGCACACAGAACGGGCGCTACGTTCGCCAAGATTTCCCACTGGTTGCATCACAGAAATAACGCAGCGGCTGAGATGGAGTTACTTCGGCGCTACGATCTGATCGTGGCCCTTACCGAGACAGACCGCGAGATCTTTTCCCAGCATCTCGGCCCAGACAAAGATATTATCGTTGTTCCCACTGGTGTGGACACGGAATACTTTGTTCCTTCAGGCCGATCCAAAGTACAGCACCGCATAACCTTTTACGGTGCAATGCAGGTCCAGGGCAATGTATACGCAGCTCGCTTGTTCTACGAAAAGCTCTTTCCTGAGCTCCTCTTTGAATTTCCTGATGCGACGTACGTGATCCTAGGCGCACATCCTACAGAAGAGATCCTCGCACTCGGCCGTGACCCACGAGTAGTGGTCACTGGGTTCGTGCCTGATGTGAGGCCATATCTTGAGGAATCGAGCGTCTTGATCTGTCCCTTTCAGATGGGATATGGTTTTCGCGGCAGGGTACTTGAGGCAATGGCCCTTGAGGTACCTGTGGTCGCAACCTCGTTTGCAGTCAAGGCAATGGGCCTTAAGGAAGGCGAAGGTTTACTGTTGAGGGACTCGGAAACCTCCTTCTTGCAGGCTGTAGCACAAGTGCTAAGGGATCCTTCGTACGCACTTGAGTTGGGCAAACAAGGCAGAAAAGTGGTCGAGAGTCGCTTTTCACTGGCTGCGACCTATGGTCGGTTTTGCAAAATCGTATACGAGCGTCTGTTGTCTCCTAAGATGTTGAACAGGGCATGAGAGCACGCCGTTCATGAATGCGCATTTCAAAGGAAATCAACTCCCAACTATGCCAACGGCATGGGAGGGAATACTCGTCTTTGTTGCCTTCCTTGTGATCTACCTTTCGACCATAAGTCAATACTACACTGGCGACACCATCTACTACGCCTACCAGGTTGACACCTGGCTCTCACATCGTCTCAAGATTCATATGTTTTATCACTTTGCACACGTGTTTGTAATCCCTATTGCCATAGGGTTCGCCCTGGCAGGAAAGACACTCTTCGGGCTAGACGCTTTGACCTCAATGGGTATAATGGCCGCCTTTTTTGGCGCAGGAACTGCAGGCCTTCTCTACGCCACAGTTCGCCTCGTCGGCCTCGCGTTGCCACACGCCCTGCTCCTAGCCACTGTGCTGGGATGTTCCTTCGGCTTTTGGGATTACAGTACCGTAGGCGAAGACCGTATCCAGGGCACCTTTTTCTGTGCGGCATTTCTGTATGCGTTTCTCAGAACCTATTACCGATCAGGTAATAGTAATCCCTCCGTACGTGACGGGCTGGTCACAGGCCTTTTGCTCGGACTTGCCGTGACCACGCATCTCTCAAACGGGCTCCTGGTACCCTTCTTTTTCCTTTGCACGCTTTTGTTCTATGGCAAGGGTGGCCTGCGATCTCTTTACCTGTGGATAGGCATGGGGTCTGCCCTTGTCGTTATCGCTGCCGGGTATTTTCTTGTTGCCTGTGGCAACCAGGAAAATCCAGCGACCTTGCGCGATTTTTTCAATCTCCTTTTTCATTACCATTCCAAGAGCCAACCCTACTTTGTACACCATTTTGACCTGAGCACCATCCTCGCACAAATCGTAAGAGCAGGAATTGGAATCTTCACTGTGTTTTACTATGTACCAGAGGTCTACCTACGCACTACCTTTGAACTAACCCCTGCCTACCTGCGTGTCCTACTTGCAGCCACACTGTCGATCTTTCTTGCACTATCCTTTGTCCTGGTATGCCTTTCCAGACCCAACAAAGTTGACATCTCCTTGATGGTGCTGGCCGGTCTCTGGAGTGTCCACCAGACGCTCTTCGAACCTATAAGCAGAGCGGACTGGCTACCCATAATCTTTATTGCCTTTCTCATTGTTGCAAGGGCGTGGCACAGGTGCTTGCTGGCCGACTCGCGTCATCGCGGACGCAGGGTTGCCGCTGTGTTTACATTCCTTTTACCGATCTTCATAGCCACGATCCTGATGAGAAACGTGCCTCATATGGTTGCGTACCACAACGAAAAAAATCCGTACGTACAATTCATCGAGTTTTGCATCAAGACCTTGCCCAAGGACTCCCTGCTTGTAGAAGGCAACAGCATGGCATTGAGTTCTCTCGACTATTTCCAAGACAAGTACGTGTATCCGTTTTCAGTAGTGACCTTTTATGATGTTATGGGTGTACAGCCCGCAATCTTCTGTCGACTCAAGCCTCCGCCGAACGAGGTCCGGGAGATCGATACTGCATTGGCCCAGAATAGGCCCGTGTTCATTACCAAAAGGACTTTGGAGATCGATCCCATACTTCGGCAGTATTTAGAGATCGAGTATTCCCAAGAGGTCATAGACAGATTTCTTGAGAAATACGACGTCAAGCCATTTCGTCGCGACAGCCCGTACTCGGAAATCTATCAGGTGGTACAAAAACAAAAGAACAATACATCCGCCCCCTAGCCCCTTGCTGTATCATGCATGTCTTACTTCTAGCGGATCTACTACGAGATCCAACTGAAAATCCCGGCGGTGTACAGGCAGTCATCGACGCGCTTGCGGAACGACTCCCGAGCTACCCTGGCATACGGATCACCACACTCACCTGTGAGAAAGGTATTTCTCGAGAAATCAGAATGAGACGAAACGGAATCCTACAGGTGTTTATTCCCTCACCCACCCCCAAAATACTCACAAGAATCGTTAGAGATACCTCTGCAGTGACCAAGGCTATAAGAACTATCTCCCCTGACCTCGTCCATGCCCATCTGAATTTATACGCCTACGCAGCACTCAAGACTGGCCTGCCCACCGTCTGGACCATACATGGGATCACGGTACATCAAAAGGCTGACTGGAGAGGCCTTTCGGGTCTTGCCAGGGGATGGACCTATGAGGCCCTGGATCGTTACTGCCTCAAGAGGGTCAAACACATCATAGAGATAAGCCCTTATGTCCGACAGGTCTTCTCGAGCCTGACCACTGCATGCTTCTACCCTGTAGAAAATCCAGTTGCCAGCAGGTTCTTCTGTTTGGAGAACAACGAGGTCCCAGGAAGAATTCTCTCGGTTGGTAGTATCGAACCAAGGAAGGGTACACTCGTACTCTTGGAAGCTATTCGCTATTTGATCACTAACGGTATCCGGCTCTCGTTGCATCTTGTCGGACGATCGAAGGATGATGCATACTATAAGAAAGTACTACACTTCATTGACCGCTACCGCCTCTCTGGCCACGTAAGACTGCTAGGGGCATTGTCAGGCGAGCATCTGTACCGGGAATACGCCCAGGCTCAGGTCTGTGTGTTGGCCTCACGGGAGGAGACAGCGCCCGTGATGGTCCTGGAGGCAATGGCAGCAGCCAAACCAACAGTAGCCACAAGGGTCGGAGGTGTACCTTGGATATTAGAGGACGGAAGGACGGGCTTCCTTGTAGACTACGGCGATCCTCGAGCATTGGCAGAACGCATCCATCTGTTGTTGAACGATCAGACCGTAAGATCGTACATGGGTCAACAAGGCCGCATCGTGGCACACAAGCGGTTTCATCCTGAACTCATTGCAGAAAAGACCTTTGCTGTCTACCGAAAGATACTTGGCTACGGTCCTGATGAGAACACTCGCTACGAAGCTCTACCTGGCTGAACCCATATGAAGATTTTGCTTGTCGATCCTCCAGGAAATCTTTTTGGCGTAAACGTGGGCATCGGTTATCTTGTGGGTGCACTTAAGGCTACAGGACACACACCTGTGGTGTTGGATCTGAACAACTATCGCCGCATCCCTTGGAACATCCTGTTACGGAATTTCATCGACCATCATGCTCCCGAGGTTGTGGGAATATCGGTCATGTCGCTTTCCTTCCCTTTTACCACAACGCTCATCCGGGAATTGCGCCAGTACTATTCTGGCCCCATCATACTAGGCGGGGCCCACGTCACCATACACAAAAAGGAACTCTTTACTGAGGCCTCACAATTTGATTGCCTTATCATGGGAGAAGGCGAACTCACCCTTCCTGCCCTTTTGACACATATAGAACAAGAGGGGTCGCTTGCCGAAATGCCCGGTGTGCTCCTTCGCAGCAATGGCACGGTCCTTGGCGAACAAGACTTCCCTTTGATCAAAGATCTGGATAGTCTGCCCTTCCCGGATTTTACTGCCGGTGGCGTACGAGAGATGGAGCGGTATCCACTGCTTACGAGTCGCGGCTGCCCATTCCACTGCATTTATTGCGAGTCTGCAGTACTTCATAAGAGAAAATGGAGACCTCGGCAGCCACGAAACCTCATAGAGGAATTGAAGCGTGCCATTGAGACATACAGGATCCGCTACTTCATCATTCAAGACGACAATTTCACCCTCAACAAGGAAAGGGCCTTCGAGTTTCTCAATCTCCTCATCACTGAGAAACTCAATCTTCCCTGGCTCTGTACCAATGGGATACGAGCAGACACGATTACCGAAGAACTTGCATGCCTGATGCGTCGGGCAGGATGTCAAAGTGTGAGTCTCGGTGTGGAAAGTCTCGATCCGGGTGTGTTCAACCGATTGAAAAAGGGGGAAACGTTAGATGATATTAGAAAGGCAGTCTTTGCGCTCAGAAATGCCGGACTTACCGTCAATGGTCTCTTTATCGTCGGACTTCCCGGGGATACCGCGGAAAAATCTATGCGGTCTTACCAAGAGGGCAAGAGACTAGGCTTGAGCAGGATGTTTTTCCAACCCCTGATCCCGTTTCCTGCCACCGAAGTCTACGAATGGTCATTGAAGCATGGAACCTACTATATGCACTACCAAGATGCGAGTCTTTCCCGTCTGGATGTGGTATTCGATACCGAGGCATTTCCTCGCACCCAACGGATCAAAACGGTTCACAAACTTGCCATGAAATCAAAGGTCTATCCAAGGGATCCTGAAAAGTCGAGTCTCTGGAATTTATTCCACATCCTTGGCATGATTCTCCGTTACGACGCTCTGGGGCTGCCCAGCCATCTCAGGTGGTTGTTTCAAAAAGGCGTCGCAATCCTGGGAAAAGGCCGTATCAAGGTAGAGGCGACCATACAGCTCGATGAATCCCACTACCGCGTCGGTCCTCATAGTGGAACATCGTGAACAACGTGAGCACAAACCTTACTGATGCTGCCCATCGTCTGCATCGTCATCTGGTCCGAAGGCACCTTAGAGACGCACTCCTAGCAGGTCCTGACCCAGGCATTCGGCTCAATCTGCGCGTCTGGAGGCTTCTTAAATCCTACGCTGGCCTGATCCATGGGCCAGAACGACATGTGTTCATGCAGACAATGGGCTACTGGATACTGGCGAACTGGCTGCTTTTCGATCGTTTAGGCGGTGAGTATTTCAGGCACATGGCCATTCAAGGGTCAGATGCGCTCGTTGCCTCGCAAAGGCATGATGGGGCATGGCGCTACCCTTTACGAGAGAGAAGACATCTTGTCGCAACGATCGAAGGAAACTGGGCTTCTCTTGCCCTATGGGAGTCGTATCGTAGGACCAATGACGAACGGTATCGCACAACTGCACTGACGTGGAAAGCGTTTCTCTTGAACAAGATAGGATTTCAATCTTACCGCAACACGCTTGCGGTGAACTATTTCGATCTACCTCGGGGCAATGTTCCTAACAATACAACAAATACCATCTGGTTTCTCGCTGAGTCAGCCCGCTATGAACTGGATCCATCTTGTGAAGAAAAGATTGAGGGTATGAAGGCCTTTCTTAAGGAAGTCCAACTGCCCAATGGGGAGTTCCCCTACATAGTAGAGAGCCCCTATGAGAAAGAAAAGATCCACTATCTTTGCTACCAGTACAATGCCTTTGAGTTCCTGGACCTCTATCACTATTACAAGCTCAGATCGGATCGTGACGTACTGGCACTACTAGGAAAGCTTGCAGGGTTTCTCAACCAGGGCATGACAGAAGACGGCTGGACAAAGGCATCATGCCTCCATGCTCGGCCTTGCGTGCTCTACTACACTGCAGCCCTGGCAACAGCCCTCTGGAAGGCCTATGAGATTGAACTTATCGATACAACGAGGGCGTGCTACAACGGCCTTGGTTACCTCCTGAGGTTCCAGTCCGCGTCAGGTTCGTTCCCCCATAGTTTCTATGATTATGGTGTATTGAGTGACAGAAGGTCATACCCCCGGTATCAGGCCATGATACTCTATTTTCTCGCATTGATAGATTACGACCTCACAAAGGATCGATAGATGGCTCGCCTTACTGAGCTGCGACAAACGCTGAGAGTCCTTCATCTGATACGTACCTACCTCAATAGGACCGAGACCTTTATCTACTCCCAAATTCAGCCTACAAGAAGCTATGATTCCTGGTGTATTGCGCGCAATGCAAAAAAAGGTGAAACAGAACTCTTTCCCTTTGCTCGTCTGTCCATTTACTCGCAGCAGGCTGCATCATGGCTTCCCCGAGAGTGGGCGCATCTCAACTACCGGCTGCTCAAGCGTATGACTGATCATGAACTCAGGTTTTACCTTCGATGTATCGATGGGATACGACCGAACCTTATCCACATTCACTACGGAACTGATGCCTGGTACTTTCTGCCATTGCTCACCAAGGTGGGAATCCCATCGCTTGTTTCATTCTATGGGTACGATGCCTCAAGTTTCCCACGACGCTACTTCGGCCTGGGCAGCTACTATTTGAGGCACATGTTCCGCACTGTCAATCGGGTGCTGGCCATGTCCGAAGATATGAAGGATGATCTCATACGCATCGGGTGTCCTCGAGACAAGATCCGTATTCATTATCCGAATGGCGTCGACCTTGCCCGTTTCACTTGTTCAAAGGGCCTGTCGCCAGAACAGGAGGGAAAAATAATTATTCTTAATGTTGCGTCAATGGAAGGCCGAAAAGGACAATTAGATCTCGTGCATGCATTCGCAATGGTGCGGGAGAGGCTTCCACAGGTGGAACTCCACATTGCAGGAGAAGGTCCCTTACGGAAAGATATAGAAAAGGCAATCCGCAGTCTCAACCTCTCTCAGTGTGTCACATTGCTTGGTCACGTGCCCTATGAGGAGCTTCCGGTGGTGCTTTCACGAGCCCACATTTTTTGCCATCCTAGCGTCACCACACGCCAAGGAGACAAGGAAGGGATACCGACAATTATTCTCGAGGCAGCAGCATCGTGTCTCCCGATCGTCGCTACCCTGCATGCCGGGATCCCTGAGGCAGTAGTTGACGGCCAAACTGGCTTTCTCGTCAAGGAGCATGATATTGCATCCTTGGCCAAGCGACTTGCAGAGCTTGCCGAGCATTCAACCATGCGGATACAGATGGGACATCGTGGCCGAGCACACATTGAACGGCATTTTGATGTCCGGCTATTGGCGGAAAAGCGAGAGGTGATCTACGATGAGCTCTTGGCATCATGCGCACGGTCCAGAACCAAGTAGCTAGCAA
>FWPU01006021.1_pt1 | contig 12862 bp, 14 predicted proteins | sample 2228361 | NCBI WGS metagenome assembly FWPU01 (sample SAMEA103939777, study PRJEB20133) | metagenome | reverse complement strand
AAATATTCCCTGTCCTTGAAGGAATTTGTCGAAGAGTTTGTCCAACGGTTTTTCCAAGATTTCCAGCTCCATAAGAAATTGATGTGGATTTCTAGTGATTTCCACTGCAACGTATGGAAGTGGTAATCTATGTAGATAAGGACACGTATTACGCACAGAGCGGTCCAGGTAGCCATAGAATGAGGAAGAAGGACACATACACACAAGTTAATTTCAGATCAGCTGGGACAACACACATGTCACTGAGACTCAAAGAACTTGAGATGGCTTTACAATCAATGCAGAGTCTCTCCGAGTTGGATGTACGACTGGAGCAATATCCAACCCCCCCAAGTATGGCTGCAGCAGTATTGTTTGCGGCACAGTTTGAACACGGAGATATAACAGGCAAGACCGTGTTAGATCTGGGATGTGGGAATGGTATCTTTGCAATTGGTGCGGCTCTGCTTGGCGCAGAGAGGGTGATAGGAATTGATATACAATCGACAGCCTTAAAGGTGGCCCGTCAAAATGCAGTCATGCTCGGTACAGAGGATATTATAGAATGGATCCTTGGGGATGTCGCCAATCTGGAACTGAGTACCCGTGTTGACACAATCGTTACAAATCCCCCATTTGGTGTTAAGAGACGTGGTGCAGATCTGACATTCCTAAGGAAGGCACTAGCAATTGCGAATATCATATACAGTATTCATCTGTCGGGCGAGAAGAACAGAAAATTCCTCAGAGAGTCGATTGAGCAACTGGGAGGAACTGTGACACAGATTGAGACATTCGAGTTCCCTATATCTCGAATATATGAGTTTCATACAAAACAGAGACACTATACAAAGGTAGACCTATACCGTATCTGTAACGGGTGAATAAAATATGATGAGTGCAAAAGAAGGAGACATTGTTGTACCTGGTGACAGACTGTGTGTGATAGAGGAGATGTTGCCAGGATTTGGTACATATGAAATAGATGGTGTGGTATACGCAGCAACGCCAGGTACTGTAAAAATAGACCGCAAGAAGAGAAGTATAAGTATACTAGATCACAACGGTAAGATGCGCCTACCTCTGCCAGTAAAAGGCGACATACTCGTTGGTGAAGTAATGAATGTATATGATCAACGTGCAGAAGTTGCAATCGCTAAGAGAAATGATGTAGACATCCATAATCAATTAATTGGGGAGATACAGATCATCAATGTGACACGGCGATACATCAAGTCAATGCACGATGTTCTTAGTCCGAGGGACATAATAAGAGCAGTGGCACTCAATACACATGCTCTGCCAACACAGTTGAGTCTTGTTGGCCATAACCTGGGAGTAATATATGCGAATTGTAGAAGGTGCGGTAACGCACTCACTCTCACAACACATAACAACCTTGTGTGTCTAAGATGTGAAAACCGTGAGACCCGGGCGGTTGCCAGTGACTATGGACAGAGATTTGGACTTGTGACCAGACCAGATCTTGAACCAAAGAGAACATACAGAACCTATAGTACAAGCAGAGGACAAGAGGAGCATAGAAGACCCACCAGCGAGCACCGTCGTAGTCAGGGTCTCAGGGGCGAGGGTGCGACAAGATCTAGAACAAGAGGCATAACATATAGCAGGAGACGACAGAGATGAGACCACGCGTGATTGAGAGCAGCAGAAATCAACTCAAGATTGAGATAGGTGACGAGGGACATGCATTCTGTAACCTACTTCGTAAGACACTCCTCGAAGAAGAGGCGGTGGAGTTTGCAGGATATAACATAGACCATCCACTCTTGAGTAGCCCTGTGTTTACTCTGAAGACGAAGAATCGTCAGGCCAATGTTGTGCTCAGAGAAGCATTAGAGAAGATGTTGGCACGTACCGAGGAGTTTAGAAGACTCTTTGAACAGACGGTCTCGGAGCAGCCATAATTTAGACTGCTGGGGACCACCCACGAGGTGAGAGGGGTGTGGGAAGGGCTCACTGGACATAGTAGTCTCCATGAGATAATGAGTGATAGTGGATTAGCAAAAATAGGTGACAACATTTTGAATCTGTGTTATTCTCTTGCAAAATCGCTTGTCACAGGGACTGCAACAGGAGATAGAGTGAAAGATGCAGTATTGGCCAGATCAATTCGTTCGAGTGATTTGTACCACGAGATCGGGCGGCGAACGGATACGGGACGTGCTGGAGATGCATATGAGGCTGTTACAGCATATCTGTGGCTCACAGGTATGATCAGCATTGAGACAATCACGGAGACCTTGGCACAACATCTCTCTTTCAAGAGAGGAATGAATCGTAAGATGGAGGAGACCACAGCAACTCATGCATTTCAGATGCTGCTCGCAAAGATGAACGAGATAATTCCGGCACGATTGCGACGTGTCTGATGCTCAAAGACTAAAGAGTAAGCCTTAATTGAGTATCATAATGCCATAGATGGCATCGGAGTGTGCGGTATTGGAGTTCTGCGAAAAATGTGGTTCCATGCTGGTAATCACAACCAAGGAAGATGGAACAAGAGTACTCATGTGTAGAAGTTGTGGAGCCCTAAAGGAGACTGTTGGAGAGATCAGAGTCACTCGTAGACCAAAGAGAAAAGCGCAGAGTGGCATCCCCGTGATTGAAGATGACTCATTACCCATGCCTGTGACAAAGAGCATATGTCCAAAGTGTGGAAATACAGAGGCATACTACTGGACGGTTCAGACCCGAAGAGGAGATGAGGGAGCAACCGAGTTCTATCGTTGCACCAAATGTAGACATACATGGCGCTATTATGGTGGATGAGGGCCATAGGTTATATACAAGCAAGTGTTTGAGAGATAATGTAAATAATGTGAATTATTTAGAACAAGGATTGTGTCGTGACTTTGAGTGAGGAAAGAACCTTTCCACATAGAATGGCAGCACGACTGATGCGTATTAGAGATCTCTCTGCTGACACCAAAGGACCTGTGAGAATAGTCTGTATTGTAGTGGAGGCGAGAGAGGGTTCGGCCCTTGTCCAAGACTTGATGGATGAAGTGGGAAGGGCTGCCACAATAGAGGCAGTGGTAGAGGGAACACTTGAAGTAGCTCAAAAGTACATACTTTTTGGAGAAGTCACAGAGAAACGTAATGGTGAGGAAAAGAAATTGATACTATCGGTATCGCTTGCACACAATGTCAACACTTTGGACATAAAAGAGTTTAAACGTGCACTAGAACTAGAAGCAGAAGTGATACAAAAGTTGGTGAAGTAGACAGGAGGCGGCAAAACATGTTCAAAGCAATAATGGATAGCACAAAGACATGGAAGCAGATCATTGATGCTCTTGCCACCCTGTTGACGGATGCTCAGTTTGTAGTCAATAACAATGGACTATCTCTAAGACAGATGGACCCCTCCAAAGCAGCAATGATTGATCTCCATCTTCCCGCAGGCGTGTTTCAGCAGTATGAATGTGACCAGGAGTATCGTATCTGTCTGGGTGTAGAAGAACTCACTCGAGTCAGCAAACGAATGTCTGGTGATGAACGACTCGAATTCGGTGTGGATGAGGTTGAAAAGAGATTTCACATCCGTTTGATCGGTCAATCAGAGAGAATATTCAAACTTCAGATGCAGAGCGCACCTGAAGATCAGCCAAAGAAAATTACTGCTGAACTAGATGTGCGAGCTGAGATGTACACTGATGCATTTCGACAGGCTGTCAAAGACATAAGTGTGGTATCTACTCATGTGAGACTTGCAGCAGATAACAAGTCGCTCACATTTGCCGGACAGAGTGAGACAGATGAGGCAGAGGTGAAGATGGAAGTTGGAGAAGAGTCTGCATTGTTTGATCTCAAGGTGAAGAACAATGCGGCATCCACCTATGCACTCAGTTATCTGTCAGAGATATCAAAGGCAATATCGGGAGATACACTTGTGTTACAGTTTGGAACCAATAAGCCTATGATACTAGACTTTGGAATTGCTGAAAAAGGAAGAATTGTGTTTGTTCTTGCACCGCGTCTAGATCGGAGATGAGAACAGGACCTGCTACACGGATCATATGTCCATGATAACAGAAACAGATAAGCCGTGTGATATCAATTGACAGGGGTCACGCGAGCAGGTAAGAGGACACGACCGTGGACATGATAATAGAATTTTAAAGGTGGCGCAGGAATATACAATGTCAGGAATTGAATGGAAGACCCAAAAATTCCTGCAGTTGACCTTTCAGGACTACTACAGAAACAATTCGGACTTGGTAGACACACCAGTGAGAATAAGGCAGAGAGAGTTTGCCTTTGAGAGTTATGTATATACATGGCGGTGTATTGAACGCACTGTCAAGAAACGGTGGGTATTATCCAGACACACATTTGATGAGAACATCAGAATTGGATGTGGGAAGACAGGGACAGACATACCAAGAGAGAACAGATGCCCCGCGTGTGGCACAAGAGGACTCCAATGGAACAATTGGACACGACATATTGGCCTTGGATCTCATGAGGAGTTGGTGCAGACGTTAGTCGACTCCCCACCGCAGGGAGCATATCACTCCACAGCCTTTTACAGTGTTCCAGTGGCAAAGATAATGGAAGAGAAGGGATGGTTGGGGGCAGAACTTGTATTTGACATAGATGCGGATCATCTCAGGTCACCATGTGTAGCGGAACATGATGCTTGGTTCTGTAAAGAGAGGGACTGTGGAGCGATAGGACATGGGGAACCACCACAGACATGTCCAAGTTGTGGAAGCAGCAGTCTAGCGGTCAGAAAGTGGCTCTGTGATAGATGTCTGGGGGAAGCAAAGTCACAGACAATCCGACTATATGACAAGTTTCTTGTCGAAGACCTTGGCATAGATCCAGCAACCATTGTTCTAAACTATAGTGGGCACAGGGGATATCACGTTCGAGTGAATAGCGAGGAAGTAAACAGACTAGACTCCACAGCTCGTATTGAACTGGTACACTTTTTCAAGGGAACTGGAATAGACAGTGAGAAGTTAGTTCGTCATGTGAGAGAGGCCATTGTTATTCCAACAAGGCAGGAGTCGGGTTGGGCGGGACGTGTAGCAGAGGCATTACTCCATTTCATCGCTAATATAGACGCATATGAGGGTAATGAGAGATGGGTGAGCATTCTCAAAGAGAAGAGAGCAAGAGAGGAGTTATTGGCGGGTCTCGGCCGCGAACCTCCCATTCTCCGTGGAGACATCAAGGGACTTGGTGTAAAGTCATGGAGGGAGATTGTTGCCAGAGCTGTTGAGCAGAATGGTATTAAGATTGAGGAACCTGTGACACATGATGTCCATCGGATAATCCGATTGATTGGCAGTCTCAATGGCAAGACGGGATTCTTAGTCAAGAGATTGTCACGAGAGGAGATTGATGTGTTCGATCCATTTGTGGACAGTGTGGTAATGTCTGGAGAACTCAGAGTGAGGGTGCGTTCGATGCCGCTGCCAGTTCCAAGGTTTAAGATTGGAGGAGAGATATATGGTCCATATAATGATGAACACGTAGATCTACCTATGGGGGCCGCTGTGTTCCTGTTATGTAAGGGGGTGGCAACAATTGAGTGAGATGACATACGATGACATTCGAAGAACATGGGAAACAGAGTTGGAAGAACAGGATCTTCAGAACCTAGATGACCTCAGGGTTGGCAGAATGACTGCATTTCTGGCTGGGGCACGGCTCATGCTGACAGAGGTACCTGCCGAGAATCGACTTCAGGCGGAACTGCTGACAAGGGAGATTAAGATTGTAGAAACGATGCTCAAAGACTTATTAGTGATCAGACGTGAAAAGATCATAAGGGCTGCATTATCACGCCGCCGTCCGTTGGGTGCAATGACACTCTCAGAAGAGGACCTCTACAATCGTCTTGTAAGAGCACTGGACGAATTCGAAGAATACATGAACGGCGTTCTCACTGGTCAGCAAAAGTCGTCTATAAAAAAGACAGAGGAACAGCACACGGACAGTAAGGAGGAGGAAACGGTCGAATATGTGATAGTACGGTTCATGCGGCCAATTGACTCACCTTTTGTAGGGATAGATGAACGTATTTATGGTCCCTTCAAAGTGGAAGACGTTGCCACAATACCTCGTGAGAATGTACAGGCATGGCTTCGAGATGGTACTGTCATGCGGGTGACCATAGAGAGTGAACGGGGAACAGAATAATATGGAAGACATAGAGATCAAGATATTGAATGCCATCTCGGAAACTACACGAATAAAAGAGGAACTCCGAGAGAAACACAACAAGTTCAATATCACACTGACCACTGCACTGAGGCTTCTTGACCGCCCAGCAGATAGCGTACTAGAGGGACTGGGAGGCCAACCAGAACAGATCAAAGCATATGTGATTCGGCAGGCATTGGAATTGGCAAATGAAGTAGCAGATGTTGTTTTAAAGATTCAGACCATGCTCGAAAGGCTTCATGAGGAGATTCGAAAACAATAAGTGCCTCTGCGACTGGCACTAGGTCATGCCTCGTAGAGAACAGTGGCCTGTGATTTTTGCATGGGTCATATCAGTGATGTTAGCCCTTCTAGGGGTGGGCTCATTTATCACAGTGGAACAACTGAGCGGGTATGAACCAATTCATATACTGATATACGAAGCAGTCGTCATCTCATCTGTGACAGGTATAAGCATTCTAATCTACAAGAGAGGAGCAACTTACACATAGGACTAAACGCCAGACTTTTAATACCGGAGGGTGTGTCGAACAGGTCAATTCACAAACAGTCGGCCTGGTGGTACATCTCGGATGACTGAAACAGATACAAGACCGAGCACACCCGTGACACTAATAGAACCAATAGATGTGTCAAGACTCGATACATCATTTCGAGAGACAATTCGGAGTATGCCCAACGGAGAGGAATTGAATGCCTGTTTTGCATGTTCAACGTGTACGGCAGCATGTCCAATTGCCAACCAGTGGATCCATAAACCACATCAACTCATAAGAATGATAATTCTTGGAATGCGTGAAGAAGTCTTATCTTCACGGGAGATATGGGAGTGTCTGACATGCTTCCAGTGCCAGGAGAGGTGTCCCCAAAAAGTTCGTGTGACAGACATCTTCTTTGACTGCAAGAACCTTGCTGCTGAAGAGGGGAAGATCCCTGAAAATATCAGAGCTTTGGCCAAGGAACTCATCGAAAAGGGACAACTGTACGTTGTGACTGCAGACTGGGAGAGAGAGGATCTCGGTCTCGAAGCTGCTGTGCCCGGTCTATCAACTGAGGAGATCAAAGAGATTCTGAGAGAAACAAGAACGGGTAAGATAACCGGAGGAACATAACAGATGCCAACCTACAACCTGTATATGGGCTGCAGTGTGCCCGCGAACTATCCCAACTATGAGGCAGCCATGATCAAGGTTGCACGTGCACTAGGGATAGAACTCAACTACATGGAGGGAGTTGCCTGTTGTGGTAGCCCGAATCTCCGTGCAGTAGACTATATGGGGTGGCTCACTATTAATGCACGAACACTGGCAATTGCAGAGAAGAATGGTCATGATATAGTCACGCCATGTAACGGTTGTTTTGGCTCACTAAAGGATGTATTACATCATCTCAAACACAACCATGAGGACCTCAAAAAGATCAATGAACAACTCAAGAGATACGGACTGACTCTAAAATGCTCAGTTCGCGTACGACATATTGTCGAGGCAATATATACAGATATTGGAATTGAGGAACTAAAGAAGAAGATAACACATCCATTTGATGGAGTGGGAATAGCGATTCATTATGGATGTCATATTCTACGACCTCAAGATGTCACCGAGTTCAGTCCGGAGATCATGAGAGAACTGGTCGAGGTCACAGGTGCCAAAGTTGTAGACTACCCATTATGGAAACAGTGTTGTGGTGCGACGATACTACCAGTGAATGAACCTCTTGCGATTAGACTTGCAAGAGACAAGATCAAATCTATGAAAGAGGCAGGTGCTGAGTTTGCCACTGTGATATGTCCTGCGTGTGGCAACCAGTTGGACCTACAGCAGCTTGGCCTGAGAGAGATCTACAAGGAGGTATATGACTTACCAGTTCTCTTGTATCCTCAGATTCTTGGACTTGCAATGGGACTCAGCGAGGATGATGTGGGTCTGCGTATGAACAGGGTGGCTGCAGATGCGATTCTGACCCACCTCACAGGATGATTACAGATTGAGAAAGAGGTAATTACAATGAGCGAGCCGGTGCTGGTAATCGGAGCTGGTACGGCAGGGATGACAGCAGCAGTCGAGCTGGGTGACTGGGGTGTCAAAACAATACTCATTGACAAAAAGACAACTGTGGGAGGGAACGCCCTGGACTTGTATCGGGCATTTCCTACAGATGACTGCTTCTATTGTTTTGAGGGAAACAGAACAAGACCGGGCATCCGTAAATGCTTCTATAGAAGTGCACTCCTAGATCAGCCCAACATAGAATTGAGAGTCGGGTGCACTGTGAAGTCAATCACAGGTCAGCCCGGCCAGTTTCAGGTGACTCTGCAGTCTGAGCCCAAGTATGTGGATCCGAAAAAGTGTACACTGTGCGGTCTCTGTATAGAGAGATCGAAAGCATTTAGACTAATATCACCTCAGTGCCAACCACAGGCGGTGGTCTACGACCCATCTTGGAAAGACAGTGGAGTAAAGAAGGCTGAAGAAGACTGTCCCACAAAGGCAATTGATCTCGATGCTAGACCTACAGAAGAGCACATAGTTGTGTCAGACATCATACTGGCTACGGGTTACCAAGAGATGAAGCCGGCACAGATTGAGGAGTACTGCTATGGAAAATACCGAAATGTCATTACTCAACTTGAGTTTGCGAGAATACTTGACCCGTTAGGGCCATCGCAGGGCATACCAACAAGACCATCAGATGGACGACCTGCAAAGCATATCGTGATGGTTCAGTGTGTTGGAAGCAGAGATGAGAACTATCACTCATATTGCTCAAAGATCTGTTGTGTTTATGCTCTGAAACATGCAGTCATAGCCGCCTCTGAACGAAACAACGCCACTGTACACGTTGTCTACATGGATATACGTACCTATGATCGTCATGAGAGATACTATCGTGAGGCACGAGATGCAGGTGTAGACTTCATTCGGGGACGAATTCAACAGGTCGTTGAACAGAATGACGGTACTCTGAATGTGATAATATATGACAGCCTTCTCGACAAGTATATCAAAATCTCTACGGACCTACTGGTCCTGTCGTCTGCACTCGAACCAACCAGAGAGGAAAAGTCAATAACAGAGATGCTTGGTCTGTCACCAAAGGACACTGGATTTTTGACACCTTATGACGTTGTTAAGGAGGAGGAGGTCATAGTGGGTGACCACATCTATGCATGTGGCACAAGCCTGGGACCCGCAGAGGTGCCTGAGAGTGTCACACAGGCAAGAGCGGTAGTCTCAAAGATACTCCAGAGCAGAGGGAGGCGCTAGTAGATGACACAGAACAAATCAATAGTGCTAATGTGTACATGCGGGGATACGCTCAAGTTAGACTATCAGTTCATGAAGACAAGACTTACACAGATGCCCCAGGTTGACTCTGTAGAGATATGCCGACTGCTCTGCCAGGAAGAGGGGCTTGATAAGATCAGAGATGCTGTACATAGAGCGGAGGGACGTGTAGTAATTGCAGCATGTACAAGTCAGAAGATTCGACCAAGAATAGAGATGGCTCTGGCCAGACATGAACTAAACTCCTCACAGATACATTATGTCAACATAAGAGAACACTCAGCTTGGGTACATCCAGATGCAGAAGAGGCAACACGAAAATCGGTAGATATGATACGGGGTGCAGTCAAGGTATCTGAGTTATCAAGGAGTATGGAGACTCTGACTAAAAAGGTACCAAGCCATGTCACAGTCATTGGCGGAGGGATAGCTGGGATAGAGTCGGCTCTGAGTCTTGAACAGCTGGGATATGAGGTCACACTTATTGAACTCACTGAGAGATTAGGTGGTCATGTCATAGAACTGCCCATAGTAGCTCCCACAGGTAGATCTGGCGCAGAGATACTTGCGAGTAGGCTTAATGCAATCAGTTCATCAAAGAAGATTCATGTCAGGACCAAGACGCGTGTAAAGTATATCGAAGGGGAGATGGGGAACTTTACTGTGTATTATGAGTCTGACAATGGTGTAGAGGACACTATGAAGACATCTGCAGTCGTACTTGCAATGGGCTTCAAGGAGTTCAAACCGACCGCATTGGATGAATACAGATATGGCAAGAACCCAGATGTCATCACTCAACTCGAACTGTCTAAGATGCTCTCAGGTGGGCGACTACAGCGAGTCTCAGATGGTGGCCCTGTTAAAGAGATAGTCATGATACAATGTGTAGGAAGCAGGGCAGAAGACTACAAACGTGACTGCAGTAAATTATGTTGTACATTTGCAATTGATAATGCACTTGAGATAATTAAGAAGCACCCAGGTACACATGTAAGGATTGTATATATGGATATCAGAGTGCCCTTTGAGAATGAGGAGATATACAGAGAGTCACGCCAAATGGGAGTGGACTATATCCGAGGGCGGGTGAGTATGATATGGGAACAACAGGGCAAGACGCATCTTCGGTTCTATGACTCTTTACTCAACACATATTTTGAGAGCACTCCAGACCTTGTGGTCTTGTCATCAGCCATCCTGCCAGCAGATGGCGTTTCTGAACTTGCTCAGAGTCTTGGATTTGCAGTGGAATATGATGGACATGTCAAGGAATTATATGGAAAACTGAGACGCAATGAGACTCGTAGAAGGGGTGTTGTTGCAGTGGGTAGCGTGACAAGACCACAGTTCGTCTTCGAATCTGTTGTAGATGCACAGGCGGGTGCACTGATCATCCATAATGAACTGCAGGGAGGAACTATAGAACGAATGGCGAGAGGAGCAATTCTAAACACTGATGACTGTGTTGGATGCAGTCTATGTGCTCAGCAGTGTCCCCGTGGTGTACCTCTTATGATCGAGCAGAAGAACGCAGAGACTACCACCAAGAGAACAACTGAGAACGGGGACGATAAAGAGGAGAAGATTCTCTTCAAGGCATCAATAGACACACTGAATTGCCATGCATGTGGCGTCTGTCAGAGTCTGTGTCCCTCTGCAGCCACACAACTCAGTTTTCTGACAAATGAACAGCTCTGGGGTCAGATTGAGGCGACACTGGAGGGTGCAGGACAAGACTATCCCATCACGCTGTGTTTCTACTGTGAAGAGTGTGCAGTATCTACAATCGACATTGTGGGAACAATGAGATATGAGTATGCGGCAAACACACGCCTGATACCTGTGCCCTGTGCAGGACGAGTCAGTGTGATTGACATACTCAAGGCATTTGAACACGGTGCATCCACTGTGATGATTGCCTCGTGTGAAAAGGATCGTTGTCACATTGGTGGAACAGGTAACGAGATTGCACAGACACAGGTAGATGTGGCAAAGGACATACTATCAGCCATCGGATGGGAACCAGAGAGAGTGGACATGTTTAGAATGTTTAGTGCAGAACCTGAACGATTCATAAAGGCCGTCCAAGAGATGGTCAGAAGAGCAAAAGAACTTGGACCAACGCCCGTACATGTTGGAACGGCAGGGAAATGGATGGAGGCACGCAGTTGAGCGAGAGCTTGTCTGAAGAACTGAGTATGGCACCAAAACGTCAGCGTATGATGGAACTGGTGCTTGCACTTGGCAGGTTACGAGAAGAGGCAGTGATACCGATAAGTAGAGTCAACGAGGAGGTTGAGGCGTTAAGAAATACAATCACACCTCTCATTGACAATATACTCTCAGTCCCAGACACATACTTCAAAGCACTGCAGGAGGCTGCTCAAAAGAGCGGTCTTGTTCAGCGTATAACTGACAGAACCGTACTGAGAGAGATTCAGACAAGTCTTGAAAAGGCCACTGAGATCTGTCCTTCGGATAGTCTGTCAGCTCTGAGAAAAATGGTGACTGAGCAGCTGAACAAGGCTGTAGGGAGAGAGAAAAAAGTAGAGACTCAGAGAGAGATTGGAGATGTTGGAGTTCCTCTGCGTGCGATCATTCCACTGGTGGATACACTGGAGAACGCAGTCATCGAGTGTGAACAGAAAGCCAAGGTCACTGCTGAGACATCCATGGCTGAATTGAAAGATATTGTGGACAGGTTAAAGTCACTATCAATTGAATCGGGGAACGACGTAAATACAATACTCGAAGAGCTCCAGAACGTAGGAAACAAGACACGTTACGGACCATTCCTTCGACTAACGGCACAACTAAAACGTGGTCGGAGAGAGGGCCGAATCGTAGATGATGAGTTTCAAAGACTTGTCAGACATAATACAATGATGGAACTCTACCGTGGCATTATCATGTTCATTCTGAACAACATGGGATCCAAGACTGTCATCAGACTCGCAGAACTAATGGAGATCGCACCGAAGATCATTCAGTCAGTCATTCCAAGCATGATTCAACGTGGAGAGATCGAGATGGTCGGCATAGAACATGGCGCACCGATATTCTCACGGGTCCTCTCGACTCCACCACAGGCAACCACGGTTCTTAGACAGATAAACCAACAGCTGAAGAGCATGATAAAGAGCCTACAAGGAGAGAGTCTTGATCTTGTCCATAAGATTCTCAAAAGACTTGAACCACTCTATGAACGGCTGCAGATACTTGGCGAATATGAAGAGGTCAAAGTTGCAGAACCGCTCACTGCAATCAGAGGACAAGTAGATGCGGCCATGGAAGTGATCTTCAGTCAGAGTTCGTCTGAGGAGGCTGAAGAACTTGGAAGACTCATTGAAGCGGGTCTGGAGGCCTTCACTAGATTTAGACTTAAGATA
>FWPU01011097.1_pt1 | contig 12865 bp, 8 predicted proteins | sample 2228361 | NCBI WGS metagenome assembly FWPU01 (sample SAMEA103939777, study PRJEB20133) | metagenome | reverse complement strand
TGGTCAGAAAATAAAAAACCAACGCGTTGGCTAAACCAATAATAAGAAAATTAGAAGATAAAGTAGTGAGGATTTTTTGTGTCTGTTTAAGTTTAAAAAACAGGGTAATAATAAGCAAATTTAAGATAGCTAAACAACCGCTTAAAAGCGGATAAGCAAAAATGGCCGTCTCTCCGGGATGAATTGAGTCACCTAAAAAAATAGCACCAACGATAGCCAGAAGATAAGTGGCAAAAAAGTTAAGACTAACAGAAAAATGATGGTTGAGATTATTGATTAAATTGCTTATTAAATTGATTTCTTTAATTTGGTTTTTACCTCTCCCCTTCTCTTTTTGGTTTATGCTTGTCAAAGCCAAAGGTATGGTTTGACTGGAAATTGCGTGGTTAAAAGCGGTAAACAGAGAAATTAAACCAGCCCCTAAACTTAAAGTTAATAAACTGCTTTTGTTTAAAGTTAATAAATTTTTGCCAATTAAACCCAAAGTTAAAACTAAAGCCAAAGAAAGAATAACTAAACTACTTACAGTCAGCCCAGCGGCAGAACTTAGGGTTAAATCTGTGGTTATCTTTGGTTTATTGTTTTGAGCTTCTTGGCAGCTTGTTTTCACTAAAATAAAAATGCTGGTAAAGCCAGCTAACAAAGCAAAAATCATACCAACAGCAAAAGCAAAAGCGCTCACTGTTCCCCAGACAAGAAAAATTAAGGCAAAAATGATTAAAGAAAATATAGATAATAAGCGATACTGCTGTTGAAAATAAAGACTTAAGTAATTCATAATGATAGTTTTTACCTGGTTTATTCTTTTCTTATCCTTTTCTTTTAAGAAGGTTTTAAAACTGAAGAAAAAAGCAAAAATTAGACCAATTAAACCAGATAAGCCTGTTAATAGAATAACTTTACTCATCATAAATTAAAATTAATTTCTTTTTTTAAGCTAGTTTAAATATCTAAAGTGGCAGTTTTGGCATGCGATTGGATGAATTTTTTTCGCGGCAGGACTTCATCACCCATCAGCATGGAAAAGACTTGATCAGCCAAAGCCGCATCTTCAATGGTAACCAATTTTAAAGTTCGTTGTTGCGGGTTCATGGTAGTTTCCCAGAGTTGTTCTGGGTTCATCTCGCCTAAACCTTTATAGCGTTGAACAATTACCTTTTCGCCTAATTTTTGCAAAAGTTGCATTTTTTCTTCATCAGAATAAGCATAATGAATTTCTTTGCCTTTTTGGATTTTGTAAAGAGGCGGTTGGGCCAGATAAAGATGACCATTGGTAATAATTTGGGGTAAGTGCCGGTAAAAGAAAGTTAAAAGTAGAGTAGTGATGTGTTCACCATCAACATCAGCATCAGTCATAATAATAATTTTGTGGTAACGGAGTTTTTCGTAATTAAGAGTCTCACCAATACCCATTCCTAAAGCCACCACTAAATCTTTTAGTTCCGCAAATTGAATAATTCGGTCAAGTCGGGCTCTTTCCGTGTTTAAAAGTTTACCCCGCAAAGGCAGAATGGCTTGGTATTTTCTATCCCTGCCCTGTTTAGCGCTCCCTCCGGCTGAATCACCCTCAACAATAAATAATTCAGAAAGTTTAGGATCTTTTTCCTGACAATCAGCCAGTTTACCAGGCAGACTGGCTCCTTCTAAAGCGCCTTTTCTGATAATAGCGTCTTTGGCAGCTTTGGCAGCCAGCCGGGCTTTGGCAGCCAGAAAAACTTTTTCCAGAATTGCTCGCGCAACCGAGGGATTTTCTTCAAAGTAAGTATCCAGATTTTCCTTAACAATTGAGGCTACCAACGGTTGAATTTCAGCATTGCCTAATTTAGTTTTGGTCTGACCTTCAAATTGCAGATTAACTGAAGGCATTTTGACTAACACCACAGCTGTTAAGCCTTCGCGGGTATCCTCACCGATTAAATCAAGACTATCCTTACCGTTAAGAGTTTTGGCGGCATAATCGTTAATCGCCCGGGTTAAGGCGGTTTTAAAACCGGTTAAATGCGTACCGCCTTCGGGTGTGTTGATGACATTTACAAAAGATTCCACATTTTCGTTAAAGCCGTTGTTATACTGAATAGCCACTTGAATTTCAACTTTTCCTTCTTCTTTCTGAAAAAAAATCGGCTGGTGTAAAACAGTTTTATTGCGATTAAGTTCTTTAACCAAACTTTTAATACCGCCCTCAAAATGAAGATGATATTCAAAGCCGGTGCGTTCATCTAAAAAATGAAAAGTAATCAGAGGGATAATATAAGCCCGGTGTTTTAATTGAGATATGAGTTTAGTTTGGGAAAAATTAAAATCTGAAAAAATCGTTTTGTCTAATTTAAAGGAGGTTAAAGTGCCGCTTTCTCGTTTGGGCAGAAAAGGATGCTGGGTTGGTTTAGTGGTTTGTTCAACAGCAGTAGTTGGTTTGCCTTGACTGTACTCTTGAAAATACACCTTGCCGTCTCTTATAACCTCAACCCGCATTTTTTCTGAAAGAGCATTAACAACCGAAGCACCTACTCCGTGCAGTCCGCCCGATATTTTATAGGCCCCACTTTCAAATTTGCCGCCGGCGTGCAGTTTAGTCATCACAATTTCCAAAGCGCTTTTTTGGTATTTAGGCAAAATATCAACCGGAATTCCCCGGCCATCATCAGCTACAGTTACCTGGTTGTCTTTATGAATAATAATCCAAGCATTTTTAGCATAACCAGCTAATGCCTCATCTAAGGAGTTGTCAACAATTTCTGTTAAACAATGATGAGCGCCATTAAGGTCGGTTGAGCCAATATACATAGCCGGCCGTTTTCTGACCGGCTCTAAACCTTCTAAAACAACAATATGTTTACCGGTATAACTAGATGAGGCGGACATAAATAATAAAAAAAGAAAAAGCTTTTGGCAAAGCTTATTTTAATTCATTTTAACACAGGTTAAAAGGTCTGTCTATCTTTGCGTTTGTGTTGGGCCACTTGGTAGATTAAGAAAAAAATAATCCATTAGAAGCTTTAAGTTGATGTTGTTTAATGTTTGTTTTTTCAACCAGATTAAAAGTTTGAGGATCTTGGTAAGATCAGATAAGGTAAGTAAACCTTTACCCGCTGAAGTGGTAAGTTTTTTTCTTAAAAGAGAATGAAAAAAAATTATCTGTTGGTCAAGCCAAATGATGAGATTATCCCGTTTTTTGATTTGTTCAACTAAAGATGAGGCTTGATTAAGACGGTGAACCAACGTGTTTTTGGTTAAAAACCGCTGCCAAAACTGAGTAATTTCTTTTTCTTGACTAAGGTTCAAAACCGGTCTATCAGGTAAAAAAATAACCTGACTTCGGGAAAGAATAGTAGGCAGGATTTGTTCTTGATTTTGCGCTTCAAGAATAATAATAGTATTGATTGGTGGTTCCTCAATGGTTTTTAGCAAACTCTGCTGGGCTACCAAGGAAAATTTTTCCAACGATAAAATGATTAAGGCTTGTTTTTGGTTATGGTGGGTACTGTAGTAAAGTAGTTTTTGGGCTTCTTTGATGGCTTTAATTGATTGGTTACTAGCACCCAGTATTATTCTTTGGAAAGAAGGCACTTTAAATTGATTAAGAATTTTTTCTCGCTGACTGCTTCTTTGTTTTTCTGACCAACTAATAATGGTAAAGCTATGCATCGTAATTGACATTATAAAGCATTACTGGTTATGATAAAAAGAGTTATGACTACTGCCCAGTCTTTAATTGATATTTTAGTTCAGGAAAAATTTATTTCAGCTGAATTAGGTCAGCAGCTTAAGCTTGAGGCTTATAACACTGGGGTTGAAGAGGAAGCAGTTGTTTTAAAAAAAAGAATAGTTTCGCCAGAACAGTTAGCTTTAGCTAAAGCAAAAGTTCTAGGAATTGAGTTTGTCAGGTTAAGCAGTCGGGGAATTTCACCAGAAATTTTAACTCTTATACCTGAGTCAGTAGCCAGACGCTATCATGTTTTTCCTTTTTACCTTGATCCTCAAACTAATGAGCTTTATTTGGCTATGATTGATCCATTAAATTTACAGATTATTGAATTTATTGAAAGAAAAAGTGGCAAGCGGGTAAAAACTTTTTTGGCTTTGGCTGATGATTTGGAAAGAACAATTGATGAACAGTATTCCCGCAATTTATCAACTGAGGTTAAAGAAGTTCTTAAAGAAACCGTTATTCCCGAACCAGACACTTTTGATTCAGCCCGAATTGGTGAAGTGATTAGAGAGGCCCCAATTGCCAAAATTGTCTCAACGATTCTGGAGTTTGCCATTAAAAGCCGCGCTTCAGATGTCCATATTGAACCATTGGAAAAAGAAACTAGGGTAAGATACCGTATTGATGGTATTTTGAACGAAAAATTAGCGTTACCCAAAAAAGTGCATGAAGCGGTTGTTTCCCGCATTAAAATTTTAGCTATGATGAAAATTGATGAGCGAAGAGTGCCGCAAGATGGCCGGTTTAACTTTCGTTTTGGCGAAAATGAAGTTGATTTGCGTATTTCTACTTTACCCACTGTTTGGGGTGAAAAAGTAGTGATGCGGCTTTTAAAAAAATCAGGCGGTGTCCCTACTCTTTCTGAACTTGGTTTGCGGGGAATGGCTTTGAAAAACTTAGAAGCGCAAATTTTAAGACCGCACGGCATTATTCTGGTTACTGGCCCAACTGGCTCAGGTAAAACTACAACTTTATATTCAGTTCTTTCTCGTTTAAATACGGTTAAAGTGAATATCGTTACCCTTGAAGATCCGGTGGAATATAAAATTGCCGGTGTTAATCAAGTTCAGATTAACCCGGCTGCTGGTTTGACTTTTGCCACTGGTTTGCGCGCTTTTCTTAGGCAGGATCCAAACATCATTCTGGTGGGTGAGATCAGAGATGAAGAGACAACTGATCTGGCGATTCAAGCAGCTTTAACCGGTCATTTAGTTTTTTCCACTCTTCATACTAATGATGCAGCTGGTGCTTTGCCTCGGTTGCTGGATATGCATGCAGAACCTTATTTGGTGGCTTCTTCTTTAAATGCGGCTGTTGGTCAGCGAATTTGCCGCCGGATTTGTAAAGCCTGTCAAACAACCTTTGAGCCGCCTGTTGAAGTGGCTGAGGATATTAAAAAAGTATTAGGTTCTTTATATAACGGTCAGCCAATCAAACTTTATAAGGGTAAAGGCTGTTCTGAGTGTAATAATTCCGGTTATTTAGGCCGGATTGGTATTTTTGAGGTTTTACCCATTAGTGAAAAAATTGCTCATCTTATTTTAGGTCGGGCTTCTTCCCAAGAAATTGCCAAGCAGGCGATAAGTGAAGGAATGATTACTATGAAACAAGATGGTTATTTAAAAGTTTTGGAAGGTATAACCACTATTGAAGAAGTTTTAAGAGTTGCTCAGGATTAAATTTGTAATTTTTTTAAAGAGGTTTGTTTAGCTTATGAAAATGGAGGAACTTTTTGAAGTTACCAGACAAATGAATGCTTCTGATTTGCATTTGGTGGTTGGTTATCCGCCGACAGTTCGGATTGACAGCCGTTTAAATAAATTAACTGAATTTGAAGTTTTAACGCCAGCCAAAATTGAAGAACTGGTTTGGCAGATTCTTACTCCTGAACAAAAAGACATTTTTTTGGCTAATCGGGAACTTGATTTTTCTTATTCCATCGCTTCAGGTCATTTTCGGCTTAACATTTACTACCAGCGCGGTTCAATTGCTTTAGCCGCCAGACTGATTCCTTTGCGCATCAGAACAATTGAGGAGTTAAACCTGCCTTTAATTTGTCATTCTTTTACTAAACTGCGGCAGGGTTTTATTTTAGTCACTGGTCCTACTGGTCATGGCAAATCAACGACTTTAGCTGCCATGATTCAAGAGATTAATCAAAACCGCGAAACTCATATTATTACGATTGAGGATCCGATTGAATATATTTATCCGGTGAGTAAAAGTTTGGTTTCTCAAAGAGAAATAAGATACGACACTCATTCTTGGGAAATGGCTTTAAGAAGTGCGTTGCGGGAGGATATTGATGTAGTTTTAATTGGGGGAATGCGTGATTATGAAACAATTGCTTCAGCTTTAACTATTGCCGAAACTGGTCATTTGGTTTTTGCCACTCTGCATACTAATTCCGCAGCGCAAACCATTGACCGGATTGTTGATGTTTTTCCGGCTAATCAACAGACTCAAATTAGACTTCAGTTGGCTTCTACCCTTGAAGGAGTTATCTCCCAGCGGTTAATTCCCCAAATTGGCGGCGGAAGAATACCGGCTGTGGAAATTCTTTTAGGTACTGATGCGGTTAAAAATACCATTCGGGAAGGTAAAACTCATCTGATTGACAACATTATTCAAACCTCCAAAGATTTGGGCATGGAAAGTCTAGAAGGATCATTAGCCAAACTGGTTAAAAGCGGTAAAGTGAGTTTGGAGGTGGCGGCTAATTATGCTTTAAGACCAGAAGAATTTTTTCGTTTAACTAAGTTGATTTAATTAAAGTTAATGCCAGACCAGTTTATAACATATGTTGTTTAAGTACAAAGCTAAAGATAATAAAGGAAAATCAGTTGTTGGTTTAGTGGAAGCTGGTTCGGATAAGCAAGCTGTTGGTCTTTTACGGGCCCAGGGTTTATTTATTATTTCACTTCAGCCGGCCCGAAGCAGTGTTTTTTCCCAGTTTACTTTTAAGCTTAAAAGGGTTGGTTTTGGTGATATTGTTAGTTTTACTCAGCAGCTTTCAACCATGTTAACAGCCGGTTTAACTTTGACTAATGCTTTAAATATTCTTAAACTGCAGGCAACCAATCCGGTTTTGGCTAAAGTGATTGCTGATATTTTAAAAGAGATTGAGGGTGGTTCAACTTTTGCCAAAGCTTTGGAAAAGTATCCGCATTATTTTAATAATGTTTATATTTCTTTAGTACGGGTTGGTGAAGCTTCAGGTAAAATTAATGAAGTTATGGCTAGATTAGCCAGTAATTTGGAAAAACAGCAAGAGTTTCGGGCTAAAACGAGGGGTGCTCTTGTTTACCCGACAATTATTGTTTTTGGTATGATTGGAGTTGTTGTTATTATGATGACGGTGGTTATTCCGCGTTTAACTGAACTTTATAAAGATTTTGGAACTCAATTACCTTTGACTACTCAAATTTTGATTGCTATTTCTAATTTTTTTGTCCATTTTTGGTGGTTATTACTTTTTATTTTGTGGATAGGTATTTTTGTGTTTCGTACTTGGCAAAAAACACCAATTGGCGGCCGAATATGGGATCGTTTTATTCTAAAATTGCCAATTTGGGGTAATTTGAAAAAAAAGATGATTTTAACCGAATTTGCCCGCACTTTAGCTATCTTGATTGGTGCTGGTGTGCCGATTTTGGAAGCATTGGAAATTGTAGCTGGCGCAGTTGAAAGTCTTAATTATCAAGATCATTTTAAAAAAATTGCCAAACAGGTGGAAAAAGGCTTTCCCTTGGGAATACCAGTTTCCCAAAATCCGGATTTTCCGCCGATTTTAGGCCAGATGATTACTGTGGGCGAGGAAACCGGCAAACTTGATGAAACCCTTTTTAAACTGGCTTCTTTTTTTGAAGTTGAAGCTGAGCAAGGGGTAAAAGCCTTGACAACAGCCATTGAGCCTTTTATTATGGTAGTATTAGGTTTAGGGGTGGGTTTTTTGGTGATGTCAATTTTAACTCCAATTTATAATTTAACTAGTCAGTTTTAAAAAGGAGGTGATTTTTAAAAAGTGAGACAAAAAGGTTTTACCTTAATTGAACTTTTGATTGTGATTGCTTTGCTGGGCGTGTTGGCTTTAGGGTTGTTAGCCACTATTGATCCCTTTGAACAACTTAAAAAAGGTAATGACACCTCAATGCGTAATATGATATCGGAATTTTATAATGCTGCCATTCGTTATTATGCTATGACTAATCAATTTCCGTGGGGAACAATCACAATAGTACCAGGAGAAGGTTTAGGTGGTAATCAGACTTGGATAACAACTTTAATTACTGCCGGTGAGCTTAAGCAAAAGTTCGTTGAATTGGCAACCCAAAATCGGTTAAACAGAATAACAGTTTATTCACCAACTACTAGTGAATTGATCGTATGCTTTCAGCCAGAATCAAAATCATTTCAAAAAGATCCAAATACAATCTTTATTACAACGGGTCAAACAGGCACAGATTGTAAAGCAACAGGTGGTAGTACTAATTGTTACTGGTGTGTTCAATAAAATCTAAAAAATTAAAAATTTTGGTGGTAATTTAAACGGTTGAAAAAACAGGCAAAAAGTAAGATGGGTTTAAAAACGCAAGGGGGAGGCTTTGTTTTTCTACTTTTTCTGGCTTTGACTTCTTTTTATATTTGGGGTCAAAGCCACAGTATTTATGGCGGAGACAGCGGTGATTTAGTGGTGGCGGCTTATACCAAAGGGATAGCTCATCCGCCTGGTTATCCGCTTTATACTTTTTTAGCTTGGTTGTTAACGAAACTACCCTGGCAGACAGTAGCCTGGCGGGTAACTCTTTTATCCTCATTTTTTCAGGCTTTAGCAGTGCTTTTCCTTTATTTTTTATTAACAGAAATTACCACCAGTAGATTTATTTCTTTAATTGGTTGTTTAAGTTTTGCTTTTCTTTATCCGGTTTGGCTTTACGCCAGTGTGGCAGAGGTTTTTGCTTTAAACACTTTTTTTGGGGTTATTTTGCTTTATTTGCTTTGGCAATTTTACCAGCAGAAGAACATAAAATATTTTTATTGGTTTTCTTTTTTTCTGGGTCTTTCTTTAACCCATCATCACACTATTATTTTGCTTTTCCCGGGTTTTGCCTATTTGTTTTACCAGTGTTTAAAAAAAAATCACATTCATTTTTGGCCTAAAAAATTTTTAGTGGCTTTAAGCCTTTTTTTGCTTGGTCTTTTACCCTATCTTTATTTGCCTTGGGCGGCTTTGGCTAATCCGCCTGTTAACTGGAATGATCCGGTTAATTTTAAGAATTTTTTTCGTTTAGTGACTAGGGCTGATTACGGCACTTTTACGATTGGTTCTTATGCAGCCACCTCTTTCCATCAGCGGCTGTTGGGTTTGCTTAGTTTTTTGCTTTTGCTGTTTTACGATTTTCGTTTTTTGGGTTTATTTTTGATTATTGGCGGTTTTTTGGTTTTTCGCAAGCTGAAACAAAGGGTAATTTTTAAGTCTTGGTTGTGGTTTTTGCTTTTTCAATTTCTTTTTATTTTTTACCTGGGAATTCCTTTAAAAGTGGAGTTTTTAGTAGGAACTTTTGAGCGGTTTTTTCTTATGGCTTATGTTCTTTTGGCTATTCCGCTTACCTTGGGTATTAAAAAAACAGTTGATTTTTTAGCTGGTTTTTTAACCAAAAAAATCCCGATTTTTCAAAAATTAGGCAGAAAAACTTCTTTTTTGTTGCAGTTTTTATTTTTGCTTTACCCTTTGGGTCTTTTAATTTTAAATTTTCCCAAAATTTCTATTTTAAAAAACGATTTTACGGCAGAAAAATTCGGCGAGGATATTCTCACTCATGTGGACAAAAATGCAGTAGTGATTATTGGCGGTGACACAGCCTTGTTTAACACTCAATATATTTATTATGTGAATAAGTTAAGACCTGATGTTAAATTGCTTCATCTGCAAAAGCTTAGCTATCTTTATTATCTAAGAACAATTCAAAAATACTATCCGGAATTGGTTATTCCTGAAGTTAAGGACGATTTTTTTGTTTTAAAATTTGTTGAAGAAAATGCCAAAAATTTTCCGGTTTACTTCAGAGAACAATTAATTTTTCCGCAGGGTAATTTGTACGCTGAAGGTTTGCTTTTTCGCTATTCTTCCCAAAAACTTAATCTTCAAACTGCAGTTTTACGCAATCAGGCAATTTGGCAAAAATTGTACGATCCTTTAGAGGGTAGTTTAAGTAAATACAAAAATCTTTTGCTAGCTGATGTTTTGCGCGGTTACGGCTTAAGCGCTTACGCTGCCGGTTATCAGGCTTTTCAGATTGGCGAGTTAGATTTGGCCAAAAATTACTTAACAAAAGCTATTCGTTTTTATCCGGCTTATGCAGATTCATATTTGATTTTAGGCCAGATTAATCTTTTGCAAAAAAAATGTCAGGAGGCAGAAGCTAATTTTTTTAAAGCACTTGAACTAGATTTTTCTTTGAAAGAAAGCTATTATTTACTGGCGCAAACTTACCGTTTTTGTTTTAATGATCAGGAAAAGGGTAAGCAATATGAACGACTTTATCAACAACTAATTAACCATGATCAAAAAAACGCAACGCCAAGCGCTTCTTTTTAGATTCAAGCAGTTTTTTTTGGCTGGCCAAACAGAAAAACAAGTTTGGTTGATAGCTATTACCTCTCGTTTGGCTATTTTTGTTTTGGCTGTTTTTTTTCTTGGTTTTAACCCGGCTTTTGGTTCTGTTTCTTTTTGGCAAGCATTTAGCCGTTGGGATGGTGAATGGTATTTAAAAATTATACAAAACGGCTATAGTTGGGCTGGTCCGCAAGTTCAGGCTAATGTGGCTTTTTTTCCGCTTTATCCTTTGCTGGGAAAAGTTTTCAGTTGGTTTTTGATTGATTCGACTCTTTCTCTATTTTTAGTTTCTAATCTCAGTTTTTTGGCTTTTTGTTTAGTTTTTTACCAATTAGTTTCTTTGGTAAAAAATAAAAAGATTGCTTTGCAAAGTGTTTTTTATATTAATGTTTTTCCTTTGTCTTTTCTTTTTTCCTGTCTTTATACCGAATCTTTATTTTTGCTTTTGGTGAGTTTGAGTTTTTATTTAGCTTACAAACAAAAATGGTGGTTGACTGGTTTAAGTGGTTATTTAGCCTCCCTTACTCGGTCAAGTGGCGTTTTGCTTTTTTTGGTTTTGGTTTATTGGTATCTAGCAGTTGAGAAAAAAATTAAAAAAAGTTTTTTTCCGCTTTTTTTAGTGCCTTTGGGAACTTTAACTTATATGATTTATCTGCATTTCAAGGTTGGTGATGCCTTGGCTTTTTATAAAGTACTTAGTGCCTGGAAGATTGTTACTGTGCCGCCGTGGGTTTTGGTGGCTGAAACTGTTAAATTTTTACTTTCTGTACCTTCCTCTTCTTATTTTTTTGCTATTGTTTTTTTTGATCTTATGGTTATTTGTTTTTTTCTTTTTCTCTTTCTTTCCTCTTGGTCAAAAACCGAAAAACCTTTTATCTTGTATAATTTTTTAATTCTAATGCTGGCTTTAACTAAAATGTGGCAACCCAATTTTTTTTATCCGGCTGGTTCGGTTTCCCGTTATCTTCTTGAAGCTTTTCCTCTTTTTTGGGTTTTGGCGGTTTTGACTCAAAAAAAACCTTGGTTGGCTTACACTTATCTTTTCTTTTGTCTAATTCTGTTTGGTCCTTTAGCTTTGGCTTTTTTTAAAGGTTTTTGGGTTTTTTAACAAAGGGCAAGTTTGACTTTTTAAATAATTTCCAAAACATAAATTTCTTCCTCAAAGCAGGTATTTTGGGTGTTTAAATTTTTTTCCTTTAATTTTAAACCGATAATTTCGCCTGATTCTTTAGTAACCGGAAAAAAGAAAAAATTTTTAATTTGCGGATCTTGTTTTGTTAGTTTCACTAACTCATCAACCGTAAAATCGTAGAGATTAAGATTATAACCGATTCTTCTGGCATAATAAAGGAAATTAGGGTTTCTAGGTGTGGCAAATGGCCAAACTAAAATAACTTTATCCCTATTTTGGGTACATTGAGCTGCTACTTCATAGAGTTTTTGGGCAAAATCAGCTTTGAGCTGGTTTCTTTTATAAAGATCGTTTGGCCAGAAAGAAGGGCTAAAGTAATTAAACAAAGTAAAGCAGGAATAATAGAAAAAAACTAAAAAAGACAAAGTTAAACTCATTTTTTTGGTTTTTTTAGTTAATTTTTGCCAGCCCAACACAATCAAAAAGCTAACAAGCGGATAAAGCGGTAGCTGATAATAATGATGAATCAGATTAAGATTATTAAAAACCAGAAGATAGATAATTAGGTTAATCAGCCATAACCTTAAAATTTTTAAGCTTAAGCAATTAACTTTAATCAGGCTATAAATTCCTAAGCAAAGCAAAAGATAGCCAACGAAGGAAATTTGCCGTAATAACCGAAGGGTTATTTGCAAATAATACTCTCCTTCAAGAAATTGTAAGCCGAAATACCAGTTTTGGGCTCTTTTATCTTTTATTAAGTTATCATTAAGGCCGTAAGATTGGTTGTTTAAATTCTGACCATAAAAAAACCAGCTTAGTAAAAGAAAACCACTCAACAAAAAGCCAAAAAGAAAAAATAACATTATTTTGGTCTGCTTTTCTTTATCTTGCTGATAAGTCTGTTTGACAATAAAAAGCAAAGGCATTAAAAGAGGAAAAATAATAGTCATTTTAGTCAGCATAGTCAGAATAAAAACCAGAAAAAAAAGACTGCCTTTAAGATAGGTAAAATGACGACTAAGCTGATAACTTAAAATTAAAGCGGATAAACTTAACGTTAAAACTAAAGGGTCAGGCATATAAGCCCGAAAAAAGAATAGATTAGTTGGAATTAAATTGAAAATAAAAACAATTAATAAACTGCTTTTTGCAGAAAAATTAAAAATTTTGTTAGCCAGATAAAAAAGCAGGTAGCCATTAATCACAAAACAAAATAAGGAAAATAACCGCCCCACATATTCGTGCAAACCTAAAACTTTGGTTAAGCTGTAAACGATTACTTGATAAAGCGGAAATTCCAAAATCCAGTATTTGCCGCCAAACATAGGCAGATGATAAGAAGGAAAAGTAAAGCCAAACTGGTGATACAGCCAAACAGCACTAGCAGTTTGTGTTTGCCGCCAGT
>FWPU01011095.1_pt1 | contig 12866 bp, 12 predicted proteins | sample 2228361 | NCBI WGS metagenome assembly FWPU01 (sample SAMEA103939777, study PRJEB20133) | metagenome | reverse complement strand
CAGCGACGCAAAGTGCCGGCGGCTGACGGGCAGCCCGAAGCGCACCGAAGGCCGTACCACGCTCGCCGAATAACCGGACTCGCTCTAGGGTAACAACCGGCCACAGCCGGCGCGAGCGAACGCTGCGGCAGGCACTCGGTCGAGTGGCTGCGCCGTTCGAACCAGGGAGCAACCGCGGTGGCCGTCACGAGACGTAGTGGCCGATCGCCCAGCGTACCGTCATCAGCAACAAGAGCCCGGCGCTGAGCAAGAGCCACCCCCACTTCAAACGCGGCCGCGGCTCTGCGACGCGGGCGAAGGCCAGGAACGCCGGGAACGCCGCCAGCGCATAGCGGCCCAGCCCGATGAAGTCGCGGCTCGAGACGAGCGGCATGCCCAACACCAGCGCCACGTACAGCGCATACGCCCGGCCCAGGCGATGCCGCTGGGCGATCGCCACGCCCAGCGCTGACAGCGCGAGCACCGCGTGGAGCATCGGCAAGACCAGGTCGTCCGGGGAGTCGACGCTGCGGAACAGCCCCAACTTGAGCACTGCCTCCGGCCCGGTGAGCTGGCTCCAGCCGGCTTGCGCGTGGACGAACGCCAGCGGATCTCCGAAGCGCGTCCACAGGAACACCATGAACGCGGCGAGCCCGAGGCCGGAAAGCACCGGCAGGAAGTCCACCGGCCGCAGCGGCTCGCCTGCTTCCTTTCGCTTCTCGAGCTGCCGCGCCACCAACCCCAGCACCACGGCAATCGCGATGGGCCGGGTGGCGGTGGCGACAGCTCCGAACGCGGTGGCGGCGACGAGGCGCCCGCGCTCGAGGGTCGAGAAGGCCGACACCACCAGCCAGAGGAAGAGCGCGTCGGAGTAGACGGCTCCGTACAGGAAGAACGCGAACGGCCAGAGGAGCAACGCCCACGTCGCGGTCGACGCCGCTTGCTCGCCGGCGCGCTCGTTCGCCCACGAAGAGAACGCGGCCGCCGCCAGCACTCCGAAGGCGAACGAAAGCCCGATGCCGGCCAGGAACGGATCCGCTCCCAGCCTCACCAGCCCGCGGATCAGCAGCGGGTAGACGGGGAAGAACGCGGCCGAGCTCTGATCTGCCGCGTCGAAGTAGTAGCCGTCGGTGGCGATGCCCTGGTACCAGCCGGCGTCCCAGCGAATCCACATGTCGACGAAGGGCCACTGCGCGAAGCGATGCGTGGTGCGACCGATGCCGGTGACGCCGTACCAGCCGATGGCCGCGCTGCCCACGAGGGTGCAGGCGATCGCCGCCGCCACTGCCCGAGCCGCGGCGACTCCGGCGACGTTCCAGCGCAGGCCGTTGGGCGATTGCACGCGCTGCACCGTAGCACGCGCTCGCCGTTCACTCGCCCGCGGAAGCCGCAGCGGACATACTCCGGCCGATGTGCTTCCGCCTTTTGGCCGCGGTGAAGGGGCCGCTCTCGGACGAGGGTGTGGCCCATCTCGCGCTCCGGCACGGGCTCGACGTGCGCTCGGCCGAGAAGGGCGGCGTGCGCTTCGTGGAGATCGCCTGGGGAGATTGCGCCTGCTCGCTCTACACGCGCCGCGAGGGCCGCGAGCGGGCGGTGGGCTTCGTCGCAGACCTCCTCGCGCAGGGAGCGGAGGTGCAGCTCCTCTTGTTCTCCGACGGCGACGAGGTCGACTGGACGTCGGGTGCTCCCGAGCGGGTGGATCTCGCCGCCTTCCAGGCGAGGGGGCTTCAGGCCCTCCCCGAACGGCGCGTGGCGCTGCTCGCTTGACGGGCGCCTTCCAATGGCTCGGACGCATGTTGCGGGCCGGCCGCCCGTCTGGTTAAAAACCCCGTCGACCTGCGCCGTTACGCCTCGGGGCACGCCCGAGGCTCTCAACGACGGTAGACATCCGGGCCCGGAAGGAGCGCAAAAAGTCCATGCAGACCGAAACGCCGGCCGCATCGCAGCCGCGGCCGAAACCTGTTCACGAAGTCCGCGCCGTCACCATTCGTTTCTGCGGCGACTCGGGCGATGGCATGCAGCTGACGGGCAGCGAGTTCACCCGCGCGTCGGCCATCGCCGGCAACGACCTGCAGACGTTCCCCGACTTCCCGGCGGAGATCCGCGCGCCGGCCGGCACCCTGCCGGGCGTGTCGGGCTTCCAGATCCAGTTCTCGTCGGATCCGGTCTACACGCCGGGCGACCAGCCGGACGTGCTGGTGGCGATGAACCCCGCCGCGCTGAAGACGAACCTGGGCGACCTCGCCCCGGGCGGCACGCTCATCCTCAACACCGGCGCGTTCACCGAGAGCAACCTGCAGAAGGCGGGCTACCAGTCGAACCCGCTCACCGACGGGTCGCTCTCGAAGTACCGCACCCACTTCATCGACATCTCGAAGCTGACCGCGCTCGCGCTCGAGGGCACCGGCCTCAACGCCAAGGAGGTCGGCCGCGCCAAGAACATGTTCGCGCTGGGGCTGATGCTGTGGATGTACGGCCGCCCCACCGAGCCGACGCTGCGCTTCCTCCGCAGCAAGTTCGGCAGCAAGCCCGACGTGCTGGCCGGCAACGAAAAGGCGCTGATGGCCGGCTACCACTTCGGCGAGACCGCCGAGATGTTCGGCCACGCCTACCAGGTGAAGAAGGCGGCCATCGCCCCGGGCAAGTACCGCAACGTCACCGGGAACGAAGCTCTGGCGATGGGCATTCTCGCCGCCACGCGCCTGTCGGGGCTCAAGGGCTTTCTGGGCAGCTACCCCATCACGCCCGCCTCCGACGTGCTGCACGAGCTGTCGCGGCACAAGAACTTCGACTTCACCACCTTCCAGGCCGAGGACGAGATCGCCGCGGTCTGCTCGGCCATCGGCGCCGCGTTCGGCGGCAATCTCGGCTTCACCACCTCGTCGGGCCCGGGCATCGCGCTCAAGCAGGAGGCCATCGGCCTGGCGGTGATGACCGAGCTGCCCCTGGTCATCGTCAACATCCAGCGCGGCGGCCCCTCGACCGGCCTGCCCACCAAGACCGAGCAGGCCGACCTGCTCCAGGCGGTCTACGGCCGCAACGGCGAGTGCCCGGTGCCGGTTATCGCCGCCAGCACGCCGTCCGACTGCTTCGAGACGGTGATCGAGGCCTGCCGCATCGCCATCAAGTACATGACGCCCATCTTCGTCCTCACCGACGGCTACATCGCCAATGGCCAGGAGCCGTGGCTCATTCCCGACGTGAAGAAGCTGCCGAAGATCGACGTCAGCTTCCGCACCGATCCGAACGGCTACTTCGTCTACGCCCGTGACGAGAAGACGCTGGCGCGGGCGTGGGTGCGCCCGGGCACCAGAGGGCTCGAGCACCGCATCGGCGGCCTCGAAAAGGACGCGCTCACCGGCAACGTGAGCTACGACCCGCACAACCACGAGAAGATGGTGCGCACCCGCGCGGAGAAGGTCGCGCGCATCGCGCAGGACTACCCGCCCACGAGGGTCTTCGGCGATCCGTCGGGCGACCTTCTGGTGGTGGGCTGGGGCTCGACGTACGGAGCCATCTACCAGGCGGTCGAACAGCTCCGCGCCAAGGGCAAGAGCGTCTCGCACGTGCACCTCAAGCACTTGAACCCGCTGCCGCGCGATTTGGGCGATGTGCTCGGGCGCTTCAAGCGGGTGGTGGTGCCCGAGATGAATCTTGGCCAGTTGGTGAAAATTCTCCGGTCGACCTACCTGGTCGACGCGCAGGGCATCAACAAGGTGCAGGGCAAGCCGTTCAAGGTTTCCGAGCTCGTCGCTCGCTTGCAGGAGTACGTCTGATGTCGGCCACCGCGCTTTCCAACGAGACCCCGACGACGCAGGGCAACGGCGGTTCCTCGGCGGTCAAGCTCACCAAGAAGGACTTCCAGTCGGATCAGGAGGTCCGCTGGTGCCCGGGCTGCGGGGACTACTCCATTTTGGCCCAGGTGCAGAAGGTGATGCCCGAGCTGGGCATTCCCCGCGAGAACGTGGTGTTCATCTCGGGCATCGGCTGCTCGAGCCGGTTCCCCTATTACATGAACACCTACGGGTTCCACGGCATCCACGGGCGGGCCCCGGCCATCGCCACGGGCCTGAAGATGACGCGGCCCGACCTGCAGGTCTGGGTGGTGACCGGCGACGGCGACGGCCTGTCGATCGGCGGCAACCACTTCATCCACATGCTCCGGCGCAACGTGGATTTGAAGATCCTGCTCTTCAACAACCGCATCTACGGGCTCACCAAGGGCCAGTACTCGCCGACGTCCGAGCTGGGCAAGAAGGCCAAGTCGACGCCGTACGGGTCGATCGACGCGCCGTTCAACCCGCTGCACGTGGCCCTGGGCGCCGGAGCCACCTTCGTGGCGCGCACCATCGACGTCGAGCCGGTGCACATGCAGCAGGTGCTCCACCGCATGGCGCAGCACAAGGGAAGCGCGTTCGTGGAGATCTTCCAGAACTGCAACGTCTTCAACGACGGGGCCTTCTTCCACATCACCGAGAAGCCCGTGAAGGACGACATGCAGCTCAGGCTCGAGCACGGAAAGCCCATGCTCTTCGCCAAGGGCAAGAAGGGCATCCGGCTCAACGGCTTTCGGCCCGAGCTGGTCACCATCGGCGAGAACGGCGTCACCGAGAAGGACGTTCTGGTGCACGACGAGAAGGCCGACGCGTCGTTCCACTACCTGTTGGCCGAGCTCGAGCCGCCGCATTTCCCGGCGCCGATCGGCGTGTTCCGCGCGGTCGAGCGGCCGGTGCACCACGAGCTCGAGGTGGCGCAGACCGAGCAGGTGCGCCAGAGCCGCGGCGAGGGCGACCTCGAGAAGCTGCTCAACTCGGGCGACACCTGGGTGGTGAGCTGACGGTCAGAGCCCGGCGACCTTCGCCGCAGCATCGAGGAAAGAGCGAATCGCTGCGATTCCCTCGGGCGCTTCGTCATGGACCCGGCCCGCATCGAGGCCGGCGTAGCCGTGCGCAATCAGGTTCCGCAGGCCCGCCGCCTGCGCCATGGCGCGAGCGAGCGCTGCGTCGATGCGGCCGTGCTGCGCCAGCACGCTGAAGGTACCGGCGTAGTCGTCGGCGGGAGGGAGCCCGTCGTCGGCGATCCAGTGGGAGGCCAGGTCGAGGCAGTCCTGGATGGCGAGGAACAGGTAGAACAGGGCGAGGTCGCGCTCGCGCCGCTCGGCGACGAATCGCTCGCGCGGCCAGCGGAGCGTCTGCTCGGCGTCGGCCAGGTAGGCTCTCGCCCTGGCGATTTTCTGGCTGGCGACGTCACGGCGGACCACGGGCGATCTCCGTCCTCAGTCGCTCGATGGCGGCTGCCCACGTGCGGCGTGCAACCGGCGCAAAGTCACACCAGTCGATCATCGCCTCGGCCTTGAAGTCGGCCCACGCGTATGGCACGCGCTCGAACAGCACGCGGCCGTACCGCGCCACCTCCATCCGCAGAAGGGGCGGAGCGCCTCGGGCGAACACCACGTCGACGGCCCGGGGAACGGCCGCGGCAATCACCTCACGCAGCTGCTTTCGGGTCTCGGGCGTGTCGGGGTCCAGTGAAACGGCCACATCGATGTCGCTGTGCGGCTTCGCCCTGCCGCGTGCGTGCGAGCCGAACAGCACCGCGAGACGAACGGAAGGCAGCTGTGCGACGGCGGCGGCCAGGCGGTCGATCGGCGACATCGGTGCGAATGTACGTCGCGACGTTCCGAGACGCGAGCGTACCCACATTTTCCCGGCGCACCCGCGGGAGCGGCCGCACCTGCTCGCAGTCGAGCTCCGCGCCTGACGACGGGCGGCGGGACGCTCGGCCGTCGTTCGAGCGCCGCCCCCAGCGACGTCGCGCGGTTGCTGGTCCGGCAGCGTGGCCGGTCGTCATCGGGCTGCCGAGCGCCGCGGCGCGGGCACATCGGCCACTTCGACGGCGAGCGCCAGCCCAGCGCCGTGCGATTTCGCCGCGGAGCTCCTCGTCACAGCGGATCCGACAAAAACGCCGGCCGGTAGTCGGTCACCTGCCCGAAGCTGCCGCTGAAGCGGTCGGTGAGCGCTCCGGGGCCGCCGAACGAGACGCCGACGTCGAAGCGAATGACCTCGGCGTTCACCTGGGGGATGAGCACCCGAAGCCCCATGCCGAAGGTGTGCAAAAGCTCGAGCGACGACTCGAAGGCGCTCCCGGCATCGTAGAAGAGGACGAAGCCCACCGAGAGGGTCGCGATCTCCACGGGCCTGGTGCGGTACTCGAGGTTCATCAGGAACAGGTTGGGGCCGCTCAGCGCCTCGGGCGGAGCGCCCCTGAGCCCGTTTCCCCCGCCGAGCAGCAGCTGCCCTTTGTCGAGGTCGTTGCGCCGCAAGTCCAGCAGCGTGCGCCACACCATTCGCCCCCCCTCGAGCGGCGGCGTCACCTCGACCAGCTCGACGGCCAGGCGCTGGTTCACCCAGCCCGAAGATTGCTGATGCCGCGACGCGCCGGCGACGCTCAAGGTCGCCAGGTTCTCACCCCAGAGCAGCCGGTACCGCGCAGCGACGCCGGCCTCGACGAAGCTGGCCCAGCCGCCCGCCAGAGGCGGCGCGAACCGCGCCACCACGAAGAGCCGCGGCCCGAGCTGGTAGTCCTCGGACAAGGCGAACGTGTCGATGTCGCGCAGCACTCGGTAATCGGCGCCGAAGGCGGTGAGCTGCCCTTCCACCCAGGCGGCGTCCTCGCTTCTGGGGAGCCAGCTCTCCTCGAGCCAACGGCTTTTCTCCTCGGGAAGGCCGGTGTCGCGCGGCGCCGAGTACCGCCGGGAGTGGCCGCCCACGCCCGAGCTCACGTTCACCTTGAAGGCGTGGCCGAACGAACGCGTGTAGAGCGCCGAGGCGTCGAGCTCGCGCACGTCGTACTCGAAGGGCACTGCGCCGCCGTCCGGTGTTTCGAGCCGCCACACCGACGGGCCGCGGAAGATGCGCCGGCGCCGCACGTTCCACTCGGCGTACGTCCAGAAGCCCCAGGGCGTGTCGAGCGAGAAGAGCTGCTTGCCCAGACCGAGCCCGCCGGTGCTGCCCTCGATGACGAACGTGCGCCGGTTCAGCACCACCGCGGCCGACTCGAGCAGGGTCAGCTCCGAGCCGAAGAGCCGGCGGTTCTGGTAGCCCTGACCCACCGACAGCGTGTCGAGCCGGAGGATGACGTCGAAGAGCACCTGCTGGTTCAGCCCGAGGAAGTTCTGCTCGGTGGGCCGTAGCCTGAGGTACTGGAGCAGATTGCCGACGAAGTTGAACTCGCTGTTGAGCCGCAGGCTCCAGCGGTCCTTCGTCACCACCAGAACGCCCACGCCGCCCGAGCGGCCCTTCACCGGCAAGACGCGCGCGACGGCGAGGATGAACAGCCCCCTCAGGATGCGCTCGCTCTCGGCCGCCTTGGCCTGCGAGTAGGGCTCGCCCACCCCGAGCAGCACCTCGCGCCGAATCACCTCGTCCCTCGTGCGGACGTGGAAGAGGTTCACCCAGCTCGGGAACGGATCGTCGCGCGCGACGACGTCCTCCGAGGCGACGAGGATCTCCTCGACCGGCTTGCCCTCGGGCTCCGGCTCGATTTCGCGCCCGAGCGCCGACAGCCCCCACGCGACGAGCCGCTCCTCGTACCCGGGCGGCTCACCGCGCGCGGCGAACGACAAGAACAGCGCCCAGAGGAGGGAGCGAGCCACCCCCTCACCCTAGAAGCATCACTCCTGAATCGTCACGCGAATCGTGGTGGTGGCCGAAGGCCCGTTGCCGTCGGCCGTCGTCAGCACCCCGCGCACGGTGAAGATGCCCTCGAGCTGCTGGCCGTCCCTGCCCTTCAGCGGCATTTCCGCGGTGAAGCTGCGCGACTGCCCGGGTGAAAGCGTCAGGCTGCCCGAAGCCTGGGTGAAGAGCTGGCTCTCGCTCCAGGTCGCGCGCAGCTCGCCCCGGTCGTCGCTCAGCAAGAAGTCGAACCTCTGGCCCGAACGGAACTGGAACGTACGCGCGCTGCTCGAGGTATTGCGCACCGTCAGCGTCAGTCTGGCCACCGCGGTCACCTCGTTCGACGGGCACGGCGCGGTGACGCACGCGATGGTGTTCGGCCTGCTCGTGTATTCCGCCCGGTCGGCCGAGACGCTCACGCTGATGCCGCTCACGCCGCCGTACTGCCGCTGCCCCACCTTCGCCGACGCGAGCAGGAACGTCTCGCCCGTGCCGCTCGAGAGCGCCACCGGCCCCACGCCCGGAGCGAACGCCAGCTCCTTCACGTACGGCGGACGGCACAGCACCGTCGGATCCGGCCGGATCTCGAACTCCACCTTCCGCACGTCGGTGAACGCGCCGGCCATCGCCTGCACCCGCGCCCCGGTCGCCGAGCGCCGCGCGCGGAAGTGGTCGCACGGCCCGTCGCTGTAACGCACGTCCCACGGCGTGTACGCGTAGCCGAAGCGCACCAGCGGACCCCAGCCCTCGTCCCAGTTGTAGACGTAGAGGCTGTTCGGAGCGCTCGACGCATGGCCCAGCCACACGCCCTCGCCGTTCATTCCCTCCAGGTAGCGGATGGAGCCGCTCGAGTACGAAACCGCCAGCCGAATCGTGCCGCCGCGGGGAGACTGGAGAATCCACTCGTTCCCCTGCGCCAGCGGCCACCACACGTCGGCCCGGCTCGACGCCAGCTCGTCCGACGACTCGGTCAGCTCGGCGTCGGAAGGCACGCCGCCCACCGTCGCGTCGGAGTCGACCCCGCATCCCGCAAGCCACAAGAGTCCCACCACCCAGAGCCGCTTCACGTTGTTCCTCCTCCAGAACGAAGAGTGCGCGGGTGTGTGCCAGAGTCCTACCCGCAGGTCAACCGGCCTGGCGTAGAGCTCCGGGACGAGGCGGGCTCAACCGTTCGCCGGTGGCCACCGCTCGCACGATGCGGGCGAGCTGGTCCACGCCGTCGGTGAGCGCCGCCGGCCCGGGCTGGAGGATGAAGGTGCTCTTGATCTCGTAGAGCTGGTCGTCGCGCACGGCGGCGACGTCGGCCCAGCCGGGACGGGCGACGATCTTCTCGCGCCTGGCCTTGCGCCCGCACCAGCTGGCGATGACGCCCTCGGGATTGCGGCGGGCGATCTCCTCGGGCGAATAGATGCGTCCCTTCGCTCCCTGGCTGGCGCGGGACTCGCGGCAGACGTCCTCGCCCCCGCACAGCTCGATCAGCTCCGAGCACCAGCGGATGCCCGCGATGAGCGGCTCGTGCCACTCCTCGAAGAAGATGCGCGGTCGCCTCGGCAAGCGCTTCGCCGCCGCTTCGTGCCGGCGCAAATCCTCCTCGAGCGAGCGGGCCAGCGCTTCTCCCGCCTCGGCCCTCCCCACCAGCGAGGCCAAGACGCGCACCGTCTGGAGGATCTCCGCCACCGAGCGCTGATTGAAGACGTAGACGGGCACGCCGCGCAAAGCCAGCTCCTTCGCCAGCGAAGCCTGCAGATCCGAGAACGCCAGCACCAGGTCCGGTTTCAGCCCGAGGATGCGTTCGAAGTCGGCGTCGAGGAACGAGCTCACCTTCGGCTTCTTCCGCGCCTCCTTCGGCCGCACGGTGTAGCCCGAGACGCCGACCACCAGGTCCCCGGCTCCGATGCGGTAGAGAATCTCGGTGGTCTCCTCGGTGAGGCACACCACGCGGCGGGGGTACTTCGGCGCGTGCGCGAGCAGCTCGTCGACCGTCACGGCGGCGTCCCCATGCGGAGCAGATCCTCCAGATCGTCGACCTCCTCGACCGCCTGCTCGAGCATGCGTTGAAGGGTGAAGATGCCGGCCCGGCGCGGATCGAACCCGCGCTTCTTCGCCTGCCGCATCGCCGCGAACAAGAGCCAGAGCCCCACCGTCAACGTGTTCTCCCACTCGGCGTCGTCCTGGCGCTCGGAGAAGAAGTGGAAGACGCGGCCGGGCTCGAACCGCCTCCGCGCGAGCGCCAACGCCTCGACGGGCTCCACCGAGTCGAAGAAGCGGTGGATGTCGTGACCCCGCATGCGGAGGAACTTCCAAAGGAAGAGCTCTACCCTTCCCGCGAGGCGGCCGAGCCGCGCCGGCTCGTCGGCCATGACGCCCAGCCGGGCGATGCCCTCCACCGCCCGTTGGGTCGCCGAGAAGTACTGCCGCGTGCGGTCCGCCTTGCCCATTCGCCCCCGCGCGAGAGGACGTGCCGAATAGCGCCATGCGCGTCAGCCGTCGAGCGCCGAAAGGCCGTCGCATCCGATTTGCGCACCCGGGCCAGGCCCGGTGTCTCACCTTTCGCCACAGCGGCCGGACCAGCCCTCGAAAGCCCCACTACTAGCCGGCGGTAGGAGATTTCACGGTGTCACCGATTGACCCACACCAGCCCACAGTGGCATAAGGCCTCGCACTTTGTCCTACACATTCGAAATCCTGATTCAGGGTGAGTCGTCATGAAGAAGTACTTTGCATCGCTCGTGGGCCTGGCGCTGCTCGGTTGCGGGCAGGCCGAGCTATCGGTCGCCACCAAGGTGGACGAGACGGGCCAGAGCGAGAAGGCCGAGGCTTGGTCGAGCGCGGACAACCCGTCGCTCTTCTCGGCCCAGCTCGAGTTCAAGCTCGAGGCGCTGCCGATGCAGGGCGAGGCGCAGACCATCCCCTGGGCGGGCAGCTACTGGCCGACCTACGAGGACAACATCAACCACCCGTGGGAGGGCCCGGGCACCGACTCGCCAGCGATGAAGTACCAGAAGGCCTTCGGCGGCGCGAACGTCGAGGACATGGTGTCGCGCTACCACGGCATCGACTCGGCCACCTCGGCCAAGGAGTGCACCCAGTCGAGCGAGTGCAAGAGCGAGCTGGGCGAGGTCTGCGCCAAGCGCCGCGGCAGGGACAAGGGCCGCTGCATCGCCACCTGGTGGGGCATCTGCCACGCGTGGGCGCCGGCCTCCATTCTCCTGCCCGAGCCCAAGCGGCCGGTCACCCGCAACGGCGTGACGTTCAAGGTGCAGGACCTGAAGGCCCTCGGTTCGCTCGTACACAACTCGACGCGCACGAAGTTCGTCTCGCTCCGCTGCAACAAGAACAACGGCGCCGGCGAGATCGCCTTCGACAACTACGGCCGGCCCGGTTCGCAGAACCCCGAGTGCAGAGACACCAACGCCGGCACCTGGCACCTTTTGCTCGCGAACTACCTCGGCAAGATGCGCCAGTCGTTCGTCGAGGACCGGACCTTCGACCACGAGGTCTGGAACCAGCCGATCCGCGGCTACCGGGTGCTGGAGAAGCGGGTGGTGACGGCCCAGGAGGCCAACAACCTCATCGGCGCCACCTCGGTGGGCGGCACCACCCACAACAAGTCGGGCAGCGTGCAGAAGGGCCAGTGGGCGCACCAGGGCAGCTTCCCGGTGCAGGCCGGCCAGACGGTGCGCGTGTCGATGACCGGCTCGGGTGACGCCGACCTGTACGTCAAGTTCGGCGAGCAGCCCGCGGAGAACAAGTACGACTGCCGGCCCTACGAGGGCGGCACGGCCGAGAGCTGCGAGCTGACGGCTCCGCAGGGCGCCACCTCGGTGTTCGTCTCGGTCTACGGCTACGCCGAGGGCAGCTCCAACTTCGCGCTGGTCATCACCGTCGGCGGCTCGACCCCGAGCACCTACGTGTTCAACCCCAACGCGAAGTCGTTCGTCTTCATCCGAGCCGACGTGCAGTACATCTCCGAGTCCAGCTCGGAGACCGACGGCAACCTCTCGGGCGTCATCGACCGCTACACCCGCACCGACCGGTACGAGTACGTGCTCGAGCTCGACTCCGACGGGAAGATCATCGGCGGCGAGTGGGTGGGCCAGAGCAAGACCAACCACCCCGACTTCGTATGGCTGCCGCTCGGCCCGTCGACGACGTCGGTGGCCGGCGGCGCCATCAAGTACGCCGACGTGAAGAGCCTCATCGACGAGTCGGTCACCGAACCGGGCGGCGGCGGCGGCGAGAAGACGGTGGAGCAGTCGGGCAGCCTGGCCCGGGGCGAATTCAAGGTGTTCGGCCCGTTCAACGTGGCCGCGGGCACCACGCTCTCGGCGGTCATCACCGGCACCGGCGACGTCGACCTCTACGCGAAGAAGGGCAGCGCCCCGACGCTGACCAGCTACGACTGCCGCCCGTACAAGGACGGCTCGAGCGAGTCGTGCGCCATCGCCGGCCCGGGCAACGTCTGGGTGGCGGTGAACGGCTACGCCGCCTCGAGCACGTTCAAGCTGGTGGTGAAGTACACCGAGGCCGGCTCGGTGCAGCCGCCGCCTCCTCCGCCGCCGTCCATCGACCACCTGAACGTCAGCGGCCAGGTGGCCCAGGGCGAGATGAAGGTGTTCGAGCTGGCCGTGCCCGCGGGCGCCAGCGTGCGCATCACGACCAGCGCGCCCGCCGACGTCGACCTGTACGTGCAGATGGACGCCGCCCCCACGACGTCGACGTACCTGAAGCGCGCCTACACCGCGTCGGGCAACGAGACCATCGACGTCACCGCGCCGTCGAACGGCAAGCTGTTCATCGGCGTGCACGGCTATCAAGCGTCGAGCTTCACGCTGAAGACGCAGAGCCTGTAGGCCGTCCTTCCCTCGCGGCGCCGCTGCCCGGCCCGAGCGGTCGGGGGTGGCGCCGTGCCGTTTTCCCGGCACCGATGCCGCCCATGGCCGTACGTCCCCGGTCGCCCTCGCCGCGCGCGGAAGCAGGCCGCACTGTTGGTGCGGGTCGATGTCGCCATGACGCGGAAACGATTGGGTGACGAAATCGCCGACGAGGAGGACGTCATCCGCGACATCGCCGACGAGCTGGTCGCCATCTCCGAGCGGCTCGAGTCGCTCGGGCGACGGCTCGAGACGCTGCGCCGGAGGGCGGTGGATCCTGAGGGATCCCCGCATTTGGCATGAGCACGCCTGATCGGATCGATTGCGGGAGCGAATGACT
>FWPU01011093.1_pt1 | contig 12868 bp, 12 predicted proteins | sample 2228361 | NCBI WGS metagenome assembly FWPU01 (sample SAMEA103939777, study PRJEB20133) | metagenome | reverse complement strand
CAGGTTGATCAAGTCAATTTTTATTTTTCATGAACGAAAGATACACTACCTGTGCATTTTATTTCGCCGCACTTCGTTCCAGAACTCTTACCCGTCCAGCACCGCCAGTATCCTGAGACGTAATCATCAGTCGAGCCAACGATGTCACGGTATGAACTGTAGTCAATAACATCCTCGTAAGCAGTCCAAAAATCGTTCAAATAAAGGATTGCAGCATCAATGCCTGTACCGCTACTTGTCGATGCTCCATTTTTATAAGCACCTGAGTAAGTACCAATCTTTGTGGTGTTATTGTATACATCGTCCCCTGCCGACATCCCCAGCGCGCTTATGCAGTGCCCGGCGGTCAGCATGGAATACATGTTGTTGTATCCGATCTTGAATCCAAGAGTACAATTGCTCCCACCACTGGTATTGCTCCAGCTGTCGCCCCCTCTCACTGCAACAAGTTCCTCTTCAATCCTGCCTTCCCGGACGATAACGGATGGATCGGCTACCAATGCGGCAAGGTCATCGGGAAGAGATGCTTTGTCAACAACTTCATCAGATATTCTCCATGCATCGGATGGCGCGATTAGCACCTCAACCTGATTATTTCTTCCATTAATAACCACCGCTCGGAGCTCGGGATGCTGTGCAGCAGCGTTCGAAATTGCCCAAAATTCCTGTTCCAGCCGCTCCTCAGAAAAATCAACCCACTCGATGCGCAGTCGTTCAGGATACTGGAGGGATGGTAATATTGCAGGAATGTCGTATACCTTCTCGTAGTCTCGCATAAGCTGTAAGACCACCTTGCCACCGGCAGTATAATCCTCACTACCAGCAGCGTGCTCCAAGTAAATGCCCCCAAACGCATCCTGAAACTCCAGCTCTTTTTCAAGGAAGCCCAGCAAAGCGTCACCATCTTTTCCAAGCTGAGACGCACTTCGAGTTCACGGGCTTCAGCAGGCGTGAGTGCCAACCCGCCGAATCTTTCATTGATGACCATATCGTCCGAGGCGCGAATAGCCTTCACGTACTCAACGTCACTACGAAAACCTATTGATTTGCGTAACTCTATCTCTGCCACAATTTCTAGTAGTGGGGTATATGGTCCATCCTCGGAAGATTGTGCAGTTAGCAAGGGGATATACTCTTCCACCGGAGGAGGATATGCAGGTGCGGATATGGTTCTCCTACCAATGTGTTATTGGTCTGTTCCGGTGGTGGATATGGTGCTTGTTCCGCTGCCAAAGACAACCAACTATGAGGAAACAGAAAGGAACCAGCTACAAAGACAACCAATAGCAAAAATAAAATAAAAAGGGATAGTCTCAGTGAGTCCTTCATTTTTTCGTCTCCTCCATGAGTAGTGTATCCTTGTTTCTGTAATTTCTGATCGCCCAAAAAGAGGTAGGTCTGGTGTATCCTTATGAAGCAACCAATTTCAAACAAGGAGAGGCACCATGACCTACCAGGGCGATTTTACCTTACCATCCGAACTGCTGGAGCAAATTGCTGCCAAGGCTTTGATGTTCTGCCGGAGCTAATCCGGATCGTGATCAATGCTGCCATGCAAGCCGAGCGCCAGCAGTATCTGAGAGCAGCACCTTACCAACATTCACCCGACCGCCGCGGTCATGCCAACGGCTACAAGCCAAAGACGGTCAAGACCCGCTTGGGGGAGATCACGCTAGATGTTCCCCAAGTGCGGGAAGGCGGCTTCTACCCGGAAGCGCTGGAGAAAGGGCAGCGCAGCGAGCGTGCACTCACCTTGACATTGGCCGAGATGTATGTCCAGGGTGTTTCCACTCGCAAAGTGACCACCATCGTTGAGCAGTTGTGTGGCTCCAGCGTTTCATCATCTGTGGTCAGCCGGGCAGCAGCTCTACTGGATGCCACCCTGGAGTCCTGGCGCAACCGGCCGCTGGGCGAGTTCCCGTATGTATTTCTGGATGCTCGCTACGAGAAGGTGCGTCAAGACGGGCAGATCCGGGATGCCGCCATCCTGTTTGCGTTCGGGGTTGGGCTGGACGGCAAGCGTCAAATCCTGGGCGTCTCGGTCTCCTTGAGCGAGCATGAAGTCCACTGGCGGACCTTCTTGCAGAGCCTGGTGGCACGCGGCTTGAACAGCGTCCAGCTCATCACCAGTGATGACCACGCCGGGTTGAAAGCCGCTCGGGTTGCCGTCTTTGGCGGAATTCCCTGGCAACGCTGCCAGTTCCATCTGCAGCAGAACGCTGGCGCCCATGTGCCAAGGCAGGAAATGCGTCAGGAACTGGCTGAAGAGGTCAGGACCATCTTCAACGCCCCGGATCGTCACACGGCAGAAGCTTACCTGGCCAGAACCGTTCAGAAACATGCCTAATCGGTTCCTGCTTTGGCCGATTGGCTGGAGAAGAATATCCCAGAGGGTCTGACCGTGTTCTCTTTCCTAGCCTCTCACCGTCGCCGGCTGCGGACCGCCAACGGCCTGGAGCGACTCAGCTGCGAAGTCAAACGCCCCACTCGGGTGGTGAGCATTTTCCCGAATGAAGCGGCTTGCTTGCGACTGATCAGTGCCGTTTTGATGGAGATCCACGAGGACTGGCAGACTGACCGGATGTACATCGCGTTTGAGCCGAATGGATTGCTGCCGTCGCCGTCGTAGAGGCTCTGGAAAAGTGGGCAGTGATCTTCTGTCCACTTTTCCACAGCCGGATTTTCGGTTCTTAAGGTTCTTTCCCAGCTTATGAAGGTCACTAGACCAAATTACAGAAAAAGGGTTGCACAATCTGGGGCAATGCTGCCGGCGCCCTCGCTGTCACCCGCCCCGGAGCGCAAAATTCGCTGCCAAATCGGCAGGAAATCGAGGCGCTGCGCAGGTAAAATTCATCCTGTACATAGCTCTGGCTTTGTGGGTATACTGATCCCATCCCAAATCAAACCGATAATGGAGGAGATAATATTATGAAAAAGTTGTTCTTGTTGACTATCCCTGCCCTGCTGATGCTGACAGCCCTGACTGGCTGCGCTCAAGCTCCTCAGCAGGCGCAAACCCAACGCGTTGTCTATCTGATTAACGGCGCCCTGGGCGATAACGGCTTCTTCGATTCCGGTAAGATGGGGCTGGATGCAATTGCCAGCAAATACCAGGTCGAAACCCGCACCATCGAGTGTAATTACGACGCCAACAAGTACGATCCGGCGTTGAAAGCCGCGGTGGAATTCGCCGATGTGATTTTCGTCATCTCCTATGGCTTTGAAGATCAGCTCAAAGCCATCGCCGATGCAAACCCGAACAAAATATTCGTCAACCTGGATACGGTCGTCGAAAACAGCAAAAAAACCATCACCTCGGTTGACTTCATCGAGGAAGAGAGCGCTTACCTGGCCGGCGTGGTTGCTGGTCTGGCAACCGTTGAAACGGGGATGAAGAACATCAACCCCGAGAAGATCGTCGGCGTTGTCGGCGGCGATACCGATCCGGTGATCAGCGCTTTCGTCTTTGCCTATGAGAACGGCGCTCGATCAGTAGTCCCAGAGGTTCAGGTGCTGAAGAAGTCTCTCGGCGGCGCCTGGGACGACTCGGCTAAAGGCAAGCAGGCTGCGCTGCAACTCTACGACCAGGGCGCCGACGTGGTCTTCCAGGCTGCCGGTGGCGCTGGCCTGGGGGTGCTGCAGGCAGCGCGTGAACGCGGCCTTTACGCCATTGGCGTGGACACCAATCAGAACGACCTCGAACCCGGTTTCGTCATCGCCAGCGACATCAAGAACGTTGGCAAGGCAATTGAGGAGGTTTTCGCCGCGATCAAAGACGGAACCTATAAGCCCGGTCAGGTGCTCAATTACGGCATTGCCCAGGGCGGTGTAGATGTGGTCTTCGAGGCGCAAATCCAGCCTCTGCCGCAGTCCATCATCGATCAGGCTATGGCTATCCGCAAGCAGATTGTGGATGGAACCCTGAAAGTGGAGCTCTATAGCGGCCAGGATGTCTGGCGCTAACCTCTGAACCAGGCAGGATGTAACGCGAAGGTTTTGCCCCGCAACCTTCGCGTTCTGCTATTCCGAGGAACGGCATGGATGCGCTGATTCAGATGAAGGGCATGATCAAGGTCTACCCGCCTAACGTGGTAGCCCTGGATAATGTCTCGGTGGATTTCCGCAAAGGCGAGATTCACTCCATCGTCGGCGAGAATGGCGCCGGCAAAAGCACCCTGATGAATGTGCTCTATGGGTTGGTGCCGCGCGACGCCGGTGAAATCATCTACAACGGGCAACCGGTGCATTTCCACCAGCCCGGCGAAGCCATTGCCAGCGGTATCGGCATGGTGCACCAGGAAATCCTGCTCGTGCCGGAATACACAGTCTGGGAGAACATCATCCTGGGCAAAGAGCCGGTAGGAAGGTTTGGCCGCCTGGACGCCAATGCCGCCCGGAAGATGGTCAAAGCCAAAATTGACGAATTTCAGTTCAACCTTGACCCCGATGCTATTGTCAGTGAGATCTCCGTCGCCGCGCGGCAAAAGGTGGAGATTCTCAAATTGCTCTTCCGCAACGTTTCGGTGCTCATCCTCGATGAACCCACTGCGGTATTAGCGCCGCAAGAAGTGCCCCAGCTCTTCGCCGAGCTGCGGCGCCTGCGCGACAACGGCCATACCATCCTGTTCATCTCGCACCGGCTGGATGAAGTGCTGGAGATCTCCGATCGCATCACCGTGATGCGGCGCGGCAAGAGGATCGACACCGTCGCCGCGGCGGAAACCGATAAAGAAGCCCTGGCGCGCATGATGATCGGTCGGGATGTCATCTTCACCTCGCGGCGCACACCGCAAGCGCCGGGTGAGGTGGTGCTTCAAATCGAAGGCTTGAACCTGACCAACAGCGCCGGTCACAAACTGCTGGAAGATATCAACCTGCAGGTGCGGGCGGGTGAAATCGTCGGCGTCGCCGGCGTGGAAGGCAATGGCCAATTCGAACTGGTCAACAGCATCATCGGCTTGCTCGAACCCGACAGCGGCACAATCGTGGTCAATGGCCGGGACATCACCCGCGCCTCGATCCTCGAAAGGCGGCAACTGGTGTCGTTTGTGCCCCAGGATCGCAGCAAGATGGGCGCAGCGGTCAACGCCTCCATCCTCGAAAACGCCGCCATGACCCATCATCGGCTGAATCCTGCTTTTACCTCCTGGAATGGCATTTTGCTGAACTACCCGCGCATCAGTGCCTTTGCCGACGAACTGGAAAAGCGCTTTTCGGTCAGCATGGCTTCTAAAACCAGTCCGTTCAAGTCGCTATCTGGAGGCAATCAACAAAAGGTCATCGTCGGGCGTGAATTCATGCTCACCTGCCCCTTCGTCTTGCTGGATCAACCCACTCGCGGCTTGGATGTCGGCTCGACGGAGTATGTCCATGAGCAGGTGTTGCGCATGCGCGCCGAAGGGCGGGCGGTGTTGCTCATCTCTGCCGATCTGGAAGAGCTGTTCCTGCTCGCCGACCGCATCCTGGTGATGTACCGCGGCCGGTTGGTGGCCGATCTGCCGGTAGAGCAGACCTCCATGGAAGCAGTAGGTCTGTTGATGCTCCAAGGCGCCCTGGAGAGAGGATGAGCCGCAAGATTGCCGCCGCTCTCATTGGAATTGTCGTGGCGTTGTTGCTGGGCGCCGCGTTGATGCTGGCTCAGGGCTACAACCCGCTGGCCACCTACCAGGCGCTGTTTCAGTACTCGCTCTTTGGCGCCAGACCTCTGGCAACCACGCTGAAGAACGCCGTGCCGTTGATTCTCACCGGGCTTTCCGCCTCGGTCGCCTTCGCCTCTGGCATCGTCAACCTGGGTCAACCGGGTCAGTTGCTCATGGGTGCGCTGGCGGCAACCTTGGGCGGCTTGTACATCCACCTTCCGGCGATTCTGCAAATCCCCCTGATGCTTGCCTTGGGTATGGCGGGCGGGATGCTTTGGGCGGGGGTTTCGGCGTTGCTGCGCCGCCTGTTCAACATGAGCGAGTTCATCGTCACCCTGATGCTCAACATGATCGCCGATTTCTTCACCGCCTGGGCAATCGCTTTTCCCCTGATGGAACCCGGCGCATACTCGCCAATGACGCCGCAGATCGACCCGGCCGGCTGGCTGCCGGAGCTTTCCGGCTTCAGCGCTTCCACGTTCATCAGTCTGGCAGCCTTTGGGTTGATCTGGTTCGTCTTCAATCGCTGGCGCGCCGGCTATGAGTGGCACATGTCCGGGCAGAACTCGCTCTTTGCCCGCCTGGGGGGATGCGAGATTGACAAGAACTTCACCGCCGTGATGCTGGTCACCGGCGCCCTGGCGGGGCTGGCAGGCAGCCTGGTGGTGATGGCCGGTCCTCATCGCTTCCTCAAGGGCTTGGGCGCCAACTACGCCTGGGACGGCATTATGATTGCCATCGTCGCCAACAACGGCATCATCGCCACCCTGCTCTATGGCATCTTCTTCTCTGCCATCCAAACCGGCGCGTTGGGCATGGAGTTGCTCACCGACGTACCCAGCGAGATCACCCTGGTGTTGCAGGCGGTGTTGGTGCTGCTGATCGTCGCCAGCCGTGAGTTCCTCGACCAGACGCTTCAGCGCCTGGAAACCCGCCGCAAGGTGAAGGAGAGGCTGGCGTGAACTGGTTCACCGGTCTGATTACTGGCATGATCACTGGCGCCACGCCGATCTTGTTTGCCGCGTTGGGAGGCGCCTTCACCTACTACGCCGGCGTCTTCAACATCGCCATGGAAGGGATGATGCTGACCGGCGCCTTTTTCGCTGTATGGGGGTCATACACCTTTCATTCCTGGCCGGTGGGCATCCTGCTGGCTATTGGCGGTTCGTTGTTCCTGGCGCTGGTGTTCATCCTCTTTGCCGTGGTGCTGAAAACCGACGAGTTCGTCACCGGCATTGCCCTGAATCTGTTCGCCTCCGGCGCCACGATCTACCTGTTGCGGCAGATATTCGACGTGAAGGGGGCTTTCTCCAACCCTGGCATCCTGCCCATCCCGGCGCTGCGCCTGCCTTTGATTGAAGCCATTCCTGTGGTCGGGGTGATCCTCTCCGGCCACAACCTGATGGTGTATATCGCCCTGCTGGCGACGATCCTCAGCCATTATCTGGTTTTTCGCACCCGCTTCGGCTTGCGCTTGCGGGCGGCGGGTTACCACGCACAAAGCCTGGAGGCTAGCGGCGTGCCTGTGCGTCGCGTCCGAGCGGCGTCGCTGTTGCTCTGCGGCGTACTCTGTGGGCTGGCAGGCGCCTACCTTTCGCTGGGGTATGTGAACTTGTTCGTCGAGAATATGTCTGCCGGCAAAGGTTGGATTGCCCTGGCAGCAATTATCCTGGTAGCCGGCAATCCATTGGGCGTGGCTTTGATCTCGCTGGTCTTTGGCTTTTTCGATGGGTTGGGCCTCTTCCTGCAGGGCACCGGCGTCGCTGCTCAATTCACCGCCATGGTGCCCTACCTGGCAACCCTTGTCGCCTTGTACTTTTATTCCACCCGCAAGCGGGTGAAGAAGTGGCTCTAATGTGACTCTGACGAAGAAAGCCTGGCAGATCGATCGCCAGCTGCGTTTAAACGCCATCCCCATTGATCGGCGCCTTCACCCCAGCCGTTGGGATGCCGCCATCGCCTTCCCCAGCGGCGACGACCTGATCGCGCTCTTCTGGCAGGCTCGAGTGCCTGGCTCGGGCGCTCCAGAGATTCCCTTTGTGGAAATGGTATCGGCGATGGCTAATCGCGGCTACGACGTCAGCCGGGCTGAAGCGTTGCTCCCCGAAGGGATACGTCTGGCAGCCGAGGGCAATCGTCCCGAACTGCGCGCATTGACCGCTTGTTTATTGGCAGCCCTGTTCGACTCGCCGCCGTTAGATGGCCACCCATATTTTGGCTATGCGCACCCAGATCGCTGGGAGGACATCCTGGCGGCGATGGATGCTCCTGACCCGCGCCCTTCTCCCCATCCCATCCCGAATCTCGCCCAACGTATCTTCCATGGCTGGTTGGGACAGCTTGCCGGCGGCGCTTTTGGCACCTGCATCGAAGGGTATCACAGCCGGCAAATCGAACGCCTCTACGGCGAAATCAACGGCTATATCGTGCCCCCCGAAACGATGAACGACGACGTCGTCTATGAACTCGTCTTCCTGGATGTCTTTGAAAGGCTGGGGCGCCAGTTGACCTCTCAAGAAATCGGGCTGGAATGGTTGCGTCAGATTCCCTTCGGTTGGTCGGCGGAATGGGCGGCTCTGGAAAACCTGCGCCGGGGCATCATCCCGCCGCAATCCGGCTCATTCCGCAACCCGTATTGCGATTTCATCGGCGCGCAGATGCGCGGCATGGTCTGCGGCATGCTTGCGCCTGGTTGGCCATTGGAGGCAACCCGCCTGGCGCACCTCGATGGCGTGGTCTCCCACGCCGCCAATGGCGTGTATGGCGAAATGTACGCCGCTGCCCTGACGGCGCTCGCCTTTGTCGAAGCCGACCCTCGCCGCCTGATCATCCAGGCTGCTCGCTATCTGCCGCAACAGAGCGAATACCGCGCCGTTATCCACGAGTGCCTGGAGGCATTGCACCAATATCCCGATTACCGCTCTGCCTGGGCTGCGCTGGACGTTCGCTTTGAAACCTATAACTGGATGCACGCCTACCCGAACCTGGCTGCCGATCTGCTGGCGCTGTGGTTCGGCGGCGGCGATTTTAGCCATAGCTTCAAAATCCTCGCCCACGCCGGCCTGGACGTGGACTGCAACGCCGGTTTGGTGGGCAATGTGCTCGGCATTATCGGCGGCGTGCCGCCACAGTGGGCTGACCCACTCGGCAACCTGCTGGAGACCTATCTGCCGGGGAAGGAACGAATATCCATCCGCGCCCTGGCTGAGCGCACCGCCCGACTGGCGCTGACCCAGGAATCCATTTCTTCCCCAATAGCGGAGTGAGTTATAAGGAGCATTCGATGGAAAGGATACTTATCCTGCCTGCTCCCTGGGGAATCAGCGGGACGATCGCCAATATGATCGCCGATCTCGCTGCCCACGAAGACGAGCACACCAGAAGCATCCTCAACTGGATTCATGCCCGGTAGGGCAATTTTCCTCCGCTTCTGAAGGGTTACCGCTGGCGTTACGGCAAATAATAGCGTTCCCGCCACAAACGGGCATATCCGTCCACTTCGGTTTTCCAGCGCTCCTGATTCCACCCCAGCTCTGCCTGGACGATCTCCCGTATGCGCTCGACAAAATCCATGCCGCCACGCGGCAAGGTCAATCCCAGACGAAGGCGGCGCAGCAACAGATCATCCAGGTGTTGCACCGCCTCCGCCCGGGCTGCCCAGCGCAATTCTCCCCAGAGATACGGCGTACTGCCGATATGCTCCAGGTCATCAGGGACGCTGATGCGCAGCAGGTCGGGGGCGTCTGCGCCATAACGACCGAGCAAACGCAGGCGATCGCTCGATGGAATGTCGGCATGAAGCAGCTCCTCGGCAGGCGGAGCGGCGAGCACGCGTTGCCGGGTATCGAAAGCTGACCTGCCCGGCAGGCGGCGGCGGATGCGTCGCAAAGCGTCGTGCGCCATCAAGCGAAAGGTGGTCAGTTTGCCGCCGGTGACGGTGAGCAACCCGCTTTCTTCCCAGATTACGTGCTCGCGCGACTCTTTCGACGGATCAGCCTTGCCGGTGCCGACCACCGCCCGCAGGCCGGCAAAGGTAGCCTGAACGTCCTCGAGGGACAGCGCCAGTCCAGGGAACAGGCGCTGCACTGCTGTCAGCAGATACTCCACCTCGCCCGCGCTGATCGCCGGGTCGGTTTCCAGGCTGTCGCGATGATCCACGTCGGTAGTGCCCAACAGGCTGACTCCCTCCCAGGGAAAAGCAAACACCGGGCGCCCATCCAGCGGATGCTGGAAACTCACCGCCCGCGTTAACGGCAAGCGATTGAGCGGGAAGATGAGATGGCTGCCGCGCAGCTTGCGCAGGCGCGGCGCTTCGCCCACCTGACTGCGCAGTTCATCTGCCCAGGCGCCGGTGGCATTGATCACCACCGTCGCCAGCGCTTCAGCCGTGTCGCCGTCCCCGGGCTGAGCGGCGTCTCGCAGCAGCACACCCCTCACCTGACCTCGGCGATCGCGCAGCAACTGCTCGACACGGGCGTAATTGAGCGCTACCCCCCCATCGCCAGCGGATTCGCGCAGCAGGCGCAGCACCAGGCGGGCGTCGTCCGTCTGCGCGTCGAAGTAGCGATACCCCCCGCACAAACCTTCGGCTTCCAGGTGCGGACACAATTCGCGCAGGTCGTATGCGTCGTAATAGCGATGCCCCCATTTCAGCGCCAATAAATCATAGACGATCAAACCAGCGCCGAAAACCGCCACCGGCAGGCGGTCGCTTCGATAGCAGGCAAGCAAAAATCCCAACGGGGTGACCAGCCCACGCCCCTCCTTCAGCAGGCGCTCCCGTTCGCGCACTGCCTGCAGGGTTAGCTTGACCTGCGCATTGCGCAAATAACGAAACCCGCCGTGCACCAGCTTGGAGGAACGCGATGAAGTGCCGCTGGCAAAGTCGTCTGCCTCGACGAGCAATGCCCGCAGACCCAGCCGGGTCGCCTCACGCAAAATGCCCGCGCCGGTGATCCCCCCGCCGATTATCAGGACATCCCAGGTCTGTCTCAGGCTTTCCCAGGCTTGTTCACGCCATTCTTGATTCCAGAGTGCCGCCAAATCAGCTCCTTAGTGGGGAGTCAATTTCCCCGGGTTCATCATGTTGTCCGGATCCAACGTGCATCGTAAAGCCTCGATCATTTCCAGCCCCAACCGACCCTTTTCATAGACCAGGTACGGCGCATGGTCGCTACCCACGCCATGCTGGTGGCTGATCGTCCCTCCATGAGCGACGATCACCTGGCTGGCAGCTCGCTTGAACGCCTCCCATCGGCGCAACGTCTCCCCCGGCTCGGCAGTCAGCCGAAAGATGATCGTGGTGTAGATACTGGCGCCATCGGTGTAGACATGCGACAGGTGCGAAAACACCAGCGCTGCCTCGCCAGACGCCGCCAGACTGGAGCGAATCGCCTCCTGGATGGACTGCGCCGTTTCAATCACCCGCGACCAGGGCACTGCCGTTTCCAGGGTGTCTACTCCATAGCCAAGTTGCCACAGCGAATTGCGTATATATGGGGTCAGGAAACGGCTTTTTCGCCAGGTTTTTCCGATCATCTCGCCGGTGAACAGTCCCGCGTTGGCGCCAGCGATCTCGCAGGCGACATCCTTCGCCCGCCGCGCCGTCCGCCGATCTCCGGTAACGCCAAAGATGAGCAGGCAACGATCCTCCGGATAACCTATCGCCCGTAAACCGCGATCTGCCCAGGAAACCAGCCGATCTTTGCCAGATAGCTTCAGGGTAACTTGCGTCTCTAGTGGATCGCTCAAGCGCAGCATGGAAAGCGGTGCTCCGGCTTGCACCATCTGGCGCACTGCTGTCACACCGGACTGCCATTCCTTGAAAAATACACCATAGAAAGCCTCGACTTCCGGCAGCGGTCGCACCCGCACTGCTGCCCGGGTGATCAAGCCGAAACGTCCTTCACTGCCCAGGATGACCTGGCGCAAATCCGGCCCGGCAGCGCTGGCAGGTAGCTCAGGGAGCTCCAGAACGCCTGCCGGCGTCGCCACACGCCCTCCGGCAAACATGTCCTCGATTCGGCCGTAATACCGCGACTGCTGTCCGCACGAGCGGGTGGCAATCCAACCGCCTAGCGTGGAATACTCGAAGGATTGCGGAAAATGCCCCAGCGTGAAACCCTCGGCGCGTAATTGCGCCTCCAACTCTGGCCCGCAAATGCCGGCTTGAAAGTGCGCCAGGTGTGAAATGCGATCCAGATGGATCATGCGCTTCATGCGCCCCAAATCCACAGTCACCGTCGGGCGTTCGCCGGTCATTGGGTTGATATGCCCAACCACGCTGGTGCCGCCTCCATATGGGATTAAAGCCGCCTGGCAGGCGCCGGCATACTGAATCAACTCGCCAATTTCCTCCTCGGTCTCCGGAAAAGCCACGCCGTCTGGGTAAGCCTCGATTTGACCGCTCCGCAGGGCAACCCAATCCGGCAAGCTCTGACCGCGCGCATGGCGCAAGCGATCTTCAGCGGCAGTGGAGATCAGCGGATGTTCCGGCAAGCGCGAGCGCGGCACAGCCAGCAGCGCCTCAGCCAGGTTCATCTCGCGCATCGCCTCGCCAACGCCAATTTGTTCCCGTAAATAGCGACGGGCAGATTCCGGCACAGGGTATTCGACAGCCTCATCTCCCCAACCATTCCAGCGGCGCATCATAGCACTCCCGCAGCTATTGTTTGACTATACGAAAAAACTAACGCCTAAAATCCCCGGCCCGCCATGAGTCACAATCGCCGGCGGCACATCCATGATTGGAATGTTTTCTATCTTGAGCAGCCTCCCCAGATCGTCCGCCAGCGCCCGCGCTTCTTCTGGCACGGCTGCGTGCATTACCGAAAGGTAACCCTCGCCGTCGCGGCGCATCTGCTCAACCACAATCTCCTTCAAGCGTGCCACTGCCCGTTTATGCGTGCGTTCTTTTTCATACGCTTCCACCTTGCCATTGCGCAACGTCAGGATAGGCTTGATCTGCAACACACTGCCGAGAAGAGCCTGCGCGCCGCCGATCCTGCCGCCCTTGGCCAGATATTCCAATGTCGCCACCAGGAAATACACCCGACAACAGGGAATCATCTCATACAGCCGGCTTTCAATCGTACCAATATCCATTCCCCCTTCAGCCCAACGCGCCGCCAGCAAAACCAGCGTCGCCAGCGGGCTGGCGATCAGGCGCGTGTCGATCACCCGAATATCCATCGTGGGGAAATCCTGCGCAGCAACCGTCGCCGAACGTA
>FWPU01011092.1_pt1 | contig 12868 bp, 16 predicted proteins | sample 2228361 | NCBI WGS metagenome assembly FWPU01 (sample SAMEA103939777, study PRJEB20133) | metagenome | reverse complement strand
TGGCTGAAGGTGGGAGAATTCTTGCAAAGATAATAAAAGAATTGAAAAAGAAAGCAAAACCAGGAATTCAAACTTTAGAATTGGACAGGCTCGCCGAGAGCCTGATTTTAAAATATGGAGCCAAACCATCATTTAAAGGATATGAGGGATTTCCGGCTGTCTTATGTACTTCAATCAATGAGGAAATTGTTCACGTTGTTCCTTCAGATCGAGTTTTGAAAGAAGGGGACATAATTTCTCTTGATTTGGGAATTTTTTTTAAAGGTTTTCATACTGATATGGCAATAACCATACCTGTTGGGAAAGTTTCACCAGAAATTCTGAGATTGATCCGAATCACAAAAAAGGCTCTAAAAAGAGGAATTAAAAAAGCCAGACCGGGAAACGCAATTGGCGATATCGGAAATACAATTCAAAGATATATTGAATCACAGGGGTTCAATGTTATTAGAGACCTTTGTGGTCATGGAATAGGTAAAGAAATTCATGAGGAACCGAAAATTTTGAACTATGGTAAGAGGCGTAGTGGTGAAGAGATTAAAGAAGGAATGGTATTTTGCATAGAACCTATGGTGACAATGGGTGGTTGGAAGATAAAAAAAACAAAAGATGGTTTTGGCTATCAAACAGAGGATGGATCTTTAGCAGCTCATTTTGAACACACGATAGCAATAACTAGAAATGGTCCCGAAATATTGACTCTTTAAACTTCTAGTTTAAAGATATCTTTAAAAAGATGTTTTTGTCATATCGCTAAATTTAGCGATATTTATTTATCCGAAAGAACAAAAAAAGAGAGGCATTTTGGTCTTTGACTGAACTTCTTCCTATTTTGTTTTGTTCTTAGAAGTGTTATAATAAAACAATGCTTGAATGCCAGGCTTGGTTAAACCCAAGGAAGCAAGGGCGAATGAGTTTTATTCATCTTACGGCCAGCGTTTTGTTTAGGCAGATGAAATAGAGTTTCGGTAACCATAATTTTGGATATAGTTCTCATTATAATTCTTATGTATTTATCTCTTATCATTCCGGCCTATAATGAAGAAAAGAGATTACCCAGAACTTTAGGGGAGATTGATAGATATTTGAAGAATCAAAATTACGATTACGAAATTATTGTTGTTTCCGATGGTTCAACCGATAAAACAGTGGAGGTTGTTAAAAACTTGACTTCAAAAATTAAAAACCTTAAAATTCTTGATTTTAAAAAAAATCAGGGAAAAGGATTTGGTGTTCGAGCAGGAATGTTGGAGGCCAAGGGAGAAATTAGAGTATTTATTGATGCCGATAATTCTACCTCAATTGATCATTTAGAGAAGATGCTTCCTCTATTTGAAAAAAAAGAGGATGTGGTCATTGGGACTCGAGACCCCAAAGATGCCAAGGGAGCTTGTCAGGCTTTTCCCCAGCCATGGTGGAGAAGAAAATTAGGAGATATTTATAATATTTTTGTCCAGATAATTTGCGGCCTTTGGGGAATTTGGGATACCCAATGCGGATTTAAAGGTTTTACCAAAAAAGCAGCCGAGGATATTTTCTCAAGATGCAAAATCAATCGTTTTTCTTTTGATCCGGAAATTTTAGTCATTGCCAAAAAATTGGGTTATAAAATTAAAATAATCCCAGTATATTGGAAGAACGAACCCGAAAGTAAAGTGAAATTTAGGTCAATGATAGAAATGGCAATTGATCTCCTAAAAATTAGATGGAATTTGATAACTAAAAAATATGTCTAATAAAAAAAAGTTAAAATTTCCTTCAGAGTTAAGATTTGATTTGTCCTCTAAGGACTGGGTTGTTATTGCTACTGGCAGGGGTAAAAAACCAGAAATGTTTAAAAAAGAAAAAAGGGAAAAAGAAGGAATATCGCCAAAATTATGTCCTTTTTGCCAGATTGAAAAAAAAGAAGCGCCAATTTTGATTTTTTTCCAAGGAAAAAAAATTCCCGTAAATGAGAAAATTCCAAAAGATTGGACAACGATTGTTATTCCCAATAAATATCCCGCCTTTTTGCCTTTCCCGCAATTAGAAAAAAAGATAGAAGGAAAACTTTACCAAACAGTCAATGCGGTTGGTTTTCATGAAGTAGTGATTACCCGAGATCACAAAAAATCATTTGGTCAACTTACTATTAAAAAAATAAAAGAGGTTATTGATGTTTACCAAGAGAGATATCTGGTCTTAATGAAAGAAAAATTTGTTAGCTATATTTCCATTTTTCATAATCACGGCACTAAAGCCGGTGCTTCCCAATCTCATCCTCATTCCCAAATTATTACTACTCCTTTTATTGATGTTGATTTACAAAAAGCTCTATTAAATTCAAAAAAATATTTTAAAAAGAATAGAAAATGTATATACTGCCAAATGAACAATTGGGAAAGAAAAGTAAAAAAAAGAGTGGTTTTCGAAAACAAAGATTTTTTAGTAATTTGTCCCTTCGCTTCGAAATCTGCCTTTGAAATGATTATTTCTCCCAAAAAACATCTTTCTAATTTTGAAATAATTACCGAGAAAGAAAAATGGCAGTTAGCTGAAGCTTTTCAGATGGCTTTAAATAAACTCTTCAAGGCTCTTAATGATCCAGCTTATAATTTTTATTTACATACTTCTCCTTGCGATGGTAAAAAATATCCTTTTTATCACTGGCATTGGACAATTTTACCAAAAACTGCTGTCTGGGCGGGGTTTGAAATTGGTACCCGAATAGAAATTTCTACCATTGAACCCGAGAAGGCTGCAGAGTATCTTAGAAAACAGAAGATATGAAAGGAGGGTGCGAATTTTATCTGAATGCCAGGAGTTATATTGATAGGAGATTTGTAATTGTCTACATTAGCATTTCATTAGCATATTTCATTCGTAGATTTGGATTATGTTTTTAATAGTCGCCAACTGGAAATGTAATCCCACCACTTTTAAAAGAGCAGATTTCCTTTTTAATTCGATTAAAAAGGGTACAAAAAATGTCAAAAATGTGGAGATAGTTATTTGTCCACCCTTTCCTTATTTATCAATAATTAGTAATCGCCCAAGGAGAATAAATTCGCTACCAGATAAAGGGTCACTACCAATCAAACTCGGCGCCCAAGATTGTTTCTGGGAGAAAGCCGGCGCCTTTACCGGCGAAATTTCGCCTCTAATGTTAAAAGATTTAGGTTGCGAATATGTAATCTTGGGGCATTCAGAAAAAAGAAAATTGGGTGAGAGTGATGAAATAATTAGTAAAAAAATAAAAGCAGTATTTGAAGCAAAAATGAAGCCTATCTTATGCATCGGTGAGAGAAAAAATGAAAGAAAAGAAGGTAAAACCTTTGAAATAGTAAAAAAGCAATTAAAAAATGCGCTTAGGTATTCAACAATCGAGGCACTCAAGCACTTGGTTGTTGCCTATGAACCGGTCTGGGCGATTGGAACAGGAAAACCTTGCCAGCCTGAAGAGGCAAAAAAGGTTTTAATATTTTTAAGAAAAAAACTGAAAGGAGGTGAAATTCTTTATGGCGGGAGTCTAAACTCCAAAAACGCAATTGATTACATAAAAAAAGTTGGTTTTAACGGTCTTTTAGTTGGCGGAGCTTCTTTAAACGCCAGAGAGTTTATTGAAATTGTCAAGTCAATTGCTCGGGCTTGATTTTCTTTTTACATTTGCTATTTAAATAATTAATATGAATAATTTTCTTCAAGGAAATTTTTATAATCCCAGCCGAGGAAGTTTGGATATTTCTCAAGTGATTGAGGAAATTTTGAATTATATAACTCAAAAACCAGAGAAGTTTTATGATATTATTGTTGGCTGTGATTCTTCTTCTGGTGAAGAGCCTCATTTTCCAGTAGCAGTGGTTATTTTAAGGGTAGGTGAAGGAGGGCGATTTTTCTTAAAGAAAATCGGATATAAAAACCGAAAATTTTATAATTGGAAGACGAGAGTTTTGGAAGAAGTTTTACTATCTTGTGAATTAGCTTTATTTTTAAGAGAAAATTTCGAGAAAAAGATTAAAAACCTGAAAGAAGATTTTAATTATCAATTTCGCTACATCCATGCTGATATTGGAGAAAATGGTCAGACCAAAGATATGATAAAAGAAGTAACCGGTCTAATTAGGGGAAATGGTTTTGAGCCTAAAATAAAACCAGAAGCTTTTGTTGCCACTACAGTGGCTGATAGATATGCCAAGTAGTGATAGTGAAAATTTGTATTGACCGGCTCGGAGATTTAACATAGGTCTATTTAATAAAATACTAAAATATGACTGATAATAATTCGGATAAAGAACTCCTAAGTGAATTTCAGGGATTTTCTGAACGTTTAATAAAATTGGCCAAAGAAATCGAGGCAAAATTCACAGAGAAACAGAGGCTCGAAGAGATTATTAAAGAAAGAGAACAAAAGATTAAAGAAAAACAAATAGAAATCAGGAAATTAGATAACGAAATTTTTCAAGATAGACAAAGATTAGTTAAATTAGATTTAGAATTACAGAAATTAATGGTTAAGATGAAAGGGTTCGAGGAGAAAAAATCAGAAGCTTGAATTTAAAGAATGAATAAATTTTAATCTTAAAAAACTAAATGGTATCTTCAAAACTTCGCCAAGAATTTTTAAATTTTTTTAAGAAGAAGGGACACCAAATAGTGCCTTCTTCTTCGTTAATACCCACTGATCCAACGGTTTTATTTACCACTGCCGGGATGCAACAGTTTAAAGAATATTTTTTAGGAAAGAAATCGCCTTATAGCAAAAATGTCTGCTCTTGTCAGAAATGTTTCAGGACTTCTGATATTGAGGAGATAGGAGATGAAAGGCATTTGACATTTTTTGAGATGTTAGGAAATTTTAGTTTCGGAGATTACTTTAAAGAAGAAACAATAAAATTTGCTCTTGAATTTCTTTTCAAAGAATTAAAATTAAGGAAAGATGATTGTTATTTCACCGTTTTTGAAGGCGATAAAACGGTTCCTTTTGACAAAGAGTCTTTTTTAATTTTGAAAAAACTTGGCATTCCCGAAAATAGAATAAAAAAATGCAGTCGAGAAGAAAACTTTTGGGGGCCGACTGGAGAAGAAGGGCCTTGTGGGCCAACAACTGAAATCTATATTAAAAATATTGAGATCTGGAATTTAGTTTTTAATGAGTATTATCAGGACAGGAATAAAAAACTAATCCCTTTAAAACAAAAAGGTGTTGATACTGGAATGGGACTGGAAAGGTTGGCTATGATTTGCCAAGGAAAATCTTCGGTTTACGAAACTGATTTATTTTTCCCTTTAATGGAAGAAATTCAGAATTACACTGGTCTTATTTATACAAATTTGAAAACAAGGAGAATTATTGCTGAGCACATTAGAGGCGCAGTATTTTTGATTTCAGAAGATATTTTTCCTTCTAACATTGAAAGAGGATATATTTTAAGAAGAATTTTAAGAAGGTCAATAAGATTCGGGAAATTGTTAAATTTGCCAAAAAACTTTTTGATTTCTTTAGCCAAAAAAGTGATCGAAATTTATAAAGATATTTATCCGGAAGTGAAATCAAGGGAGACAAGTGTTTTAACTGTGATTCAAAATGAAGAAGAAAAATTTGAGAAGACCCTAAATCAAGGTTTAAAACATTTTGAAAAAATTGCCAAAAAAGATAATATTTCGGGGATTGATGCTTTTCATCTTTTTGATACCTATGGTTTTCCCCTGGAACTGACTGAAGAATTAGCCAGAGAGAGAAATTTGAAAGTGGATAAGAAGGGCTTTCAAATAGCTTTTGAAAAACATCGAGAAATTTCAAGAGCAGGGATAGAAAAAAAATTTGGTGGGATTGGTAAAAAGGCTGGTTATCAGGCAAAAAAACTCCATACCGCCACTCACTTACTTCATGCTGCTTTAAGAAAGATTTTGGGTGGACATATCAGGCAAATGGGTTCAGACATTACCTCCCAGCGGCTTCGATTTGATTTTTCTCATCCAAAAAAATTGACCCCAGAAGAAATTAAAAGAATTGAGATTTTGGTTAATCAGAAAATTAAAGAGGGTTTGGAAGTAAAAAAAGAAGAGATGGGATATGAAGAAGCGCTAAAATCTGGAGCTTTGGCTTTCTTTAAAGAGAAGTATCCGGAAACAGTTTCAGTTTATATAATTGGAAATTTTTCAAAAGAAATTTGTGTTGGTCCTCATGTCAAAAAAACTTCAGAATTAGGGTTTTTTAAAATTATAAAGGAAGAGTCGGCGGGTTCAGGGATTAGGAGAATTAGGGCAATTTTGGAATAAAAATTTTTGTTATAACAAAAGTGATGAAAAAAATTTTTGATATTTTTCCACCAGAGTCAAAAGTTCCTTCCATTGAAAGAGCAAGGGGGCTTTTGTCATCCCTTGAAAAAACTGAAAGTTTTTCTGCTAAAAAAACGTCAAGGAAGCCGAAAGCTTTTCTTCGGGATAAAAAAAAGTGGTTGATAATTTGTTTTCCATTATTTTTGATAATGGTTGGCATTTTTTTTAATTTTGTTTTGTCGCAGACAGAAATCATTATCTGGCCAGAAACCGAAACTTTAAATTTTAAAGAAAGGGTGACTGTTGATTCAAAAGCCAACCAGTCTAATCTTAGGGAAAGAATTATTCCGGGAAAAGTTTTTGAAGATCAAAGATCTCTTTCCCAGCAATTCTCATCTTCTGGCAAAACTTTAAAAAAAGCCAAAGCCAAAGGGATAATCCGAGTTTACAATAACTACTCCACCTCTCCTCAGATTTTAGTAGCCACCACCAGATTTGTTTCTGATACGGGAAAACTATTTAGATCGATTAAAAGGGTGATAATTCCTGGTGGAAATTATGAAAAAGGTAAATTGGTTCCGGGATATTTAGATGTTGAGGTTGAAGCAGCTGAACCTGGTCCAGATTATAATATTGGTCCTGCCACCTTTTCAATTCCAGGGTTTGTCGGCACCCCAAAGTATACCGCTTTTTATGGAAAATCTTTTTCTCCAATGGAAGGAGGATTTTTAGGTGAGGTCCCCCAAATTTTGGAGAAAGATTTAGAAGAAGCTAAAAAAATTTTAGTAGAGCGAATAAAAAAAGAGAGTCAGGATTCAATAAAAAAGATGGTTTCTGAAGATTTTATTTTATTAGATGAGGGAATATCTCAGGAAATTATAGAGGCTGTTTCTTTGTATCCAGTTGGGGCAGAGGTAGAAAAGTTTGATTTTCAGGTTAAGATTAAATCAAAAACAATTGGCTTTAGGAAATCAGAACTTGAAAATTTCGCTGAAGAATTTATTATTTTGAATACCCCTGAAGATAAAAAATTTCAACCAAGGAGTCTAAAAATTGGTTATTCTCTGGAATCAGCGAATATTGAAAAAGGTGAAATCAATTTAAATTTAGATTTTTCGGGAAAGATTTTTACTAAGATTGACGAGATTTCTCTAAAAAAAGCTTTGATGGGGAAATCCCTAAGCGAAACCCAGATGCTTTTGCAAGAATATCCGAAAATTATTAAGGCCCAGTTGAAAGTTTTCCCATTCTGGATAAAAAAAGTCCCTTCAGATGAAGAAAAAATAAAAATAAGACTAATTGTTGATCCAGTAGAGAAATTTTGACTCATTTTGTAATATAGGGTTTTCCAAGAGAAAGTTCTGTCAAAATTTTTCTCCAGTGTTGACTAATATGAGAAAATTTGTTATTTTAAACCTCGTTAGTGATAATTTAATAATACGATATAGAGATCGAGGAGGAATCTCTAACGGGATAAATAATTATTTTATTGATGAGTCCAAATAAAAAAAACCTTAGAAAGTTTGGCCAAGTTATTGAATCATTGCCAAGTCTTCATTTTCGAGTAAGACTGGATTCGGGTGAAGAAGTGCTTTGTCATCTGGCCGGGAAACTAAGACTTTATCAAATTAAAATTTTGCCCGGTGATCGAGTGATAGTTGAAATAAGTCCTTATGATGAAAAAAGAGGTAGAATAGTATATAGAGAAAAATAATATGAAGATAAGATCCTCGATTAAAAAAATTTGTAAGCACTGTAAAATTGTTCGAAGAAAAAACAGGCTTTATGTAATTTGCAAGAATTCGAAACATAAACAACGTCAAGGCTGAGAACTTTTATTCCGCTCGAATTCTTAGGAAATTTAGCGGATTTATATTCGTAATTTTTTAGGAAAAGATATATGCCAAGAATTGCCGGGGTAAACATCCCTGAAGAGAAACAAATAGAAATAGGTCTAACCTATATTTTCGGTATAGGGTTGTCTTTAGCTAGGGAAATTTTAAATCTGACCGGAATTGAAAAAGGAAGGCGGGCTAAAGATTTAACCCCTGAAGAAATTAATCGGCTCAAAGAAATTATTGAAAAAAAATATAAAATTGAAGGAGAACTCAGAAGGGAAATAATGATGAATATTAAAAGGTTAAAAGATATATCTTGTTGGCGAGGCATGCGCCATATTAAAGGTCTTCCAGTGAGAGGGCAGAGGACAAAGACGAATACCCGAACTGTTAGAGGAAATGTTAGAAGAACCGTGGGAAGTGGTAGAAAGTTGCCACCCGAACCTACCTAAGGCATAGGTGACACTAATTCCAAATTTCACATCAATTTACCAATTTTACGAGTATTTGTAATATTTTTGTAATATTAATAAATTCGTTCTGCTCTTGGTAAATTGATTTGCGTTCTATGGGGAAAAAACGTATAATCACGAAAACTGCTGAAGAATTACTAAAAGAAAGGGAAAAAGTAGAAGAAGCGGTAAAAAAGGAGATTAAGATAAAACTTCCTCAAAAATTAAAAGAGGGAAAGGTTTATATTTCTTCTTCTTATAACAATACCATAATTACCTTAACTGATTTGAAAGGGAATGTTTTAACCTGGGTAAGTTCTGGAAGCATTGGTTTTAAGGGGACAAAAAAAGCTACTCCTTTTGCTGCTTCCAAAGTGGCCGAGACCGTAGTTCAGGCAGCAAAAAAATTAGGAATTGAAAAAATTCAGGTGATGGTAAAAGGAATAGGCTCGGGTCGAGAATCGGCCATTAGATCTATTGCTGCTCGAGGTTTAGAGATTACCTCAATAAAAGATATTACGCCAATACCCCATAACGGATGTCGACCGCCCAAAACCAGACGTGTCTAACTTTAGAAATGTACTAATTACTATCAATATCTAAAAAATATTCCGTACATTCCTAAATTCGTAAGGTATGTCAAATCCAAATTGTAAAATATGTCGGCGTTTAGGTGTGAAACTTTTTTTAAAAGGTGAGAAATGTCTATCCCCGAAATGTTCAATGATCAAAAAGCCTTATCCACCAGGCCAGAAAGGAAAAAGAAAACCCAGTCCTCTTTCTGAATATGGTAAAGAATTAAGAGAAAAACAAATATTAAAAAATTGGTATAATTTAAAAGAAAAACAGTTCCGGAAATATGTAAAAGAAATATTGCGAAGACGCCATAGGGCAGAGGATGTTGCCGATTTTTTGATTAAAAAATTAGAAAGCCGTTTAGATAATGTGGTTTTTCGATTGGGCTTTGTTTCTTCTCGGGCTCAGGCTCGACAATTAATTAGCCACGGTCATTTTTTAGTTAATGACAAAAAAATTAATATCCCTGCCTATCAACTAAAAAAAGGAGACAAAATTACAATTTCAGATATGGCTCGAAAAAAAACCATTTTTCAGAATCTTTCTACTTTAATAAAAAAACGAAAACCTCCTTCTTGGCTCCAGTTAAATGTCGAGAAATTAGAGGGGAAAATGATTGGTCAGCCATCTTTGGAAGAAGCGATGCCGCCAGTTGAAATATCGTCAATATTTGAATTTTATTCACGCTAATTCCTACGAATATACGAATTATTACGAATTACGAATTATTCGTAAATTCGTATTGTTTCGTAAATTCGTATAGAAAATATGATTCCTTTGCCTCTTCAACCAAAAATTATTGAAAAAAAAGGAAATTGGGCAAAGTTTGAAATTGAAGCCCTTTATCCGGGTTATGGAGTAACTATTGGAAACAGCTTGAGACGAGTCTTGTTTTCTTCTCTTTCAGGAACAGCAGTTACTCAAATGAAAATAAAAGGTGTATCCCATGAATTTTCAACAATACCCGGGGTTTTAGAAGATGTTGTTACTATTATGTTAAATTTAAAACAATTAAGGTTTAGAGTTTTTGCTGATGAACCCCAAAAAGCGACTCTTAAGGTAAAAGGCGAAAAGATGGTTTTAGCTTCTGATTTTAAATACCCGGCTCAGGTAGAGATAGTTAACAAAGACGCCCCCATTGCTACTTTAACAGATAAAAAAGCAGAGTTAGAAATGGAAATCCAAATTGAAAAAGGAATAGGTTATCGGCCTCGCGAATTAACAAAAAAAGAAAAATTAGAAATTGGTCAAATCTCTTTAGATGCTATTTTTACTCCCATCAAAAGAGTAAATTTTAAAGTAGAGAATATGCGAGTAGGGGAAAGAACTGATTTCGATAGATTATTTTTGGAGATCGAAACAGACGGTACAATTTCTCCTGAGGAAGCATTTCTTCAAGCCTCAGAAATTTTACTAAAACATTTTTCAATGTTTTTCGAAACTTTCAAGCCAAAAGAAATAGCAAGACCAATTGAGAGAAAAGTTAAAGAAAAAAAAGTAAAAAAAACATGTGGAAAAGAAAAAAAGGACGAAAACTAAGCAGGAAAAAAGACCAGAGAAAGGCTTTGTTAAAAAGTTTGATGGCCGCTCTTTTTTTTAAAGAAAAAATTAAAACCACTGAAGCTAAAGCTAAAGAAATGGCTTCTTTTGCCGAAAAACAGATTAATCGAGCCAAAATTGCTGATTTGTCTTCTCAAAAATTATTAAATAGATGGTTCCCTCGGAAAATAGTTAAAAGATTGATTACTGAAATTGCTCCCAGATACAAAGAGAGGAAGGGCGGATACACCAGAATTATAAAACTTGGTCAGAGAAAATCAGATGGAGCGAAGATGGTAATTATTGAATTAGTGAAATAGAAATTTATGGGAAGAAAAACTCATACAATTGACGCCACCGATAAAGTGTTAGGGAGGTTGGCCACAGAAATCGCAATTTTATTGCGAGGCAAACATAAACCAGATTTTTTGCCCTATAAAGATATGGGAGATTTCGTCGTGGTTAAAAATATAAACAAAATAAAGATTTCTGGTAAAAAAATCGAGCAAAAAAAATATTATCGTCATTCAGCATATTTAGGAGGATTAAAAGAGATTCCCCTAAGAACTCTATTTAAAAAAGATCCGGCTCAAGTTTTGAAAAGAGCAGTCTGGGGGATGTTGCCCAAGAACAAATTAAGAGCAAAACAGATAAAGAGATTAAAAATAGAATAAATTTCTTAGCAATTATGCCAAAAATAAAAAAATCTCAAACTAAAAAAAAGGAAAAACCAAGAAGAATAAAAAAGATTGAAAAAATTGTTACTAAAAAAATTGAAAAACCAAGACCGGTAGCAAGACCGACTAGATATTTTGAGGCAATAGGGAGAAGAAAAACAGCAGTAGCCAGAGTAAGACTTTTTACCAAAGGTGAAAAATTATTTTTAGTTAATGAAAAGCCTTATCAAAACTATTTCCCAACTTTGGAACTTCAAAAAATTGCCAGGGCATCTTTGGAAAAAATGAAGTGTTTTGATAAATTTCGAATTTTAGTTAAGGTAAAAGGAGGAGGTTTGACTGCTCAGGCAGAAGCTATCCGCCACGGAATTGCCAGGGCCTTAATTCTTTTTAATCCTAATTTTAGAAAAAGATTAAAAAAGGCTGGTTATTTGACTCGGGATCCCAGAATGAGAGAAAGAAAAAAATTTGGATTAAAAAGAGCCAGAAGAGCGCCCCAATGGCAGAAACGTTAGAAAATTGCAAATTGCAGCGATCGCTTCAATTTGTCATAATTTAAAACTTTATCAATAAATGGAGCGATACCATTATGTTAAAAGAATTAATCGATAAATTTTATTTGGATAGGGAAAGAGAAAGAAAAGAAAAGGAAGATAAAGAAAGAACTCAATTTTATATTAGTGAAGCTGGAAGATGTCCAAGAAACATCTTTTTTAGATTCAAACGAGCTCCATCCAGAGAGATGGAGGCTGAAAGATTACGGCTTTTGGAGCACGGAAATTATATTCATCAATTGGTTTTAAGACCTCTTTTTAGCCTAAGATTAGTTAGGGCTACTGAAATTGATATTCCTCCCCAGGAGGTAGTTAAAGGAAGAGCTGATGCCATAATTAGTATTAATGGTGAACCCTGGGTTTTAGATATTAAGAGTATTTCAGGAAGAATTAATTTAGAGAGAATGACCGAACCAAAACAAGAAGATTATTATCAAATCCAACTTTATCTCCACTATTTTGGGATTAAAAAAGGAATTTTACTTTATATGAATAAAGATACTCAAGAATTAAAAGAATTCGGCGTTGATTACAATAATGAACTAGTAAAACAATTATTGGCAAATTTCGAAAATTTAAAATCAAAAATCAAATCCAATATTATACCAGCCAGATTATCTGATTATCCAAATAATTGGCAATGTGCTTATTGTGAATTTAGGAATATTTGTAATATAGCTGAAGGCGAAGAAATAAACTGGAACGATTTTAAACTAAAGATAGAAGAAAAAAATAACAAGTTAGGGGAGTAATTTTTCAGAAGAATATAAATTTCCCTCGCTTAAAACATATAACTTTTTATCTATTTTATTGAAAAATATTTTAGGTTCTTTAAATTCAGCCAAATCAACAATGTTTATTTTATCGCGATCGTCAATTTCGCTAATTTTTATTTTTTCCCCACTATTAAATATTAAATAGTGAGGAGTATACAAAAAGACCTGATCAATTTTCTCGGAGAAACGAGTTAAAAA
>FWPU01007024.1_pt1 | contig 12871 bp, 12 predicted proteins | sample 2228361 | NCBI WGS metagenome assembly FWPU01 (sample SAMEA103939777, study PRJEB20133) | metagenome | reverse complement strand
TAAACATTTTTATAAAGATGAAGTTAATTTATCAATTGTTTTATTAAAGCTTTCACCAGAACTGGTGAAAATGAGATAATTATCAAAAATTGAATAACAGATTCCTAAATCCTGGAGAGTAAAGGTTTGGAATCTAAAATTTATTTCTTTATATTTCCCATCCTTAAAAGAAGACGAGATGGCTGGTTTTTCTTTGCCAAAAAGCTTAAAAATGCTTTCAAAATCTTTTTCCATTGTTTTTTCCCAAGATTTTAATAAATCTTGGAAACCCTCTTTTTCTTTAACTTCAGCTAAAAAACCAAATCTTTTTCCAGCTGCCTGGGAAAAGATAAAAAGAGTGTAATTTTCTCCTAGTTTTTGATAGAAATTTTCTGAAGTTTTAATCTGGAAAGCCTCAAAGAACTCTGAGAGAGAAACTAATTTATTTTCGGAAACATTTTTAATTAAAATTCGAACAAAATCCTCTTCTTTTATTTCCTTGGTTAAGACCTGAGAGAGCTTTTCCGGAATTTCTTCTATTTTTGAAATTTCTAAAGTTTCAGTTTCTTTAACCGGGATTAAAGATGGGGGAATAATTGCCTCTGGTTTTTTTTCTTCAACTGGCGCTTCTTCAACCGGTACTTGCTCAACTGGCATTTCTTCAGCTGGGGGTGGAGACGAGGGAATTTCTCTTATTTTAAAATACCAATACCAAAAACCAAACAATAACCCAAAAAATCCAAATATTACAAGCAAAATCAGTACTCTAATAAAAATTTTTTCTCCCAGAGAAGGTTTTTTAGGAATCGGCCTCGGAACTAAAATTTCCTCAGTTGTTTCTGGTAATTTTTTCTCTTCTTTATAAATTTTTCTAGCCCGCAGTCTTTCCAAAAGCTTTCTTCTTTCTTCCTCCTCTATTTGCCAGGCTTTTTCTCGTTCTAACTTTCTTTTTTCTAACATTTCCTCTCTTTTCTTTCTTTCTTCTTTCTCTCTTCTTTTCATTTCTTCTTCTCTGGACTTTTTTATAATTTCTTTTCTCATTTCCGCTTCTTCTTCCATTTTTTTTCTTTTTAGTTCTTCTCTTTTCATTTTCAGTTGTTCTAACTTTTCTTTTTTGGCTTCTTCTGCTGTTTTTAGGCTGGCAATTCTTTCTCTTTCACTTAAAGTTTCTGCTTCTCGTAGTCGAATAATATCTTTTTGCATTGTCTTAATTTCCACTCTTTTTAAAAAATTTTTTTGTTCGTCTTTAGTTTCCTCAATCATATTAACTTGATATACTGATTTGTTAGTAATATCCGAATTTAAGAAGGATACGAATATTCGCAAAATTAGTAAATTCAAATTCGGACGCCATTACTATTTAGTATCGCTTTTTGGCCTCTTTTAAAGAGAGATTTATTTTCCCCTGTTCATCAATTGAAATTACCTTTATTGGAACAATATCGCCAATTTTAACTACATCTTCTACTTTTTTCACTCTGAAAGGCGCCAGTTGGGAAATATGAACTAATCCTTCTTGCCCGGGCAAAATTTCGACTATTGCTCCAAAATTCAAAATTCTCTTTACTTTTCCTTGAAAAATTTCTCCAATTTTGATTTCTCTGGTGATGTTCTTTATCCAGGCAATAGCTTTTTTGGCTGCTTCTTCTTTTTCGGATGTAATAAAAATTAAACCAGAAGGTTGAATATCGATTGCCACCTCGCATTTTTCAATAATTTCATTAATCACCTTTCCTCCTGGGCCGATTACCTCTCTTATTTTTTCAGGGTTAATCTGGAAAGTGAGGATCCTTGGGGCATAGGGGGAGAGTTGGGCTCTTGGTTTGGCAATTGTTTTTGTCATTAAATCTAAAATTTTCAACCTGGCTTTTTTCCCTTGATTCAGAACATCTTTGAGAATTTTCCCGGAAATTCCGTCAATTTTAACATCCATTTGAATAGCAGTTATTCCTTTTCTTGTTCCAGCTATTTTAAAATCCATATCGCCATAATGATCTTCTGGGCCCTGAATATCGGTTAAAACTTTGTAATTTTCTCCATCAGTCATTAATCCCATGGCAATTCCAGCTGCCGGTTTCTTAATTGGCACTCCAGCATCCATTAAAGCCAAAGAGGAAGAAGAAACCGAAGCCATTGAGGTTGAGCCATTAGAAGAAAGAATTTCCGACACAATTCTTATTGTATAAGGAAAGTCATCAAAGCTAGGGATTAAAGGAAGCAGCGCTTTTTCAACCAAAATTCCATGACCGATATCTCTTCTAGTCGGACCTCGCATTGGTTTGATTTCCCCGACTGAATAAGGAGGAAAATTGTAATGATGCATAAACCTTTTTCTTCCAACAATTTCCATTCCTTCCAATAGCTGCTGATCTCCTGGCGCGCCTAAAGTTAAAATTGATAAGGCTTTTGTTTGACCCCGACAGAAAAAACCTGAACCATGAGTTCTTGGTAAAACTCCGACCTCAGTCTGAATTTCTCTTATTTCATCTAAGGCCCTACCATCGGGTCTTTTTCCTTTCTTAAGAATATTTTCATGAATCAATCTACTGATTTCTTTTTCAAAAAATTCCTGGGCATATTTAGTTTTTTCCATTCCTGTCTGCTCTTTAGAAAACTTGTTTTCTTTGGGCGAATATTTTCTCTCAATAAAAAAAATTAACTCCTCTTTTAATTTATTAATCTCTTCCATCCTTTCAATTTTTTTTGGTTGAAAGAGAGCCTCTTCTAATTTTTTTCCTAAAAATTCTTTAATCTCTTTTTCCAACTCAAGATCTGGCTGAGGAACTTCAATTTTTATTTTTTCTTTGCCAACTTTTTTAATTATATCTTTTTGAAAATCAATTAATTTTTTTAAATTTGGTCTGGCAAATTCCAAAGCCTCTAAAATTAAACCTTCCTCAACTTCATCAAAATGTCCTTCCATCATGTTAATTAAAATTTCTTCCTCTTTTTCTAAACCAACAAAAACCAAATCCAGGGCTGATTTTTCCCGCTCTTCAGCAGTTGGATTCAAAATCCATTCCCCTTCTGTTCTACCAATTCTCACTGCTGCTATCGGTCCTGACCAGGGGATATCAGAAATCGAAAGAGCTAAAGAAGTAGCCCAAAGACCCAAAATATCAGGGTCATTTTTCAAATCATAAGAAAGGCAGGTAACAATTACTTGAACTTCTTTTTTTAAATTTTTGGGGAATCTTGGTCGGATTGCTCGATCAATCAATCTTGAATTGATAATTGCTTCGTCTGAGGGTTTAGTTTCTCTTTTAATATAACGGGGACCTCGAATTTTCCCAGCAGCATAAAATCTTTCTTCATAATCAACAGTTAGAGGAAAAAAACCAAATTCTTCTTTTTCATATTTTGACATCACGCAAGTTGCCAGAACCAATGTATCTTGATAGCGGACCAAAGCCTCGCCATTGGCTTGCTCAGCCAGATTTTTAATTTCAACTATTAACTCTCTTCCTCCGAATTCTAACTTAAATTCTTTCATAATTTTGTAAGATTTATCTCTTTAATAGGTATTTTTCTGGATTTTTCTCTAAATCAATAAAATCATCGGCTATTTCTTTTAGCTTTCCAGAAACTGACCGACCAAAAGCCACTATTTCTACTTCAGCTGGTTTAGCATATTTAATGTATTCTACTAAGGGAACAAAATCGCCATCTCCTGTAACCAACACAATAGCGTCTAAAAAATCGCTAAATTTTATAGCATCAACTGCCATTCCTACATCCCAGTCCCCCTTTTTTAGTCCGCCGGGGAAGATTTGAAGATCTTTCATTTTTACCTCAATTCCGATTCGTTCTAAAGCATCAAAAAAGGCCTTTTCTTCTCCCCCTTCGGTTCGGATAGCATAGGCAATTGCTCTGATTAAGGTACGACCTGCCACTGCTGTTTTTAAAACCTCGGCAAAATTAACTTTCGACCCATAGAGATTTTTTGCCGAATGATACATATTTTGGACATCAATTAAAACCGCTATCCTTTGGGCCTTTTGTTTAATTTTATTTTTCATTATTTCTTCATTCCGATTTTTTTAATAAAATCATTGTATCTTTTTTTATCTTTTTCTTTTAAATAAGCCAAAAGCTTCCGCCTTTTTGAAACCATTTTTAATAATCCCCTTTTTGAGTGGAGATCTTTAGGATGCTTTTTCAAATGTAAAACCAGTCTCTTTATTTCCTCAGCTAAAAGAGCAATTTGAATTTCTGGGGAACCAGTATTTCTTTCATGAACCTGATATTTTTTTATAATTTTTAATTTTTCCTCAGGTTTTAACATTATCTTGTGAATTAAACCAATTTGCGAATTAAATTTTTCTTGTTTTATTATACCTCTTCAAAACAAAAAAGGCAAAATGCCTTAAAAACAAGTAATCAGACCATTTTAATGCTCCCACCAGGACTCGAACCTGGACTCGGCGGCTTAAGAGGCCGTTGCTTTACCAATTAAGCTATGGGAGCATAAAAGAACAGGACAGCTTTGTTAATTGAGTTAGCAGGGCAAATATTACACAGAGAAAGTTTAGTTATTGTGCGATTATCAAATTGGACAGTCAATTTGCCACCAATTTTGTAAACCAGTCCAGTTTTGAACTCCAATTACCTGAAAAAAAAGATTAATAATTGCCCAGGTAGCGTAAATAATAACTAAACCAATTAAGGTGTTTGTGATGATTTTCTTTCCTTTTTCTATATTTTCTGGATTTCCTCCAGAGAAAATCATAAAAAAACCACTAACGGTTATCATAAAAACAGCAACTGGCGGAACAATTTGCCACAAAATAAAATTAATAATATTTTTAAATAAAACAAAAAAATGACAGAGCTGACAAGTTGGTTCTCCTTTTCCGCCGCAAGGAACAAGGCCAGCAGCTTGGATTTGATTAAAAAATAAAAACAAAAAAACAAATAATAAAATTGAAAATTGAAAATTGAAAATTGAAAATTTCATATGTGCCCCTGGAAGGACTTGAACCTTCACCTAAGGCTCCGAAGGCCTTTACGCTGTCCATTACGCCACAGAGGCTTGTTTAATTTTATCAAAAATAATTGAAAAAAACAAGGAAACAAGATAAAATCAAGGTATGAAAATTCCAAAAGAAGTCCAGCTTATAATCAAAAAATTAAACGAAAATGGTTTTAAAGCATATATTGTTGGCGGTTGCGTTAGAGATTTTTTAAGAGAGGCAAAACCAGAGGATTGGGATGTGGCAACCAATGCCAAACCGGAAGAAATTCAAAAGATTTTCCCTAAAAGCTTTTATAGCAATCAATTTTTTACGGTTACGGTTTTAATTGGGAGCGAAAACTCTAGATTAAAAGAGATTGAGATTACAACCTATAGAAAAGAAGCCAAATATACTGATAAACGACACCCTGATAGTGTCGAGTTTGCCAAAACTATAGAAGAAGATTTAGCAAGAAGAGATTTTACAGTTAACGCAATGGCTTTAGAAATTCAAAACGCAAAAATCAAAAATCAAAATGAAAATGTAAAATTCAAAACCATTGATTTATTCGGCGGTCAAAATGATTTAAAAAATAAAATTATTCGGGCGGTTGGAGATCCAGAAGAAAGGTTTAATGAAGATGCTTTGAGAATGATGAGGGCAGTAAGATTTGCCACTACACTGGGAGAAGATTGGAGAATTGAAGAGAAAACAGCCAAGGCAATTATAAAAAATTCTCCCTGGATTCAGACAATTTCTAAAGAAAGAATTAGAGACGAGTTTTTAAAAATAATAATGTCAGAAATGGCAAGTCAAGGAATTGAACTTTTAAGAGAATTGACCCTTTTAAAATATATTATCCCAGAAATAGAAGAGGGTTATAAGGTTACTCAAAATAAACACCATATTTACGATTGTTATAAGCATTATTTGAAATCTTTGGAGTATGCTGCCAAAAAAAACTTTAACAAGTATGTCAGATTGGCGACTTTGTTTCACGATATTGGTAAGCCTCGAGTGAAGAAAGGCGAAGGTCTTGATGCCACTTTTTATGGTCATGAGATAGTTGGAGCAAAAATGACAGCCCAAATTCTTAATCGTTTGAGATTTTCTAAAAAAGATATTGAAAAAATTACCAAATTAGTTCGTTATCACCTTTTTTATTATAATCCAGCTGAAGTTGGTGAAAGTTCGGTCAGAAGATTGGTTCGTCAGGTTGGGCCAGAAAACATGGAAGAATTATTACAAGTAAGAATGGCAGATAGAATTGGTTCTGGTGTTCCTAAGGCTGAACCTTATAAATTGAGGTATTTAAGATATGTTATTGAAAAAGTTAGTCAGGATCCGATTTCAGTCAAGAGACTAAAGGTTAATGGCAACGATGTAATGAAAATTTTGAATATCCTGCCCGGTCCCAAAATAGGACAGGTTTTGGACATTTTATTGGGTTATGTTTTAGAAGACCCAAAGAAAAACGAAAAAGAATTTTTAGAAAAAGAAATAGTAAAGCTAGGAAAATTAAATGATAAAGAGCTCGACTTTTTAGCTCAAAAAGCCAGAAAAGAAAGAGAAAAATTAGAAACGAAAAGGGATGAGATGACAAAGAGGAAATATTGGGTGATATAAGCGGGCTGTAGTGTAAGGGTAGCACGAGTCCTTCGGGAGGATTTAGTTCCGGTTCAAATCCGGATGCCCCGACCAACCAAAAAGAAGACGGGCGGTTAAAGGAGCATGCAGTTTTGGTTCCCGCCCGGCAAGGCCGGGTCATAAGACCAGAATTGTTTTTGTTCAATGAGGTTTCCGCTCATTTTGTATTTCTGCAATGAGACTCTTGATGTTTCTTTTTCTGGAATTTTAACTTACTTATTTGAAAAATTTGAAAAACTTTGATTTTGAAAAATTCTTTTCTTATTTGGTGAATTCTGGAACAGAGTTGAAAACCGCGGAAGAAAAAGTTCCCCACCTCATCATTTTTAACAGTTTTAGTAGAGAAAATAAAATTAAAGATTCCTATGTCAAGAAAAATCGTTCATTAAAAGGATTAAAGAGCCTTTTAATTTAGGGCCTGTGGGTAAATGGTATACCGCGGCATTCGCATTGCTGAGTTTCGGGTTCGATTCCCGACAGGTCCACATTTCGCAACTTGTCAAATTTTGGGATATAGATTTCTGTCTTGTCCCTCGCTTCGTCCGGGGGCGTTCTCCAAAAGTTGTCAAATAATCGAAAAAATATCGGCTCGAACTGCATTTTATTTTTGACTAAAAAATTTTAATCATATGAGTTTTGAAAGACCAAATTTTAATAAGGAACATAGTAGGTCCGGGCAAGAGTCTATTACCCCTGATTTTTTGCAGGAACAAGTTCGTCTTTCTAAAGATCAATGGGACGAAAAATTTAGGCAACTGGTTGAAGAAAAAATCAGAGAAAACCAGCAAGCACAGGAGTGCATTGAAGGAAAAAGCATAGTAGAGTCTCCTGAAGCCCTACGAGAACGTACATTTAAGCGTTATATAGAAGGATTGGGATTGAGCGAGGAGTCTTTGCGAGGAAAAAAGGTTTTGGATCTTGGTTGCGGCGAGGGAGAGTTTATAAAATTCCTCATTGAAAAAGACATTACGCCGGAAGCGTATGGCATTGATGTAAAGATAGATAAAACCATAATTGAAGATAAATTTAAGAAACATCTTATCCGAGGAAATTTTGAAGAAGATCTTCCTGTTCAAAATGTTGATTATATAGTTTCGGTAGGTGCGGTGTCGAATGCTATTTGGAGCGGAAAAGAAGTAATGAATATTAAGCGGATACTTGAAAAATCTCTCGCTTCGCTCAAGAAAGATGGCGAAATTAGAATTTATCCTATCCAAGAAGCGGCGGAAGCAACGCCCCTTGAAGGGCTTAGAGCATCTAAAAAAAAATGGGAAGAATTGCTTGCAGAAATTTCTGAAGCACAAAAAGTGGAATGCAAAATTGAACCGAGAAATATTAAGGTTTCCGGCAAGAATAATGATGTTATTCTTGAATCGGTGTTGATCATCCAGAGAAAGAAAAATTAATATTTCGAAGATTGAATTTATAAATAATATAAATAAATTTAATTGCCGCCAAAGAAAAATTTAAAATTGTTATCGATGCGACGGAGTCGAGCTGTATTTCTTCACTATTTCGATAATAGTTTGATAGGATAGCGATAAGAAAAACTTACCAAACTAATTCTAGCAATAAAATAAAAAAATATTAGGAAATACTATGAAAGATGGATTAAATCAAGGAAGAAACAACGATTCTCTACTGCCTTAAAAAAAGATCTAAGGCTAGGCTCTCTAAAGATATTAACCAAAAATGAGAAAGAGAATATTATTACCATCTATACCATCCATCGTCGGTTCAATGCTAACAAAATGGAACCAAGTCTCAGAAAGGCTCTAATTGATAATGGTCTTGAATTTACTACATATACAAGCCAGAAAGCTAAAGATTTTCATATTTTTGAAACAATGTTAAAGATTGTTGATATTAGACACCGCTATACCAGACCCTACTGACCACAAACCAATGGCAAGATTGAAAGATTTTGGAAATACTCAATAATGAATGTATTAGATTACAAACCAAATCTCAAACAGAAGAAGAATTTATTGCTGAACTTAATGGTTACATGTACTAATACAGTTATCAAAGAAGACATTCTGCTTTAAAATATCAAAAACCATCAGAAAAGTTAAAATTCGTTATTGAAATTATAAAGTAGTACACGAAGAGAGACAAATATCAGATTCTCACTTGAAACAACTTCTATTTTCTCTTCTTAAACGCCAAATTTTATGAATACAAAAAAAGTAGGTATTTTGGGAGAGCAAATTGCTGAAAGATTCTTGAAAAATAAGGGTTATGAGATTTTGACAAAAAATTATCTCCCAAAATTTGTTTCTGGTCCCTTAAGAGGAGAAATTGATATTGTGGCAAAGAAAGGAGACACTATTTTTTTCGTGGAAGTAAAAACATTAGTAGAGCAAAATGGCGACCGCTCGGTCGCCATTTTCCCTGAAGATAAAGTTAATTTGAAAAAACAAAGAAAAATTATTAAAATGGCTGAGAGTTGGTTAATGGAAAAGAAAATTTCAATGGGTTCAAAATGGCAAATTGATATTATTTCAATAAAAATCGATTTAACTAATAAAAAGGCTAAAATTCGGCATTTCAAAAATGCCATTTTTTAAACCCTGTAAGAACTTTCGGGTATTCTTTACGTTTTTGACTATTTTGGGGCAAGATGTAAGCAATGTTTATTTTACGAAAGGGTTTGTCCGATACCTATTTAAGGTTAGGAAGTTTTTTAATTCTCAGACAAGATACCAAAAATGCTGGGGGGTTGACAATCAAATTTCTTTTTACTAAACTTAAATTAGTCCCTGGAAACGGGTAATATTTTATGGAGAGGGGTAGAAAATTGATTTAACAAAGCTTACCCGTTTACAAAACAACTTGTTCTTTGAAAGGCATTTTATGCAAAACTTTATATAGATGAGATGAGGTAAGAAAAATCTGAAAAAAGGAGGTGAAAAATGAGAGGTAAAACACTTTTATCTTTGGCGAGTTTAACTTTTTTTATTTTAGTTTTAGTGAATTGTGCGACAGGCCCAACAGCTAAAGTTACGGCAACTGGTGGACCAACCATAGCTGAAGCTCAATTAGAACCCTATTCAGGGCCAAAAGCCAGAATTGCTGTAGCCAGATTTACTGATAAAACCGCGAAAGGATTAGATCAGATCGGACAGGGAATGGCTGATATGCTCGCTACTGCTCTCTTTCATACTAACCGATTTATTGTTTTAGAAAGAGAGGTTCTTCAAGATATCTTAGCTGAACAGGATTTGGCTACTACCGGCAGAGTAAGACAAGAAACAGCAGCCCCCACTGGTTTAATTGAAGGAGCTGAATTATTGGTCACTGGCGCAGTCACAGAGTTTGAACCTGGGGCAACTGGCCTCGGCGGTGGCGGTGGAATGGGCGCTTATATCCTGGGAATGGTAAAAGCCGCCCACATTGCAATTGACATTCGGATTATTGATACTAAAACTTCCCGTATTGTGGCTGCTACTAGCGTCGAAGGTAAAGCCAAAGATTTCAGTTTAGGAGGCCTTTTACTTAGTGGAGTTTCGGTTGGTGGTGTGGCCTTGGGCGGTTATTCCAAAACCCCGGTGGAAAAAGCAATTAGAATAGCTCTGGGCGAAGCAGTAAAATTCATTGTTGCCCAAACTCCAGCTAAATATTTTCATCACATAGGAGACCAGTTACAGAGAGAACAGCCCACATCTGATACGGCGTCAATAACTTCTGAGCTGCCTGGTCAAATCTTTGTTATTGCTGTATCTGCTAATATTAGATCAGGCCCTGGAACTGAATATAGAATTATTGGTTCTGTTAAAAAAGGAGAGAGGCTAGCTGTGCTTGGAGAAGAAGGAGATTGGTATAATGTGGAACTGGCTGACGGAAAGAGGGGTTGGATCCACAAAAAATTAATCTCTAAATAATTACCTCATCTCAAAAGCACCGATGACAAAGCTTGTCTTTGTCATCGGTCTCTTTTCTTTTATAACCAAGTTGTTCCAAAAATATAAATAAGGTATAATTATAATAATAAAGTAATAAGAGTGAGACAATAATATCTTTCAAATGTCACGTCGCTTTATTTTAATTATTTTTATAATTATTCTCTTTTTAGTTGTTTTAGTTGTTGGAGCAATCGTTTTTTTTGTTTGGGAAAGAGAAGAGAAAATTCCAGAAATTGTAATCTCAGAAGTTCCTGCTGATTGGAAAACTTATAGAAACGAGGAGTATGGATTTGAATTTAAATACCCTCCTGAATTAGAGCTAGATTTTGAAGATAAAAAAAGGATGGTGCCTGGTTATGTCGAGATAATAAAATATGATTATCCCTACCATTTTCCCATAGGCGATGATTACTGGGTGTTGCCAAAAAATCTAAAAGATAATATTTCTTTTTCTTCTTCGTGTGGCCCCTTGAAAGCCATTGAAGATATTTATGAACTCAGCCTCTGGGTATCATATTTTGTTCCTCCTTCAACTTGTAAAGTAATTAAATATTCTGATAAAGTAGTAATAGCTTATGGAATATATAAGAGTGTGGCATATGAAGATCTTAGTTTTTTAAAGAGTAAAATTTTAATTCTTCAAGAAGATCAGGCAATTTTAATTTCAGAGATTTTACCACCTTAGCCAAAAGAAGTAAAGAGCGCTATAGAAGAATTTGTGGCTGAGCACGGTTATCCGGATTTTGCCACACCTGATTGGATAAATTTGAGTATTATTGTTAATAACTTGTTAGAGAAAGAAATTGTTCCACCTAAGTTAACGGAACACCTTCAGCTTTTAGAAAAAATTGTGAGAACTATCCATTTTGCAGAATTGTAGAAATCTGATCTCTACAAATTCTGCATTAAAATAGATAATGAAGGAAACACTCCTTCATTAGGAGTTCTTTTATAACAAAATAAGAGGAGGTAATGAATTGAAAAAATTACTGAGTGATTTTAATTTGGTTGCTATTTTTTTATTGGGGCTTGGAATGGGATTTTCTCAGATTCGCGGATCAGCTTATGAGCCTTATAGCGACCTAAAGAAATGGCTTTTTGGTAATGCTCAAAATGTTAGATTCACGGCTGGCTGGAAAGAAAAAGATTGCAGTGTTTGGGGGCCTCCAGATAGACCTCTCCTTAAAAATTGTCAGCATACCGGAATTGATTTCGCTGCACCAGCTGATACACCGGTTTATTCAGTTGCTGATGGTACAGTGGTAAAAGTTAAACCTGGCAGTGATTGTCAACTCGATCAATGTTTAAGCTTAATAGCAATATACAATAGACCTACAAATGTTACCTTTATCTATCTTCATACGCGAGGCATTATAGTCAATAAAGGTCAAGAAGTTAAAGCGGGTCAACAGATTGGTGGAGTTGGAATGCGAGGTCGAGTAAAGGGCATTCATCTTCACTTTGAGGCAAGAAAAGGAGAAGTAATTTGGGCAGCATTTAATGTTGAAAAAACCATCGATCCTTATGAGGCAGCAAAAAGAGCAAGAGAATCTATAGCTGTTGAACCAATAATCTGGAGGGAATACAGGCTCGGCGCTCTTTCTTATTCTATTCCTTCTGACTGGAAAGTTGGTCCTCAAGCAAAGGGAGGTATTTCCAGAATGTATTATACAGATAGAGGCCAGACTAGTTTTACTGTGGGAGTAATAGATGCGATAGGTGCGGCTAAAAGATTTGATTCTGGACAAATTAGTATATTACATTATGGCTCTAGCGGAGGGGCGATAAGGGAAGTGAGAACAACATCGCAGAGTATCTCCATAGGACATATGGGTCGCTTAATTAATAGTTTTAAAGCAGAGATTGCCGGTCTTCCAGTTACTGTTTGTGTTCTCCAACTCACCAAAAAACAAGGTAGACAGGTGAAAGGGGTTGAAACTATTAATTGGTCCTTTGCTCTAATTAAAGACGGAAAATATTATGGATTTGTCTTAATTAGCACCGATAGAACATTCCAGAAAATGATATTTAAACAACTTGTCTCTCGAATACGTTTGGAAGAGTATTAAAACCGTTGCAGGATGCCTCCGAGCAATATATTTATTGCCAGGAGGCATTTATTTTTGTTTAGTGGCAGAGTAAAAGCGCTAAGTGTTTGCTTGGTAATTATTTATTCTCAGACAAGATACCAAAAATGCTGGGAGTTGACAATCAAATTTCTTTTTACTAAACTTAAATTAGTCCCTGGAAACGGGTAATATTTTATGGATGTCAGCAAAGAAAAAGACATAGATTTAAAATCTTTTAGTTCAAACATAGCCCAGATTGCTGAGGAAAAAGGGATACCGCCTGAAAAAGTTGTTGAGTCAATTGAAATAGCTATTG
>FWPU01011086.1_pt1 | contig 12878 bp, 12 predicted proteins | sample 2228361 | NCBI WGS metagenome assembly FWPU01 (sample SAMEA103939777, study PRJEB20133) | metagenome | reverse complement strand
CCTACACTAAACAGGGACAACTAAGTTGTTAATATAGCAATAATTTGGATGTTCATACATTATTTGGGTTTATTTTTAAAGGTCGGTTATGGTATAATATCTAAACTCGATAACGGAATACAATAATTAATATTTTAAACATATTCTTTGAAATGAGCAATAATAATCAGAAAATTGGGAACAGTGCCATTTTTGAACTAATTAGATTATTTCTTAAGCTTGGAACAATAGCATTTGGTGGTCCTGCAGCACATATCGCCATGATGGAAGAAGAGGTAGTACATCGCAGGAAATGGATAACAAGGGAACATTTCCTTGACCTTGTGGGCGCAACAAACCTCATCCCAGGCCCCAATTCTACAGAGATGGCAATTCATATCGGGTATATCAGGGTAGGAGTTTTAGGTCTCATTGTTTCAGGTCTGTCATTCATCCTGCCAGCTGTGGCCATCACAGGGGCTCTTGCATGGGTGTATGTCAGATTTGGGTCAATACCCCAGGTGGTGCCTTTCCTTTTTGGCATTAAGCCCGCAGTAATTTCAGTTATCCTTATGGCTGTTATTCGATTGGGAAGGACAGCAGCAAAAAACGTGCAATTGACAATCATAGGGATCGCTGTTGTCATAGCATCATTATCGGGAATAAACGAAGTAGTGGCGTTGCTTTCTGGTGGTGTCATTGGAATTATCCTATATGAGACAAAAAAATCAAAGAACAAAAAGACCCCATGGTGGATAACTCCACTTTTGAGCCAGTTATTGAGCATATTTAAAAGCAGTAATGCAAAGGCGGCTATGGCGCTTTCAGCTACAGGAGCCACAGGAATTGCTGGTGTATCCCTATGGAAATTAGGGTTATTCTTTCTGAAGATTGGGTCTGTCCTTTACGGTAGCGGCTATGTCCTTGTTGCCTTCCTTGAGGGGGGACTGGTAAAGGACTATGGGTGGCTCACACAACATCAGCTCCTTGATGCTATTGCTGTTGGACAATTTACACCAGGCCCTGTTTTAAGCACAGCAACCTTTGTTGGTTATGTAGTCTCTGGTGTGCCGGGAGCTTTAATATCTACAATTGGTATTTTCCTTCCCTCCTTTATTTTTGTTTTAATCCTAAATCCCATTATCCCTCGTCTCAGGGCATCTAAAAAGATGTCAGCCTTTCTTGATGCTGTGAATATTAGCGCCATTGGTTTAATGGCGGCTGTTATAATCCACTTCGCCAGCTCAGCCCTTACAGATTGGAGAGGGATTTTTATTAGTGTAGGCGCTACTATTTCAGGAATACATTTCAAGCTAAATCCGGCATGGCTGGTAATTGGAGGAGCAATTATAGGATGGATTTTAAAGATTCTTTTCAGCTAAAATATTACACTCCGTGCAGGATTTCGATATATTTTCCCTGGAAGGATTGTCATTGCGATGATTCTTGTTTTAATAGTAACTTTTATTGTTGCCGGATTGACCCTCCTTACTGGTTTTGGGCTGGGCTCTGCCTTTACCCCGGTTTTTACCTTTTTTATGATGTCAAACTGGCCTACATAAAATATATAAAAATTGTTAAAAATTGAAATTTAGTGTTATAAACGCTGCACTAGACGAGGAATGTAGGGGTGGCATTTATGACACCCGAAAATAAAGGGCTTGATAAATCAAGCCCCTACATGATAAATCAAGCCCCTACATGATAAATCAAGCCCCTAAATAAAAATATGTAAAAGTCTTCATCAGATAAGGCCTTCAGAGTTTGTTTTCTGAAAGGCTGTATATTCTAAATTACCCCTTCTCTCCGAAGGCCCTCGATTTCTTCTCCTTTTAATCCTAAAAGGGAAGCCAGGACCTCCTCCGTGTGTTCCCCAAGGAGGGGGGGATGGGCCTTTATCATGGCAGGGCTCTCTGAGAGCTTTATGGGATTTCCCGCAAGCTTTAACTTACCGGACGAGGGGTGGTTAACCTCCACCACCATCTCCCTGTGGAGGACCTGAGGGTCCTTAAAGACCCTCTCCAGGGTATTTATGGGGCCGCACGGGAGACCAGCCTCCAGGCAGGCCTCGATCCACTCCTCACTCTCCCTGGTCTCGAAGACTGCCGCCAGGGTATTGATGAGCTCCGCCCGGTTTTTTACCCTATCGGCATTGGTTATATATTTGGGATTATCGGCCAGTTCAGGCCTTCCTATTATCTCGCAGAGTTTCCGGAACTGGGCATCATTTCCTATGGCAACAATGAAATAGGCGTCCTTCGCCTTAAAGGCCTGATAAGGGACTATATTTGGATGGGCGTTCCCCCATCGCTCAGGGACCTGGCCTGAGACCAGGTAGTTCTGCCCGGCATTCACCAGCCAGGCCACCATTGAATCAAGGAGGGCGACGTCCACCTTCTGGCCCAGTCCGGTCCGTGACCTGTAGATTAAGGCACTCATAATTCCTGCAAGGCAATAGAGGCCAGCGGTAACATCCACAATGGCAACACCTACCTTCATGGGCTCCCCTTCGGGCTCCCCTGTGAGGCTCATTATGCCCCCCATCCCCTGGATGAGAATATCATAACCTGCCCTCTCCCGATATGGGCCATCAGGCCCAAAGCCGGAGATAGAGCAGTAGATAATACCTGAGTTTTCCTTTTTAAGGGTCTCGTAATCGAGGCCCATCCTCTCCATGATTCCTGGGCGGAAGTTATGGATCAGGACATCCGATTTCCGGGCCAGGCCTTTGATGATTTCCCTCCCGCGGGGTTCCTTCAGGTTTATGGTTATGCTCTTCTTGTTCCTGTTCACGGAGAGGTAATAGGCACTCTCCCCAGCCAGGAAAGGGGGACCCCAGGCCCTGGTATCGTCCCCCTGACCAGGGCGCTCAACCTTTATTACCTCTGCCCCAAGGTCCCCGAGGAACATGGTGCAGTAAGGGCCTGCCAGGACCTGGGATAGGTCAAGGATACGGATCCCTTCCAGGGGTTGGGTGGGCATGGTTAAACCTCCATTTTTCAGGAATTAAAGGCTTTGTTTAGGTTGAGTGGGGGTGGGTATATAAGGGCCCAGGGCTGGCCTTCCATCTATTACCATGGGTCTGCCCTTGGCATATAGGCGCTCGATACTGAGGTCGTCCCTCAGGACCAGGATATCCGCATCCATTCCTTCCCCAAGGGACCCTTTCTTATTTTCAATCCTCAGGACCCTGGCCGGATTGGTGGTAAAGGGCCTCAAGGCCTGGGGAAGGGTTAGGGCCCCTAACTGGACGAGACCTTTGAAGTCCTGGAAAAGGTTGGCTATTCTTCCTACGGCCATCCCTACGAGATGCCCTTTTTCATCGAAAACAGGCATGCTCCCATTACTATCAGAAGAGACAGTAATCCGCTCTAAGGGGACCCCTGCTTTTAGGAGCCTGGATACGGCTTCCTGGGCACTCACCCTCCACCCCAGTCCAGGCTCGGTAGCAGTGATGTCCACAGTCCCGCCCTGCCTGGCATACTCCGTGGCCTCTTCGAGGAGGGCCTCTGTCCTGGCCACATGGGTAGGAATCACCTGGGTTATAGGGATCTCCGTTTCTTTTATCAGGCGAAAGAGATACTCCATACCCCGACCGCCCGCCCCCATGTGGACGTGAACTATTCCCGCCTTCTTCCCTAGCATCCCACCAACCCTGGCCTCTGAAACAATCCTGGCAAACTCCTCGAAGGTAGGCTGACTTGAGCGGTGGTCAGAGAGGGCCACCTTTACCCCTATCACTTTAGGGATCAGGGCCAGGTCTTTCTGGATGGTCCCTGTCAAGGTAAGGGTGGGCACCCGGTATGAGCCTGTATAGACATAGGTAGTGATCCCCGCCTCTTCCAGGCTATAGGCCTTGGCCAGGAGGCCCTCCATAGTCCGAGTGACAGGGTCTACCCCGAGGACCCCAACAACCGTAGTGACACCGGCAAGGAGGATTTCTTCGATGGTAATCTCCGGAGTGCGGGTTTCAGGCCCCCCTTCGCCCCCTGCCCCCTGGATGTGGACATGCTGGTCTATAAAGCCAGGGACTATGTATTTACCGGAGGCATTATATATATCAACCCTTAAGGCCTTGGGTAAATCAATCTCAGGGCCCATCCTCAAAATAATCCCGCCCCCCAGGAGGATATCACCTATCCCTCTATCCTCGGGACAAAAGAGCCTGCCCTTTTCAATCAGGGTCAAATGGGTTTCACGAAATTCGTAACCCATAGATTTCGCCCCTCACCCTATCCCCCTCATCCTTTCTCCTTCTCCCCGAGGGGGAGAAGGTGGGTTGAGGGGTAGATTTTTGAAGGGTCAGATTTTATCCCGGAGCCCTTTTTCTATTTCGTCTAGGGACTCCTTGAGGGTCCGGACCATCTCTTTAATCTCAGGCTCAGATATTATAAATGGGGGACCGATAAGGATATGGTCCCCATTTACCCCATCCGCGCCCCCTGAGCCAGGATAGAGGATGAGTCCCTTCTGAAAGGCCTGGCCTGCTACAGCCTCGGCCACCCGGAGGTCTCTTGGGAAAGGTGCTTTACTTGCCTTATCGGCAACCAGCTCAAGGGCTGCCATAAGCCCTTTCCCCCGCGCATCTCCTACCAATGGATGGCCCTTTAACTGTTCCAGCTCGGCCATCAGGGCCTCCCCCATCCTTTTTGCCCTCTCTATGAGCCTGTGGTCTTCTAAGTACCTCAATACGGCAAGACCTATGGCGCAGGAAAGGGGATGGCCCATATAGGTGTGGCCATGGATAAAGGCCCCTGAAGCCCCCTCTATAACCCGGTATATCCTATCCGAGGCTATGACCGCGCCTAATGGCGCGTATCCACTCGAAATCCCTTTCCCTGTAACAATTATGTCCGGCGTGACCCCCCAGTGCTCTATGGCAAAAGGCATTCCCATCCTCCCCATCCCTGTCATCACTTCATCCGCAATGAATAGGAGGTCGTGTCTATCGCATATCTCCCTTATGATCCCGAAGTACTCAGATGGGGGCACTAAGGCCCCTGCTGCTGCCCCAACAATAGGCTCGGCGATGAAGGCAGAAACCGTCTCGGCCCCTTCCTCCATCACAGCCCGCTCCAGCTCCCAGGCGCATTCCAGGTCACATCCAGGATATGCCCTGCCATAGGGGCAGCGGTAGCAGTAGGCAGGTGGGATATGGGGAAAGTCTAGGAGGAGGGGGTTAAATGGGTCCCTCCTTACCGTCTGTCCCCCTGCCGAGAGGGCTCCTAATGTAGCGCCATGGAAGCTCGTCCAGCGACCTATAATCTTATATTTTTTGTCCTTCCCCCCTTCCAGGTGATACTGCCGGGCCAGTTTTATAGCCGCTTCTGTGGCCTCAGAGCCACCAGAGACAAAAATCACCCTGTTTAAATCGCCAGGGGCGAGCTTGGCCAGGCCTGCTGCCAGCTCCTCCTGGGGGGCGCTGGTAAACTGAGAGGTATGGGCAAAGGAGACCTTTTCCATCTGGGATAAGGCAGCTTCAGCCACCTCCTTGACCCCATGCCCTATGCTCACCACAAGGGACCCACCAGAGCCATCCAGATACCGCCTACCCTGACTATCGTAAAGATAGACCCCTTCCCCCCTCTCCACTAAAGGGTAGGAGCGGTGGAGATTGCGATAGAATACATGGCCTTTTTTGTGCATATAACCCCCTCTTCACAATTTGCTAATAGCCAATGGCTGACGGCTAAAGGTGACATGCCACCCAGTGGCCGGGATTTGTCTCCCTGAAAGCAGGCTCCATTTCTGAACACGGGTCAAAGCGCTGCCGGCATCGGGGATGGAAACGGCAACCAGGTGGGGGGTCTACAGGACTCGGGACATCCCCCTCCAGGATTACTGGTTTCCCTTTCCTCTTAGGATCAGGTAACGGAACCGCTGCCAGGAGCCCCTGGGTATAAGGATGTAAGGGCTCTTCAAATAGGACCTTCTTATCGGCTACCTCTACCACCTTTCCCAGGTACATGACTGCAACTCGGGTAGCCTGGTGCTTTATGACCCCTATATTATGGGATATAAATAGATAGGTGAGGCCCCGTTCCCGCTGGAGCTGGCCAAGGAGGTTCAGGATCTGAGCCTGGACAGATACATCAAGGGCTGAGGTGGGCTCGTCTGCCACGATAAGTTGCGGATTAGTGGCCAAGGCCCTGGCTATCCCGATCCTCTGCCTCTGCCCCCCTGAGAACTCATGGGGGTAGCGGTCCAGGTGCTCCTCTTGCAGACCCACGGCCTGGAGGAGCGTTAGGACCCTTTCCCGCCTTTCCCTCCCAAAGGCAAGACCATGGACACTCATAGGCCTCCCCACAATCTCCTCTACCGTCATCCTGGGGTTCAGGGAAGAAACAGGGTCCTGAAAAATAATCTGGAAATGGCGCCGGAGGGCCTTAAGTTGATAGAGATTCAGATGGGCGAGGTCATGATTCTGGAAGAGAATCTCCCCTGCTGATGGCTCCAGGAGCCTCAGGATGAGCCTTCCCACTGTAGTCTTACCGCATCCGGACTCCCCTACCAGGCCAAGGGTCTCCCCTCTTCTGAGATAGAGGTCAACCCCGTCTACAGCCCGAACCACTGACCGCTTCCTGAATAGCCCTCCCTTTAAGGGAAAGTGCTTTACCAGGCCCCTGACCTCGAGGAGGGTATCAGTCCCTTGTTTATGATAATCTACCATCTCATGTCCTATACAAAAAGCAGGCCACAGTGTGGCCGTCACCCACAGGATAGTTGGGTGGCCGCTGGAGCCGACATACCTCCATAGCCTCTAAACAGCGGGGATGGAAACGGCAACCAGGTGGGGGGTCGCTCAGGTCTGGGACTGTCCCTGGTATGACCTGGAGGTCCTCTACTTCGTGCTCTAGCCTGGGTATGGAGCCCCATAGGCCCTGGGTATAAGGGTGGAGGGGGTTATCGAAGAGCTCATAAACACCAGCCATCTCCACTATCTGCCCAGCATACATCACACCAACCCTGTCTGCCATCTGGGCCACCACCCCCAGGTCATGGGTAATCAAGAGGATGGAGGCCCCGCTCTTCTCCTTCATCTCCTTTAAGAGTCTCAGGATCTGGGCCTGGATGGTTACATCCAGGGCGGTGGTGGGTTCGTCAGCGATGAGGAGAGAGGGATTACACGATAGCTCCATGGCTATCATTGCCCTTTGCCTCATCCCCCCTGACAACTGGTGGGGATACTGTCTTACCACTTTGGCTGCCTCAGGGATATGGACGAGTTCAAGCATCTCTATGGCCTTTGTCATAGCCTCTTTGCGGCCAAGGCCCTGGTGGAGCCTAATCACCTCAGCCATCTGGTGTCCTATAGGGAATACGGGGTTCAGGGAGGTCATGGGCTCCTGGAAGATCATGGATATCTTCCCCCCACGGACCTGCCGCATAGCCTTAGGCTGGAGCTTTAAGAGGTCTTCGCCTTCAAAAAGGACCTCCCCTTCTATGACCTTCCCAGGGGGCTGAGGAATAAGGCGGAGGATAGATAGGGCGGTCACCGATTTACCACAACCCGTCTCCCCTACCAGGCCCAGGGTCTCCCCTCGCCCTATGGAAAGGTCAATCCCATCCAGAGCCTGGACCGTCCGACCTGCCAGGAAGAAGTGGGTCTTAAGGTTGCGGACCTCAAGAAGGGGCAGGGCCATACCTAATCCCTCAGCCTGGGGTCCAGGCTATCCCTGAGGCCATCGCCGAAGAGGTTAAACCCTACGACTACCACCATAATAGCCAGACCTGGGATGGTGGCGACATGAGGGGCTGTGATCAAGTAACTCCTGGCATTGCTGAGCATTGCCCCCCACTCCGGGAAAGGGGGCTGGGCACCTAAACCCAAAAAGCTCAGGCCTGATGCCGTTAATAGCACAGTGGCCATTCTGAGAGTAGTCTGAACAATAATTGGAGCTAAGGCGTTTGGCAGGATATAGCGGAAGATAATAGCAGAGTCCCCCTCTCCGCTAGCCCTTGCCGCCTCTATGAACTCCTTCTCCTTTAAAGAAAGGACAGAGCCCCTCGCTATTCTGGCAAACTGGGGGATGGAATATATCCCTGCTGCTAACATCAGGTTCCAGAGCCCAGGCCCTAGGACTGCAATAATGGATATGGCCAGGAATATCCCTGGAAAGGCCAGGAGGATATCCATGGCCCTCATAATGAGATTGTCCAGGACCCCTCCGTAGTAGCCCCCAATTAACCCGAGGAGGACCCCTACTACCAGGGCCAGGGCAACGGAGACCAACTGGATCTGGAGGGACACCCTGGCCCCGTGGATAACCCGACTCAAGAGATCCCTGCCCAGTTCATCAGTCCCAAATAGGTGTTCCCGGTTGGGGGGCTCAAGCCTCCTATCCAGTTTCCCCTTAATAGGGTCATAGGGGGATATGTAAGGGGCCAGGGCTGCAACAAGGACGAAGAGGGTAACAATGGCTCCCCCAACCAGGGCTGCCCTGTTTCTCTTGAGCCTCCGCCAGAAATCAGACCAGAGGCTGGCCTTCTTCTGGTTACTCATACCTAATCCTTGGATCAAAAAGGGCATAAGCAATATCTGTAATGAGATTTACTAGCACAAAGGTAGTGGCCACAAGGAGCATAGAGCCTTGAACAACAGGGTAGTCCCTGGTAAAGATCCCTTCCACCATGAGCCTCCCTACCCCTGGAAGGGAAAAGACCGTCTCGGTGAGGACGGCCCCACCCAGCATATACCCAAACTCCAGACCAAAAACTGTAATCACTGGAATCATAGCATTTTTGAGGGCATGCTTGTATATCACAACCGCTTCCTGAAGGCCATTTGCCCTGGCGGTCCTGATGAAGTCCTGTCTCATCACTTCCAGCATAGAGGCCCTGGTCATGCGGGCAATAACCGCTGCCGATGCGGCCCCTAAGGCAACGGCAGGGAGGATGAGGTGGGCGATGGTGCCTGTCCCCCCGGCCGGGAAAAGGCTTAGCTTTACCGCAAACACAAGGATCAAGAGGAGCCCTAGCCAGAAGATGGGCATTGATATCCCGAAAAGGGCGGAGAGCATACTCAGGTTATCAAAGAGGGAATACTGGCGCGTGGAGGATATGACCCCTGCCACCAGACCAATGGCTGAGGCAATAAGGATACTCAAAAGGGAGAGCTTAAAGGTAAAGAGAAAGCGTTCTTTCAGGAGCCAGAGAACCGGTCGCCGTGTCCGAATAGAAATACCGAAGTTTCCCTGGGAAACGTTTTTCAGGAAGACCAGGTACTGGACGGGTAATGGCTTATCCAAGCCAAACTCCTTTCGGATGGCCTGGATCTGTTCCTCGCTCGCCTCTTCCCCTGCCAGGACTTCGGCCGGGTCCCCAGGGACCATATGGAGGAGGGAGAAGGAGATGAGAGAGACCCCCAGGAGCACAGGGAGGAGCATTAGAAGGCGGCGGGCGATATAGCGAACCATTACTGACCACTATAAAGAAGGGCCAGGGTGGGTCTTCCAGCCACCCTGGCCCTAATTATTAAAAGCTGGTTATTTCTCGAGCCAGGTCCTATGGTCCACGTAGACCAGCTCCAGGGGCAGGTTTATTACCCCATGGACCTTCTTTGACATCCCCACCGCCTCCTTAGTAGCCAGGAGGAAGATGACAGGGGCATCCTTGATGACAATCTCCTGGGCCTCCTTCAGGTATCTATCGCGGGTCTTTATATCAACGGCTACCGTGGCCTTCTCTATTGCCTCATCAAACTTCTTATTGGTATAGAACCAGCGATTGTCCCCTTTAGGGGCCCACTGCTCGCTGTGGAATAGGGGATATAGGCCCCATCTGGCCTCGGCGGTAGAGGGGGACCAGCCCATGAGGAATATCTCCTGCCTTGCCTCGGCAGGGGGCTTCCTTGTAATCGCCAAGTAAGCGGCCCACTCCATGCTCTCGAAGGTAGTCTCCACCCCTACCTCCTTGAGCTGCTGCTGAATGGCCTGCATGAGCTCAAAGTCCTTCAGATACCGACCTTTAGGAGTCCACATGGATGCCTTGAAACCATTGGGGTATCCTGCTTCGGCCAGGAGCTTCTTGGCCTTTGCAGGGTCATAAGGGTATCCCTTGGCCGGATAATAACCAGTGGAAAGGGGGCCTACAGGCCCAGGGATGACCATAGCCATTCCCTGATAGATGTTTTTAACGATGCCCTCCTTGTCAATAGCGTAATTAAGGGCCTGTCTGACCCGGACGTCATCGAAGGGCTTCTTCAGATTGTTGAGGCCCACATAAAGGGCCCTGTTGGTCTGACCCATGTCCAGCTTGACCTTCCCCCCCTGGGCTAGCCTGGGGATATCCTCAGGGGGGATTCGGACAATCACATGGGCATCCCCTGCCTCCAGCATCAGGACCCGGGCGCTGTCCTCCTTCACGGTCCTCACGATGATCCTATCCAGATAGGGGCGGCCTGCCCAGTAATCCTCGTTCCTCTCCAGAGTAAGGTGGTCACCGGGGATCCATTCCACAAATTTGAAGGGACCTGTCCCTACAGGGTGTAATGTGATGTCCTTTCCCCACTTCTTGAGGGCCGCCGGGCTAGCGATTCCACCAGCGGAATGGGCAATGTGGTTGAGGAAGAAGGCGAAGGGGGTCTTGAGGTGGACCTTTATAGTATAGTCATCCACCACTTCCACCCGGTCCACGAAGGGGGTGAAGAGGGGGGCCTTTAATGGCTTCTCTGGCCCCAGCACCCGCTCGAAATAGAGCCTTACCGCCTCAGCATTAAATGGGGTTCCATCATGGAACTTTACCCCCTTCCGGAGGTAGAAGGTCCATGTTTTTCCGTCCTTAGAGAGGTCCCATTTAGTGGCAAGGCCAGGGACAAGGCGGAGCTTCTCATCAAAACGGACCAGGTTCTCATAAATCATGCGATTCATGGCCTCGCCCGGATTTGACTGGGTATTAGGGGGGTCCAAACTGTCAGGGTCAGCCCCTGCTGCATAGATCAAGGTCCCACCATACTGGGGCTCGGCACCCTGGCTGGGGGGAGCAGACCATATCACGAAGGCTAAAATGGTAAGAACCACACCTAAGGCTTTGAGCCTTCCCATCTCGATCCCTCCTTTCTATATGGCATAAGAAAAACCTAAGACTTTCTTTTTGGTCCATCACCTCCTGAGTGTCTGATCATTACCTTACCGCGCAAGCTGGCCGAGTTTCTCTCTTGCCTTTACTGCCTCCAGAGAGCGGGGATACTTGGTGAGGAGGTCCTGAAGGGCAGAGCGGGCCTGTGCCTTCTCCCCCAGTTCCAGATAGGCATAGCCCACCTTAAGCATGGCCCCAGGGGCCTTCTCGCTCTTAGGGTAATCTATAACCACCGCCTGAAACTCCTTTATGGCCTGGAGGTAATTCCCCTGCCCGTAATAGCTCTCCCCAAGCCAGTATCTGGCATTAGGGGCCTTGCTGGCCGTAGGGAAAAGGGAAAGGTAGGTCCTGAAGCCACTTATAGCCAAGTCATAATTCCCTTTTGCATAATCGGCAAAAGCGGCCTGGTACACCTCTTCCGGGGAAGGAACCGGCAGGGTTGCTTTCTCAAGGGGCTTTTCTACCTTTGCCTCTTTAGGGGCTTCAGCAGGCCCAGGCTTAACGGCTTCTGCTGGCGCAGACGTCGGGGTCTCTACAGGTGGGGGTTTCGCTACTGCTTCCTTTAGGGCCTTGAAATCCGCCTTAAGGGTATTCAGGCTTTCCTCCAGGGCCTCCAGACGGGGGTTGAGGCCACTAACCTTTTGGTCTACCTGGTCCAGCCTCCCGCCCAGCTCGGATATCCGGTAGCTGTTCTCCTCCAGCTTCCCCTGGACAAAGCGGACCTCCATTGATACCTCGTCTATCCTTGCCCCTATATTGGCCTGGGAGAGGAGGAACCCTTTGGCCTCCTCCTTGAGCTCTAAGCTTGCCTTTTCAAGGCTTTTCTTCTGCTCTGCCTCCATTTTGGCTAAGCGTTCAGAGAGCTGGTTCTCTATTTTGCCCAGCCGCTCTTCCGAAAAGGCCTTGACCCCTTCAGTGGCTCTGGATAAGGCGAGAAGCTCTTTCCGCAGGTCCCTGACCTCCCTGTCCAGGGACTTAAACTCCTCTGTGGTGGCGCATCCAGCCAATCCGAAGAGGAAAAGACTCAGGAAAACCCAATAAATAAACTTCTCTCCCCGCTCCCTCAACAAGAATACCTCCTCCTTTCCCCTCACCCTCCCCTCTCCCCTGAGGGAGGAGGGATTGGGAGAGGGGATAAGAATACCTCAGAATTAAATGCTAAGGGCTAATTACAAAATGGGACCTTCGGTTCCACTTCCAGGCCGACTCGTCGTGGCCAAGGACAAAGGGTTTCTCCTCTCCATAGCTTATGGTCATCATGCGGTCCTCAGAAACCCCCAGCCTCACGAGATAGTCCTTTGTCGCCTTGGCACGCCTCTCCCCTAATGCCAGGTTGTACTCGTTAGAGGCCCGCTCGTCGGCATGCCCTTCAATAGTTATGGTAACAGCAGGATTTGCCTTGAGCCACTCAGCGTTGGCTTCGAGGGCCTTCTTGCCGTCTTCCCTTATGATGGCCAGGTCTGTATCGAAGAAGATGTCCTGTAAAGGAGAAACTGCAGGAACTGCTTTGGCGACCGCCTCTTTAGGCACCTCAACCGGCTTTACTGCTGCCTCTTTGATCTCGGCGGGCTTCTTTATCACTTCCTCCATTACCTTAGGGGCAACAACCTCTGGGGGAGTTGGCTTTTCCGCTACAGCGGGTGGCTTTTCCGGAGGCTTAGCTTCAGGGGTTACAGGCTTAGGGGCTACCTCGCCTACTGTAGGTGCTTTCGGGCATCCAGTGAGGAAGACCGAAATCAGTATAAGAGAAACAGTAGCAAAAAATAAAAAACCTCTCCTACAACGCAAAGAAATTCACCTCCCTTTATTGGTTAAAGCCTTCA
>FWPU01011085.1_pt1 | contig 12878 bp, 6 predicted proteins | sample 2228361 | NCBI WGS metagenome assembly FWPU01 (sample SAMEA103939777, study PRJEB20133) | metagenome | reverse complement strand
CCTCCGCAGTGGTGCGCCGGTGGATTTCCGGGTTCGCCGGATTCTTGAACTGTTGCGGCATGTAGAAGTTCGCGTTTTCCTTCACAAGCTCTTCCGCCCGTCGCACTGCACCGGGCATCCCCTCGGCGGCCGGCGTCAGGACCAATTCCGCGCCAAAGGCCTTGAGCAACCGCCGCCTTTCGAGGCTCATGCTCTCCGGCATGGTCACCATCAGCTTGTAGCCGCGCGCGGCGCACACGAACGCCAGGCCGATGCCCGTGTTACCGCTCGTCGGTTCGATGATGACGGTGCCCTCCTTGATCAAGCCCTGGCGCTCGGCCGCATCGATCATGGCCCGCGCGATCCGGTCCTTGACGCTCCACAAGGGATTGAAGTTCTCGAGCTTGCCGAAAACATTGGCAACCGCCCCCTCGGTGATTCGGCGAAGCCGAACCAAGGGCGTGTTTCCGATGCAGTGTGTGATCTCGTCAAAAATGCGACCATTCGCAACAGGCGTCATCCCAGAATCTCCCAACCATCCGCTCCATGAAGGGCCCAATAGACAGCTACCGACTCGAGCCGCTCCGACATCCGGGCCAACTCCGCACATACCTTACTAATGTCATAATATTAATCTTGATTCCGACTGGAGTCAAGACCGAACCCGTCGCCCGAAAGGGCAAAAAACTCAAGACCAGAGAAATCCGGGCGGCCGTTATGGTTCCCCTTGCTGCACGGCCTTTCCAGCCGCAGCGAGCACGGCGGCCGCGTGACGCGCCAAGTGCCCGCGGAGATCCTGAGTGTACGCCCGCAGGACTTGCTCCCCGATCCCGCCGTAATCGCCGCAACGGAATAGCGCCCGTGCCAGCGACAATTCCACGATCGAATCGCGGCGAGCCTTTACTTGATTGGTGCCGCCGGGGCTGGCTTGGTCAAAGCGGATCGCGTCCTGCACCGTGCGATGGACGTAGCCCGTCATACCCGGCGTCGTCAGCAACTCCGCCAGGGGTTGGGCGGCCTGCGGATCACCGATCATCTCCAGCGCCAACGCCGTCGCACGATGGTGACTGAACTCCGAATCCGGCTTAAGGAGACGGAGTTTTTCCAGAATCGCGGGGAGGGCGCGGCGATCGCGAGTCCTGCCCAGGGCCACGATCAACTGATCTAGGCGACTGAGTGCGCTGCCGAACTGACCCATACCGACGTAATTCCAACCTTGATCCCAAGCCTCGTAACTCCTCACGGCGGAGATCAACGTCTCTAAGCCGGCATTGTCGCCCAGAACGGCAAGGGCGTGGGCGTAAATCAGCCGATGTTCCGGCAGCTCAGCCGCCTGATATGCCTCGCGGAGCATCGGCCGGGCGATTTCAGGGTACGCCAAGATCACCGCCGCGTCGCGGTAGTCGGTCTTCAAATTCTCAACGGCCTCCCGAATCCTGGAAGCCGGCAACGGAGGCGTTTCGTCTTCTGCAAGCACGGTCTCGGGAAGATTTCCGATCTTTACCAGGAACCGTTGCAGTTCGCGCACATCCAGCCTGCGAACGCCGATGTCGCGTTGTGCCAGCCATGCCGCGGCCGTCCCCGCCGCAAACCCCTGGTTCTGGATATCGGCCTGCATGCGGATCAGCGGGATGGCGTCGCGATGGGCGCTGATTCCCAAACCGGTCACGAGGATTCCTTCCAAGCCCTTGGGGATCAGACAGCGATATGGTATTCGCACGTAAAAGCCGCGCTTCTCCGGATGCTCGAGCTCCAGATAAGGGTCTACCGTGAAGCCGTGGGTGTCGAAATTGCTGTACGCGATGCAGATCGTATCGGAATAGGTACGTTCCAGCATCTGATCCAGAATCGTCATGGTGAATTCACCGACGATGCGTCTCCTTTCCCGGCTGTCGAGCAAACGCCCCTGATCGAAGGCGTCGCGGTATTTCTTCTTGGCGTAGACGAAGACATGCCAAATGTCCAGGACGTCTGTGTCATCCGTGATCGTGAAGTCGGTGTTCGTGTAACTGGCGCCGAGATTGCGTGGAGGAAGGCCGGTCCCTTGTACCGCCGGCTCGGTGTCGTCGGTGTACATCGTTTGGGCACCGGCCGCGGCTGCAATGTCGGCGTTCCCAGTGGAATCGATAACGACGTCGCCCAGAACCACGCCGCGGCCGAAGGGCGTGACGACCACAACGCCGCGGACTGCGCCGGAATCAACAACGGCCCCGCTTCCGAGGCAGTTCATCCAGATATCGGCGCCGGCCTTCAATAACTCGCTGCGCCACCACTCGGATTTCTGTTCGATCACCCAAGCAGCGGCACCTTGATTGACCTCGGCCGTAAAGCCGATGCGATTGCCCCAGTAATAAGATGAGATGGCCCCGGCGGTTCCAACGCCGCCCAACGTGGCCAGGTACTCGATCACGAGCGTCTTGGCCCCTTGGCGTGCCGCACCGATCCCCGCCGCTGCTCCGCCGGTACCGCCGCCGACCACAACGACGTCGTACCGCCCGAGGACGGGCAAGCTGGAGCGTTCTTGCGTCACGGTCGGCCACTTCAGAAAGGGGCGAATACCGGAGAGAAGCTCGCCGATATCATAGGGCGCACTATCGGTGGCGGCGTAAGCGACCACCCGCGGGAATTGGATCGCCTCTCGTTGCGCGGCCTCCCTCGCCGCCTCCTTGCCGAGTCGCTCTCCCAACGCCATCAGGTTGCCCGGCCGCAGCAAAGCCGCCGCCTGTTCGCGCGAAACGGATGCACACCCGCCGAGGACCCACAGCCCAATTTCCCCCTTCGCTCGAAAGCAGGCGAGGGGAATTGCGTCCGTCCCGGTCCAAGGTCCGGTACCGTTCGCCTCTCCTTGCATCGCGTCCGGTGGAACCTCGAACAACGCGTCGGAAACGAACTGTTGCTCGGGGTGATAAATGAGGCTGCGGGCGGTTTGATCGGCCTTGGCCCATGATGCCCAGTGGTCGTCCTCCATCGGCAGATCGAACGTATACTCGATCACGGGAAAAACACCGCTAGAGGTCTTGGCCCGGTTGGGAAACGGACCGACGAAAGGAGGGTCGATGACGCGAGACGAGACGTTTGGGGCTTGAACGACATCGCCTCCGATAACGACTTTTTGGAACCTATGGATGCCCTTGGGATACGGCGAGAAGGGGATGCCTGCCAGGCGTGCGACTACCGCACGATCCGTCGCATCGATAACCGTTTTGGCCGTCACGGCCTGCCGCCCGGCGCGATTAGCGATCACCACGCCCGCGATCTTGCCTTCCGCATCGCGAATGAGGTCCGTAGGATGCGAGCCGTAGAGAAAGGAAACGCCGGCCTCCAGCAAGGCGTCGTCCAGCACCTCCTTCACATGCATCGGGCGGGGCGAGGGAAAGGCCGCTCGGAGCCGATCGACATCTTCCTGCCGCGGGGGACCGATGACCTCGATCTCGCCCAAGAGGATCCGTTCGCAATCATCCGCTTTCTTGATTTGCAATTTGATGCGGCGTGCCTTCCGACCCTCGATCGCGGCTTCGATGACATACGGCAGATCACTTCCGATCACGGCCGTCGCGGCCGGCTCGGCCCATTCCGGCGGCGTCCAAGAGCCGTCTTCGTTTTCCAGGCTGTACGAGAATCCGGCGACTTTGAAAGCGGACGCAGGATCGCTGCTCACGCGACCGAAGGCCACCACGCGGATGCCGTGAATCTCTTGGGCCGCATCCAGCTCCAGCAGGATTGTCACGTCTCCGTTGTATTGCACGCTCTGGCTCGGTGCATCGCTGCACAGCCCGTCGCAAAGCCGCCGGGGCGGGTCGGTATCGGCGTGTTTGGGGTCTGCGGGTCGATCGGCCGTGTATTGAAAGTCGTAGCGGTCCGCGTGAATCAGAGAGTCGCGGCGCAGCGGATCATCGAACACTCGCCGAGCCAACGGTGTGGTGGGTTCCTCCCCCGGCTCGAGCCACAGCCGCAACGTCGCCGTCATGTCATCGCCGAGATACGGTTGCGGTGCGGCCAGAAAAACCTTGGCTCCCGACTGCGCCGCCTGGACGGCCGCGGCTACCGCTCCCGTGCTGCCTCCCACCACCAGAACGTCAACCTCTTGAGCCACGGGAATCCGTCGGGCCGACTGATTGACGGATTCGGACGCCCGGCCGGGTTGGGTCGATGAAAACGCAATCGCGGCGGTCGCAACCGCAGTCCATAGACGCAATGCGGACGATAACGTACGGGACATGTTCTTTGCTCCGGTTGATTGCGACGGTCCAAAGTTATGCGCAACCCATGATGATGCCGCGCGACGCGCGGGCCGGAGCACCTCGTACCCCGGTTTCGGCTCCCCGCGGGTCGCAACGCCGATCCGTGGCCCATGATATCAGCGCGAAGAAATGATATCCACTACCGCAAATGCGACGACGGGACGCGACTCGGAGCTCGGCCTAAAGGCGTGCCGCGGCCCCGGCTCGATCCGGATGGTTCGGAATTTTCTGCCAAGTCGTGCCTTAACCGTAGGCAGCCAGCCCGAAAAAGAGCCTCCGTTTGAGATATCGATAGATGCGGCTGTCCTCCGGAATCTCGCTTTCCGGAGTGGAGTGGCTGGGGCATGCCCGTGATGCCCGCAACTCGCAGACCAGGTCTCTTCCGCTGGTATCTCGCCCTTGCGAGGATTCTAGAAAATCGGCCAGTTCTCCAGGCCTTTCCAAGATCACGCATCCGCGCGTCTTTTGGGATGCGAATTGCTGGAAGTCGCGCAGAAACCGACTTTCATTGACGGTCGCGAAGACATCGCTGTTCGGTTCGATGAAATCAGCCGCGTACGATAGAGGCGGACACGGTTCGACGCCGCCCGACGGACCGATGTGAAACCCCAAACCGAGTGCAGCGGGGCAAATCGCTTTGCCTTCGGCATCCCAGTACGTATCGATAATCACGATGGGGTGGCGGCGCCGCAGTTCCAGAAGTCGTTTGCGAAAACCACCGAACATGGCGGCACTCAACGCCAATTCCGGGGCCGCATCCGGACCGACGGGTCGATAACCGTAGTACCACAAATACGCCGCGCCGAGGCGGCAAATGAAACGAACATACGCGTCGCCGAGAACCTCTTCGCAGTTCCCTGCCGTGACGGTCGTGGCCACGCCGAATAAGATGCCTGCACGCCGCAGCCGCCGCATGCCTTCCACGACTTGTGCAAATACGCCTTCGCCTCGGCGGGCATCGTTGTCGGCCTCACCTCCGTCCAGGCTCACCAGAATCGTTACATTCCCCAGGTCCCGGATTCGCCGCACCGCGTCGTCATCCAGGAACAGCCCGTTGGTGATCACCTGGAAATAGCAGTCCCGGTGCCGCTCCGGAATGCGCCACAGATCGGGATAAAGAAGCGGTTCACCGCCCAGCAAGGTGAAGAATCGGCATCCCCGCCGCTTGCCGGAATCGATGATGCGCGTGACCGTGTCGAGGGGCAGAATCCGGGGCGGTCCCGGGTAATCGACCCAGCAACCGCGACAACGCAGATTGCAGGCATCCGTTAGCGACAAGAACCAGAAGGGTGGAAAGAGTTGCCCCTTTTCCAATCGCTTGCGATACGCCCGCAACGTAATGAGGGAGGGCCGTACCCAAAGCCACGCCGCTTTCCATAACAGGCGGGGTGAAACATGCCTCAGTAATCGAATCGGGTAATATAACAGCATAAACCTTTCCGCTCGACGACAGCGTCGCTCCCCACCGCTTGCTCTTTCGGCCGGCATATGCGCCGCGCCGGCTCGGTGCCGAAGATGATCTCATGGATTATACTCATGTGTCATGGTTTTCATCAGCGACGGACGTGGCAATATGGCGGACGAGCGGGAACTTCGCGAGATCTGGGCCGGACTGGCCCACGAATTGCTCGAACTGCGAGGCTCCGGCGGCCATTGGCGGGGTGAATTGGCCCCCTCGCCCCTGGCGACGGCAACGGCCGTCAGCGCCCTGTGCGTGCGTCTGAAAAGTTCCAAGGATGCCCTCCGCCCGACCGAACGTGAGGTGATCCACGACTCCATCGTCCGCGGGGCGGCCTATCTTCTGAGCACGCAGAACGAAGACGGCGGTTGGGGCGATACTGATCGCTCGCGCTCGAACATCGCGACGGCTTATCTAGCCTACGCCGCCCTCCTCTTGGCCAAGCCGTATGCCGACGAATTGCAAGGGATCGACCGCGCGTTGCCGGCCCTGGAGGCTTACATCCTTCGGCAAGGTGAGCTGGAAGGACTTCGTACCCGCTATGGCACCGACAGGACGTTCGTCGCGCCCATTGCAACGAACTTGGCTCTGGCGGGTTTGATCGATTGGCGTGAAGTCCCGGCCCTGCCCTTTGAATTGGCGGCTTTTCCGCAGGGCATGTATCGTTTTCTGCGTTTGCCGGTGGTAAGTTACGCGATTCCCGCCCTGGTCGCCGTGGGGCAGGTCCGCTTTCACTTCGCTCCGACGGGTTTTTCTCCCTGGCGCATGGTACGTCGAGCAGTGCGCAATAGCACGCTGGAAGTGGTGCGAAAAATGCTCCCGGAAAGCGGCGGCTTCCTGGAGGCGGTGCCGCTTACCGCCTTCGTCGTCATGTCCGTGTGCGGCATGGGCAGGACGGAAGACGACGTTGCGGCCCGGGGAGTCGCCTTCCTGCTCCGCCTGCAACGCGAGTGCGGAGCCTGGCCCGTCGATTCCGATCTCGCCGTCTGGACGACCACCTTGGCCGCAAACGCCTTGCATGCTTCCGGCGTCACCCCAGTCTCGCGGCTCGTATCCTTGGAATGGTTGCTCGCATCCCAACATCGGGAGCGTCACCCGTTCACGGGGGCTTCTCCGGGCGGTTGGGCGTGGACGGACCTGCCGGGCGGGGTGCCGGATGCCGACGATACTTCCGGGGCCTTGTTGGCGCTGGCAGGCATGCGGCATGAGGTATCACACGCCCGGCGCTCGGAGATATTCCAAGCGGCAAGCAGAGGTCTGCAATGGCTTCTCGAACTGCAAAACAGTGACGGCGGTTGGCCCACCTTCTGCCGCGGTTGGGGCCGATTGCCTTTTGATCGCAGCGGCGTCGATCTGACGGCCCACGCGATTCGGGCCTTGACGGCGTGGAAGCATACCGCCTTTCACGGCGATTCTGCGGCTTCCTCCGTCCAGTCGGACCGTAAATCGACAATCCATCCAATGCGCCGAGCCATGGATCGGGCGATTGCGGCGGGTTTGGCCTTTTTGCGAAGGAGGCATCGAGAAGACGGTTCCTGGTTGCCTTTGTGGTTCGGAAACGAATGGGCGAATCATGAGGAGAATCCCATCTACGGCACCGCACGGACCATTTTGGCCTTCAGCGACGCCGGATCGAGGACGGACCCTTGCGTCCTGCGAGCCGTGGACTGGCTCACGCGACGTCAAGGTCCGGATGGGGAATGGCACGCCTTCAACGCTAACCCCATCAGTGCCCAGGATCGAGATGTGCCTCCTTGCAACGGGATCGAAGAAACGGCTTTGGCGCTGTCCGCCCTTGCCGAGTTTTGCGACGGGCCGGACCAGTCGCGTGCCTACGCCCGGGGGCTGGCGGCCCTGACGACGGCCGTACGCGAGGGGAGGCATCGCACGGCTTCGCCGATCGGTTTGTATTTTGCCCGGCTGTGGTATTATGAACGGATGTATCCGATCGTCTTCGCCATGGAAGCGGTCGGCCGGGCACTCCGCCGCCTGGGGATACCGCCGCCGCGCCTCGACCCTAATCCTGGCAGCGACTCGTGAACTGATCCGAAAAAACGGACGAGGGAACTCGCCGCCGGGTGCCATGCCAAAGCCCGTCCAGCCTAGGTGGAATCCACCGTGAACGACTCCCCCCAACACACCCCAAATACCTCGCGCAGCGATCGAGGAAAGGCGCTCGGGATCGCGGCCTACTCGGGCCTCAAGCAAATCCCCAGGGACCGATCCATCAGGGACCGAATCCGCCAAGAGGCGGAAGCGCGGGCAGCAGAGGTCGAGGAACAGAAACACATCGGTAGGCCGCTCATTGAGCGGTTGGCGCGGGAATTGCTACGGCACCTGGGGCTGGGCCACGAGTACTTGGGCTGGACCATGGTGGCCGTAGGCTCGGCCTTATGGCGTCCGCAAGTCATGAGAACGCCCTACGATCGGCGTCTCTTGCTTTTGCCGCACTGCATGAGGGCCGCGGAAACATGCCCGGCGGAATACACACCGGACGGCCTGACTTGCGTCAATTGCGGCGGTTGCCGCTTGGGCTACCTCCGAACGCAGGCCGAATCACTCGGGTATCAAATCATGATCGCGGAAGGCTCCCCCGTGGTCATGAAGTGGATCCTGTCGGGGCGTGCCGAGGCCGTCTTGGGGGTCGCCTGCTTGAACGCCCTGGAGCGATCGTTGGAAAAAATTCTCATGGCAGGCGTGCCTTCCCTGGCCGTACCGCTGTTGATGGATTCGTGTCACGACACGACCGGCGAAGAAGATTGCATTCTGGAGATGATCCGCACGCCCTACGTGCCGGGAACCACGGGACGGCGGAGTTATCTTCCGCTGATGCGGGCGGCAACATCTCTCTTCGAAGCGACCGAACTGGAAGCCTTGGCACCGCGTCTGTTCCCCGGCGGTTCGCCCGTGCCCCAACACGACGGCGATTTCGTCCTGAGCAATGCCGTGGAAGTGACGGAAGCCATCGCCTATGAATTCCTCACCGGCGGGGGGAAATACTATCGACCATTCCTTACGCTCGCGGCCTACGACGCCGTCTTGGGCGGTCCCCGAGCGCGGGCGGATCACCATCCCGTGCCATCTCTACCGCGTCCCGCCAAACAAGCGGCTCTGGCCGTCGAGGTCTTTCACAAAGCCTCGCTGATCCACGACGATATCGAGGATGGCGACCCGTACCGCTATGGACGCCCCACGCTCCACTCCCAGTGGGGGGTTCCTTTGGCGCTCAACGTTGGAGATTTCTTGGTGGGGTTGGGCTACCGTCTTTTGGCCGACTTGCGATCAAGCACCGATGACCGAATCGCCGCGGAATTGACGCAACGCTTTTCCGCGGCTCACTTGCGGCTTTCCGCCGGACAAGGCGCCGAGCTGTGGCTGCAAAGGCATGCCGGCGAACGCCTTGCCGTTCCCGATATCTTGCGGGTTTATGCCCTAAAGACGGCACCGGCGTTCGAGGTGGCCGTGGCCGCCGGGGTCAAGTTGGCGGGAGGGGATGATTCCTTGAACGAGCCGCTTCACCGTTTCGCTCGATACTTGGGAATCGCCTTCCAAATACAGAACGATCTCGACGATTGGGCATGGCAGAAAGAAAACAAACAGCGAATCGGGGGAGATTTGCTGGCGGGGCGTCCCACGGTAATCCAAGCCATGGCATCCCACGTCATGAATCGCTCTTGGTCGGGATTTATCTCGGAGATCGGCGAGGATTGCGTCGGTCGGGAGACCCTCTGGGTGCAACGCGTGCGAACTTGCTTGGAGGAGGCCGGAGTCTTTGCCGCCGTGCGTCGCTTGATGACCCGGAACGTCGATCGCGCTCGGCAAGAGGCCGAAAGAATGTCCGTCCCCGAACTGACCTATCTCTTGACCTATCTCACGGACTCGCTCTTTGCTCATCTTCGCCCCCAGGAGGAAATCGAGCCTGCCGATCGGTCCTGAGGCCGCTCCATAACGTGGCACGTTTTGCAGGTGAGGACGCCCGAAGGTACCGCGGTCGGTTCCGATTTATACCGGGGAATGGAAGGCCGGCTCCGCCATTTCCGCATGGGTCAATTCGAGGGGATCGAATCGGGCCGGATGTGCGGCGGACCTCAGGGACGACTGAGGGAAAGGAGAATGCGACACATGTCGTTCGCCGTGGACTTTGCCGTGCGATTGATGGCGGCCGCTACGCGGATTTCTCAGGAACGCAAAGCGATACACTCGGATTGGCTGCTCGCTCAACAGGCGGAAGGTGGCGGATTCCGGGGCCGAAGCGACCTGCCCGATCTCTACTACACGGCGTTCGGCGTCCGATGTGCCTTGCTGCTGGATTGCCTCGATGCCGGCCTCCTGACTGAGATGCTGCCTTACTTGCGGCGGCAGGCCGGCTGCTCCCTCGCGACGGCGGACTTGGCGTCCTACCTCACAATCGCATTCACGGCGGAGTTCTTCGCGGGTGTTTCCATCGACGATCGAACGCCGGAAGAGCGTAAGGAATGGGTGGCGGCCCTCCTCATGCCGTACCGTCGTTCGGACGGCGGTTGGGCCAAGTCTCCGAACTCCGGCCTCAGCAGCACCTACCACACCTTCCTGGCCCTGGGATGCCTGGAATTGGCGGACCTTGCGGTTCCCGAACCGCAGCGGGTGGCCGACATGATACGGCGACGACAGGCCTCAGACGGCGGCTTCGTCGATCTGCCGGTCCTGCGGGAAAGCGGCACGAATACCACCGCGGCTGCGTTGGCCGTCTTGTACGACCTCGATGCGCTGAGCGATCAGACTCGCCAAAGGGCGTGCGGCTTCTTGCGCACCATGCAACGAGGAGACGGCGGATTCGCCGCCGGTGCCCGGGCGCCTTGCTCCGATCTCCTCAGCACCTTCACCGCCGTCGTCATTCTGGATCTCTTGGACGCCCTCGAGGCCTCCACGGCAGAGGCCGCACTACGGTACGCTTCCGAGCTGGAGCATCCCGCAGGCGGATTCCGCGGCGTGACACTGGACGATCAGCGGGACGTGGAATACACCTTTTACGGCCTTGCCGCAACCGCGTGGCTGAGCGACTGAGAAATTTGTAGTAGCCGAGGCGGGGTTCGAACCCGCACGGGGATTACTCCCCACAGGATTTTAAGTCCTGTGCGTCTGCCTATTCCGCCACTCGGCCTCCTCCGGGAAAGGCCCGTTCCTTGTCCCGGCTTCATCAGGATTCGATCCGGTTCTCCTATTCGGCTGCGTTCACCTCCACCGCCTTCGAAGCGTCGGGAACACGACGCCAAGGCTCACGCGTTGCCTTCCTTCGATCAATCGTGCTTCGTTTCCGACGGCACATGGTTGACGGCAAGGATTCGATTGATGGCGTTGAGAAAAGCCTTGGCGCTCGCCTCTAAGCTGTCCGTAGAGACACCGCGCCCGCGGTACAGTTTGCCCTCGTGCTCCAATTGCACTTGGACCTCACCTTGGGCGTCTTTCCCCACGGTCAGACTGTGGACGCGAAAGTCTCGGCACACCGCAGACAAGCCGGTGATTTGCTCGATCGCCAAGAACACCGCATCGACCGGGCCGTCGCCGGCCTGCAATTGCGTCCGGCAGACCTCCCCGTCCGAGCGGCGCAGCGTCAACGACACGGTCGGGCGTTTTCCGGTCCCTACCTGCACTTCGTAGGACTCCAAGGCATACCGGTCCTCGACCACCCGAATCTGCTGTTCGATCAGCGCGGCCAGGTCGGCGTCGTAGATCTCCTTCTTTTTGTCTGCCAACGCCTTGAAGTCGTGAAACACCCGGCTGAGTTGCTCCGGCGACAGGTCGTATCCCAAGTCTCGCGCACGGGCCGCCAAAGCGGCTCGCCCGCTGTGTTTTCCCAGCACCAGATCACTGCGGGAGAAGCCCACGTCCTCCGGCTGCATGATCTCGTAGGTGGCGCGCTCTTTCAAGATCCCGTCTTGGTGGATCCCGGCTTCGTGAGCGAAAGCGTTCTGACCCACGATGGCCTTATTGCGTTGGACGACCATTCCGGTTATGCCCGACACCAGCCTGCTGGTCGGCACCAGTCGTCGAGTGACGACGCCGGTATCCGCGTGGAAAACGTCCTGCCGCACGCGAAGGGCCATCACGACCTCTTCCAGAGCGCAGTTGCCGGCCCGTTCGCCGATTCCATTGATGGTACATTCGACCTGTCCGGCACCGGCTTGAACGGCGGCCAGACTATTGGCTACGGCCATCCCCAGGTCGTCGTGGCAATGGACGCTGATGACCGCCTTGTCGATATTGGAAACCCGCTCGCGGAGCGTGGTGATCACGCGGGCCATCTGTTCCGGCGTAGCATATCCGACGGTATCCGGAATATTGACGGTCGTAGCACCGGCATCGATGGCCGCCTCGACCACTTCGCAGAGAAAATCGATTTCCGTTCGCGCCGCGTCTTCCGGAGAAAACTCGACGTTGGAGCAATAACCCGCCGCCCGTTTTACCCCCGCCACGGCTCGTTCGATGATTTGCTCCTTCGTCATCCGCAGCTTGCGCTCCCGATGGATCGCGCTGGTCGCCAGGAAAACATGGATGCGCGGCGATTCGGCGCACCGCAAGGCTTCCCAGGCACAGTCGATGTCCTCTTCCCGACAGCGCGCGAGACCGCAAATCACAGGACCGCGCACCTCTTGGGCGACCGCCTTGACCGACTCGAAATCGCCCGGCGAGGCGATCGGAAACCCCGCCTCGATCACGTCCACACCGAGCTGCGCCAAGGCTTGCGCCACTTCGAGCTTTTCCTGGAGATTCATGCTGCATCCGGGCGACTGCTCGCCATCCCGCAGCGTCGTATCGAAAATGACGACTCGCCGCTTCGTTTCTGAAATCGATCGTTTGGAAGGATTCATGGGCTTCGGTCCACTTGGTTGGCAGAGGAAACGGACGACTTACGACCTCCAATTCGAGCAACGGAATGGTCCGCCATGCGGACGAACCACGGAATGACCGGCAAAAAGCGGCGGATCTCGCCGCACACCGGCCGAGCATAGAATGCCGACCGATCGGTCGGCTTCACAACACCAACCAAGCGCGGGTAGGACGCAACCGTCTTTTTCGCACCATCGCGGGTCCCGTTCCCCTTCACATGACCACGGCGGAACAATACGAAAAAACCCAGGGCTTGCCGGCCCTGGGTTCTTGTTTTGTCGCACGGAGGATCGACGAACCGCCGGACCGGCCTCAAAGCGGAGGCAATAACA
>FWPU01011084.1_pt1 | contig 12878 bp, 9 predicted proteins | sample 2228361 | NCBI WGS metagenome assembly FWPU01 (sample SAMEA103939777, study PRJEB20133) | metagenome | reverse complement strand
AAGGGTGTGCCACAATTCCATTATGCTGGCAACACCGGCTTGTGTCAATATCCACTCTACCCCCTGGTAACGATCTCTTGGCGCACGCACGAAAAACTCTTGACTTTTGGCACAATTCATGGTATAATTAGCAATGTAAGCGCTTACAACAAATCCGGCAAGCAAACGGCTTTACAGAAGAGCGAGAGGGGTGAGTTTCCCCATCTTCCCGCAGGGGAACTGACTCCTCCAGACCTGAACAGATTCCTGTCCTCATATTTAGGGTTTATGCAGGCGGGAAATCCCAGATAAACCCCTACTGCAAGGAAAGAGCGCCCCGAATCCTCCAATTTCTTCCCGCCCGTAGGGCCGGCATAGATAAAGCGATTTTAAAACCCGCCCGGTTATGTAAGCGCTTACAAAAATCGGTGTATCCACCCTTTCCGGAAGCCTGTCGTTTGTGTAATCGCTCACAAAAATGGCAAAGACATTCCGCAAAGTGACTATCCTGGATGTTGCCGCCGAGGCGGGGGTTTCCTCCGGTACCGTTTCCCGTGTCCTCAACAATGATCCCCATGTCCGGCCCGAAACTCGCCAGCGCGTGCTGGAAGCCATGGAGCGCCTGGGTTTTGTCGCCAACCGACAGGCGCGCAGCCTGGCCGGGGGAAGGACCAACACCATCGGCGTCCTGGTCCCCGACCTGGGTACCGGTTACATCGGAGAAATCATCCGCGGCATTGACGCCGAACTCAGTTTCCACGGATTAGACCTCGTTCTATATACGACCCACCGCACCGCCAGCAAAGAGGCCAACTATGTGGCCAATCTGGCCAGCGGAATGGTGGATGGCCTGTTGTTGGTGCTGCCTCGCAATCCGGCCGATTACGTCGGCCACCTGACCCAACGGAAGTTCCCCTTTGTGCTTATTGACCACCAGGGCACCGGGCGAGATTGCCCCGCCGTGGGAGCCACCAACTGGCAGGGCGCATACGACGCCACCGAATATCTCATCAAGTTGGGGCACACCCGTATCGGCTTTATCACCGGCTCTATGGACCTGGGCTGTGCGGTGGACCGTCTGGCAGGCTACCGGGCCGCGCTGCGCACATACCACATTCCGGAAGACCCCGACTTAATCTACGAGGGCACTTTCTTTCAGCCGGACGGCTACGCCGGGGCCTGTGCTTTCCTTGACCTGCCTGACCCTCCGACTGCGATTTTCGCCTCCAACGACGTGATGGCTATGGGAGTGATGGATGCCGTACGCAACCGGGGGCTGCGCATCCCGGACGACATCTCGGTCATCGGCTTTGACGACATTCCTCAGGCCTCCCTGGTGCGCCCCGCATTAACCACGGTGCAGCAGCCTCTGGAAAAAATGGGGCGCGTCGCCACCCAGATGCTCCTGGACCTGCTCCAGCATCCCGACTGGGAAACCGAACGCATAGAATTGCCTACCAAACTGATCGTTCGTGAATCCTGTCGTCCCCTGTGAGGTGTTTCCGAATCCTCACATTCTGCCTTATGAATTCCTGTCAGGCGGTCACAAGGAAGGAGGTGATTCGGAGGGCAGAAACTGGCTTCAAAAACAACCATCGGTTTGTGCAAACCCATAAAGTCAGGACCCCACCACAAATGAGCAAAGGAGAAAAACCATGCGTAGCAAACTGTTCATTCTGGTCAGCCTGCTGGTGGTCGTCACGCTTGTGCTTGCGGCCTGCAAGCAGCCCTCCACGCCGCCAGCGACTCAGCCCCCGGCCCAGGAAAAACCTGCCGAGCAACCCACAACGGCACCCCCACCCGCCGAGGAGCAGAAGGTGGTGATCAGCTGGTGGCACATCACCACCCAGGAAGAGCAAAAAGTCGTCTGGCAAAAACTGGCCGACGAATACATGGCGGCGCACCCCAACGTGGTGATTGAGATCACGGTCCTGGAAAACGAGGCCTTCAAGTCCAAGTTGACCACCGTGATGCAATCCGGCAATCCGCCCGACATCTTCCAGAGCTGGGGTGGTGGCGTCATGATTGAATACGCCAAAGCCGGCCTGCTGCAGGATATTACTCCCTACCTGGATGCCGATGGCGGCGCCTGGCGCAACACCTTCTCCCCCGGCGCTCTGGCCGTGTACTCCTATAACGGCAAGAACTACGGCGTGCCGTGGGACATGGGTATGGTAGGCTTCTGGTACAACAAGGCGCTTTTCGCTCAGGCAGGCATCAGTGAGCCTCCCAAGACCTGGAGCGAGTTCCTGGACGTGGTCAAGAAACTCAAGGAGGCCGGTATCACTCCCATCGCTCTGGGCGCGGGCGATAAATGGCCGGCTATGTTCTACTGGGCCTATCTGGCCGTGCGCATTGGTGGGAAGGATGCCTACCTGAAGGCCTATAATCGCGAGGGCTCCTTTGCCGACGCGCCGTTCGTGGAAGCCGGCAAGAAACTGCAGGAACTGATCGCTCTGGAGCCCTTCCAGGAAGGCTTCCTGGGCGCCACCTATGGCGATCAGGCTACAGTGATGGGCAACGGCAAGGCCGCCATGGAGTTGATGGGTCAGTGGGCACCTGCCGTACAGAACGCCAACAGCCCCGACGGAAAAGGTATTGGCGAGAACCTGGGCTGGTTCCCCTTCCCGATGGTGGAGGGAGGCGCCGGTGACCCGAGCGATGCCTTCGGTGGTGGCAACGGCTTTGCCATCGGACGGGATGCCGAACCCGAGGTGATTGACTTCGTCAAGTACCTGACCCGCGCCGAGTCGCTGATGCTGTGCGCCGGCGATGGCTGGTGCATCCCGCCCGTCAAGGGCGCTGAGGTCGCCATCAAGGACCCCTTGATGAAGATCGTTCAGGAGAACGCCCTGAAGGCCAAGTACCTCCAACTGTACTACGACCAGGCTCTGCCCCCGGCGACCGGCTCGGTGGTGAACGACGTTGTTCAGGCCCTCTTCGCAGGCACCATGACGCCCGAACAGGTCGCTCAGGCCATTGAAGAATCCGCGGCCGAGGAACTCGCCAAATAGATGGCTGGAACGTATGGGGATCGGGCAATTTTGCTCGATCCCCATTTCTTCTGGCTGTAAAGGAGTCTCCTATGGGAATATCTACCAGGCAGGGTACAGGCATATTTGGCTTTCGCGCCTCTCGCCGCACACAGGATGTGGTGACGGTGGTACTCTTCTTGCTGCCAGCCTTCATCCTGTTCATCGTCTTCGTCATCTACCCCGTGATCCAGTCCGTTTACTACAGCTTTTTCAGCTGGAAAGGCTTTGGCCCGGCGGAAGACTTTGTCAGTTTAGGAAATTACAAACGTATCCTGACCGATACAGCCTTCCGAAAGGCTCTCGGGCACAGCCTGTTGATCATTGTACTTTCCCTGACCCTCCAGTTGCCGCTTTCGCTGGCTCTGGCACTCATGGTAGGGCGTGATTTGCCCGGAAGGCGCTTCTTCCGCATGCTCTTTTTCATGCCCTACGTGTTCTCCGAAGTTATCACGGCCATCATGTGGATGGGTCTCTACAACCCCGATCCCGATAGAGGCCTGCTCAACGCTCTGCTGGTCCTTATGAACATGAAACCTCAGGGCTTTCTGGGAGACCCCAAACAAGTCCTGGTTTGTATCTTTGTGGTCCTGACCTGGAAATACTTTGGCCTGCACATGCTGTTATACATGGCGGGCCTGCAGAATATTCCCCGGGAGATTGAAGAGGCGGCGATGATTGACGGCGCCAATAGCCGTCAGTTGCTAACCAACATTACCCTGCCTCTCCTGGGCGGCACCATTCGTACCACGATCTATCTCTCCGTACTGGGCGCTCTGCAGCAATTCGGTGTGATCTGGGTAATGACCCGTGGCGGCCCAATCAACGCCAGCGAGGTTCTGGCCACGTATATGTATCGTTACAGTTTCATCCGCTTCTGGTTGGGTTACGGTTCGGCAGTAGCCATTGTTATGTTGCTCATCTCCCTGGGCTTCTCGGTAGCGTATCTGCGCCTGATGATGCGCCAGCAGGATTACCTGGGTAGTTACTGAGGAGGCAAATATGGCTCTACTTACCCGTCGCCAGCGATATCTCCTGCGCAAAGCGGTACCCCGGCTGATTCAGTATATACTGTTGAGCCTGTTTGTGGTCTTCATTCTCACGCCCATCGTGCTCCTGGTCTTTGGGAGTCTGAAGACGCGCGGCGAGATGTACTCTCGTCCTTATACCCCACCGATCCCACCCCGCTGGGAAAATTACTCCAGGATTTTGAACGCCAATGTATTCTGGACCATGCTGCTCAACAGCCTGCTGGTCGCCCTGGCGGTCACTTTCCTGGTATTGTTGATATGCGGTCTGGCGGCTTTCGTGTTCGCGCGCCTGAACTTCCGGGGGCGCGACACGCTCTTCAACCTCTTCACCCTGGGTCTGATGTTCCCCATCACCATCGCCATCCTGCCAGTTTACCTGGTGGTGCGACAGTTGGGGCTGACCAATTCCCTGCAGGGGGTGATCATCGTACAGACCGCTTTCCAGATTTCCGGCAATATTATGATCCTCCGCAACTTCTTTGCCTCCATCCCCTTTGAACTACAGGATGCAGCCTACGTGGATGGCTGCACCGCTTTTGATTTCTTCCGCAGAATTTTGCTGCCCCTGGCGCGTCCGGCCCTGTCGGCCGTGGCTTCGCTGACGCTGGTCGTCAGCTGGAATGACCTGCTGGTCCCCCTGGTGTTGATTGATAAAGAGAAACTCTGGACCTTACCCCTGGGCACCATGCAATTCCAGGGGCAATACGGTACCGACCTGGCCCTGGTAGCCGCCTTCGTGACCCTCTCGGCCATCCCGGCGCTCATCTTCTACCTCTTCGCCGAGCGTCAAATCGTGTCCGGTCTGACGGCCGGCGCACTCAAGGGGTAAAATCCGCTACCGATGACCCGAAAGTTCCGCAATCCCATCCTGCGCGGTTGCCACCCCGACCCTTCCATCTGCAGGGTCGGGGGAGACTATTATCTGGTCACCTCCACTTTTGAATACTTCCCCGGCCTGCCGCTTTACCACAGCCGGGACCTGGTCCACTGGCATCAGATCGGCTACGTCCTGGACCGACCCTCGCAACTCCCCCTGCAAGGCGTGCGAGCCTCCGGGGGATTGTACGCACCGACCATCCGCTTCCATCAGGGCACCTTCTACGTAGTCTGTACCCTCGTGGACGGTCGGACGAAAAAGGGCAATTTCCTTGTAACGGCGACGAACCCGCAGGGGCCCTGGTCAGAACCGATCTGGCTGGAGGATGCGCCGGGGTTTGATCCATCTCTGTTCTTTGATGAGGATGGGCGGGCATGGTTTACAGCAGCCGTTCTGGCCGCCCCCGGCCAGTATGAGGGCCATACCCAGATATGGTTGCAGGAGTTTGACCTGACCAATTTGTGCCTGGTAGGAGAGCGACGCGTTATCTGGGAAGGAGCACTCCGAAGGGGGCGGTGGTCGGAAGCACCCCACATCTACAAAGTGGACGGCCGATACTATCTGGTCACTGCCGAGGGAGGCACGGATTACCATCATTCGGTGATGGTAGCGCGGAGCGAGGCCGTGACAGGACCGTACGAACCGAACCCGGCCAATCCGGTTTTGACCCATCGTCACCTGGGGTGGGACTATCTAGTGGTGGGCACCGGTCACGCCGATCTTGTAGAGACCCAAAACGGCGAATGGTGGATGGTGTTGCTGGCCATGCGCCCCTACGGGGGATACTTTTATAACCTCGGCCGGGAGACCTTCCTGGTCCCCTTGCGCTGGGAAGATGGCTGGCCGGTAGCCAGCCCCGGCAGCGGAAAAGTGGAACTTTCGTACCCTGCTCCAAATTTACCGGAGGGCCGCTGGCCTTCTCTGCCAGCCTGCGATCACTTTGACTCCTCCGATCTGGCGCTGTACTGGACCTTTCTACGCACCCCGGAGGAGAAGTTCTGGAGTTTACAGGAACGGCCGGGCTTTTTGCGGTTATATTTGCGCCCCGAATCGCTTTCCGAGCCGGTCTCTCCCAGTTTCGTCGGGAGAAGGCAGCAACATATCCATTTCGCGGCACGCCTTGCGCTGGATTTTACACCCCGGACACCCAACGAAGGGGCCGGCCTGGCCTTGATACAAAACAACAATTTTTACTACTGCCTGCTGGTAACCCGGGAACGTGAACCGAATACGGTCGTCCGCCTGATACGGCGAGCGTATGGGAAAGAAGAAGTCATCGCCACCTGCCCCATCTCCGCTTCGTATGTGCACCTCAAAGTAGAAGCCCATAAGCAGGAATATGCCTTTTACGTGGCCGAAGAGTTTGAAAAGTGGCGAGTCGTTGCGGAGGGCGTAGACGGGCGGATACTGAGCACGCCGGTGGCTGGCGGCTTTACCGGCGTCTATCTCGGCATGTACGCCGGTAGCCACGGTCACCCCTCCGAGAACTATGCCGACTTTGACTGGTTTGAATATATCGGCCTGGAGGAAGATGAGTCTTTCTATTTCTAATACTACCAGGAGGCTCGGTCAATTATGCGCAAACTTCGTTGCCTCTGGCTGGTGCTCGTTCTTTTAGGGTCCGCCTGTCAGCCCGTGACCCCAACCACTGTTATGGAAGAAAATACGCCGACTCCCACTGCTCCCCCGGCCCCCACTTTCACGCCTACCCTTTCGCCCACACCCGCCTCAACCAGGTCTTACGAGACCGGGGTCTATCGCAATCTATTTGCAGAATATCTGGGCAAGTCGGAAGCGGAAGTCCAGGCCAAACTGGATGCTGCCTGGCAGCAACTCTTCTACGGCGATGACACCACGCAACGCGTCTATTATCCGGTTGGTGAGGATATGGCCTACATTATGGACATCGGCAATAACGATGTCCGCACCGAGGGCATGTCCTATGGCATGATGATCGCCGTTCAACTGGATAAGAAAGAGGAGTTTGACCGGCTGTGGAAGTGGACAAAGACCTATATGTACCAGACCGAAGGCCCCTACCGCGGCTATTTCGCCTGGCATTGCACTCCCGAAGGCAAGAAACTGGACTCAGGACCGGCCTCCGACGGGGAAGAGTGGTTTGTGATGGCTCTGTTCTTTGCCTCCGGTCGCTGGGGCGATGGAGAAGGCATTTTCAACTATCGGGCCGAGGCGCAACAAATCCTGGACACCATGTTGCATAAAAGTGAAGAGAACACCATCGCGACCAATATGTTTGATCCGAACACCAAACAGGTCGTATTTGTCCCCAGCGGGCGCAACGCCACCTTTACCGATCCGTCCTATCATCTGCCGGCCTACTACGAACTGTGGGCCCGGTGGGCAGAGCGCGACAATGACTTTTGGGCCGAGGCCGCTCAGGCCAGCCGGGAGTTTTTCCGTAAAGCCGCCCACCCTCAGACCGGCCTGATGCCCGATTATGCCCGTTTTGATGGAACGCCGGTCAAAGACCCGGAACACGAGGATTTCCGCTTTGATGCCTGGCGCACCCTTTCCAATGTCGCCGTGGACTACGCCTGGTTCGGCGTGGATCCCTGGCAGGTGGAACAATCAAACCGGGTGCTGACTTTCCTGGCCTCTCATGGTATAGATACCTTCCCAAATCAATTTACCCTTGACGGTCAGCCTCTTTCCAACGATCACTCTACCGGTCTGGTAGCCATGGCAGCCGTAGCCGCACTGGCAGCCAATCGGGAAATCGGGGAGCCGTTTGTCCAGGCACTTTGGGACGCCAGAATCCCTACGGGTAAATGGCGCTATTACGACGGAATGCTTTACATGCTGGCGCTATTGCATGTCAGCGGCAATTTCCGGATTTATTCACCCCTGCCGTAAGCGTCGGTTCGCGGGCGGAGCAACTGTGAAAATCTCACAAACCAAGAGGAGATATGGACGCACTTGACCGCGCCATTCGGCAACATCGCACGGCCACCATAACCATTACCCTCCATGAAAACGGCCGTCCCCTGACGTATCAGAAAGTCGTGGTAGAGCAGAAACGGCACAAGTTCCTTTTCGGGACAAATTGGGGGGAGAACACACTGGCCCTGGTCAACGGCGAACTCTCTGGTCAGGCCAGGGAATTGGCCGAGCGGCGCAACAAACATTTCCTGCGCCTCTTCAACCAGGCTACCCTCCCCTTTTACTGGGCGCGCTTTGAACCGGAACGCGGTAAGCCAAAAACCCAGCGTCTCCTCAACCTGGCCAACTGGTATGTCCAGCACGGATGTACCGTCAAAGGACACCCCCTCTGCTGGCACACCCTCTCCCCCGACTGGCTGTTGCCGCTGGATAACCGCGAAATCCTGAACTTACAGGTGGGGCGCATCCAGCGCGAGGTCTCCACCTTTGCCGGCGTGGTGGATTGCTGGGATGTCGTCAACGAGGCGGTCATCATGCCCATCTACGATCGCTACGATAATGGCCCGACGCGCCTGTGCAAAGAGATGGGGCGTATCCGCCTGATCGGCACGATGTTTGAGGCCGCGCGCGCGGCCAACCCCAACGCGACTCTCCTGCTGAACGATTTTGACGTCTCGCCCGCTTATGATATCCTTATTGAGGGCTGCCTGGCCGCCGGAATTCAGATTGACGCCATCGGCATTCAATCGCATATGCATCAGGGCTACTGGGGGGTGGAACAGACTCAGCGCATCCTGGAACGTTTTGAGCGTTTCGGCATCCCCATCCACTTTACCGAAACCACTCTGGTTTCCGGCGACCTGATGCCGCCGGAAATCGTTGACCTGAACGACTATCAGGTCAGCGATTGGCCGAGCACGCCGGAGGGCGAGGAACGCCAGGCGCGAGAGGTGGTCCTGCATTACAAGACGCTCTTTGCCCATCCAGCCGTACAGGCGATTACCTGGTGGGATCTCTCGGACGGCGGATGGTTGAACGCGCCGGCCGGCCTGCTGCGCCGCGATCAATCCCCCAAACCCGCTTATGATGAACTCCTGAGATTGATCAAAGGCGAGTGGTGGCTCCCGGCCACCCCGATGGTCACCGACGAGAGCGGTCAACTGACCCTGACCGGCTTCCTGGGCGACTATGAACTTTCCATCGGGAACCGCCGCATTCCTTTCTCCCTGAACGAAAAAGGCCGGTCTTCCCTTTCCATTAACCTCTCCGCATCTTGAACATTATGCTACGCGGATGGCGGTTCAAAAAGACCTTACTTCACTACAGGAGGTTTCCTATGGACCCCTATACTCCCAAACCCGAACATAAATTCTCTTTCGGGCTGTGGACAGTCGGCAGCGTGGGGCGCGATCCGTTCGGCGCGCCCGTGCGCGATCCCCTCTCGCCGGTGGAACTGGTCTACCTGCTGGCCGAGGTCGGAGCCTATGGGGTGAACTTCCACGACAACGACCTGATCCCCATAGATGCCACCCCGGCCGAAGCGGAAGCGATCAAACGGGAGTTCCGCAAAGCCCTGGAGGCCACCGGCATTCAGGTCCCGATGGCTACGACCAACCTGTTCAGTGACCCTGTCTTCAAGGATGGGGCCTTTACCTCCAACGACCCCAAAGTGCGCGCCTACGCCCTTCAAAAGACCATGCGCGCGATTGATCTGGGGGCAGAATTCGGCGCCAAAGTCTACGTCTTCTGGGGCGGACGGGAGGGCACCGAAACTGACGCCTGTCGGGACCCGGTCACCGCTATTAAGCGAATGCGGGAAGCGATAAACTTCCTCTGCGAATACGTGCTGGACCAGGGATACGATATGAAGTTCGCCCTGGAGGCCAAGCCCAACGAACCGCGTGGTGACATCTATCTGGCCACTACCGGCCATATGCTGGCCTTCATTGAAACGCTGGACCACCCCGAAATGGTCGGGGTCAACCCCGAGGTGGCCCATGAGCACATGGCCGGGCTGAACTTCCTGCATGCAGTGGCGCAGGCCTGGGAAGCAGGCAAGCTCTTCCACATTGACCTGAACGACCAGTACCCCGGCCGCTACGATCAGGACTTCCGTTTCGGCTCCCGCGATATCAAGGCGACCTTCTTCCTGGTCAAGTTCCTGGAGGATGTGGGGTACCCCGGCCCGCGGCATTTTGACGCCCACGCTTACCGCACCGAAGACTACGAAGGCGTCAAGGACTTCGCCCGTGGCTGTATGCGCACCTACCTCATCCTCAAAGAAAAAGCTACCCGGTGGAACGCCGATCCGGAAATCCAGGCCCTGCTGGCAGAAATCAACGCCGATGACGGTAGTATGGCCCCTTACCTGGGCCCGTACACGCCCCAAAAGGCCTCTGCGCTTAAGGCATACCCCTTTGACCGCCAGGTCCTCGGTCAGCGTGGATGGAAGTACGAACGGCTGGATCAATTAACCGTTGAAATCCTGCTCGGCGTCCGTTAGGAATTCCTATGACGATCTCCACCTCCCAACAAATAGACGACCTGCTCACCCGCATGACCCTGGACGAGAAATTGGCGCAACTGACATCCTGCTGGATGTACGAGTTGCTGACCGATAGGGCACTGGACCCAAAGAGAATGGCCGCCCGCCTGAAACACGGCATCGGCCAGATCACCCGCCCCGGCGGAGGGTCTGGTATGCCCCCGGAAAAAGTAGCCAGAATGATCAATCAGATCCAGCGCTTCCTGGTGGAGCAAACCCGTCTGGGAATTCCAGCCCTTCCGCACGAGGAATCCTGCTGCGGGGCACTGGTGCTGGGCGGGACGATGTTTCCGCAACCCATCGGCCTGGCCAGCACCTTTCAGCCCGAACTGGCCGAACAGATGGCGCGCGCCATTCGCCGTCAGCTGCTGGCGATTGGCGCGCGCCAGGCCCTGGCCCCCGTCCTGGACCTCGCCCGCGACCCCCGCTGGGGACGGGTGGAAGAGACCTTTGGGGAAGACCCCACCCTCGCCGCGCATTTCGGCACCGCCTACGTGCGTGGGTTACAGGGGGAGGATCTGCGCCAGGGCGTGATGGCCACGGGCAAGCATTTCATCGGCCATAGCGCATCCCAGGGGGGCCTGAACTGCGGGCCGGTCCATCTGGGATGGTACGAACTCCACGACACCTACCTGCTTCCTTTCCAGGCGGCCATCCAGGAAGCCGGACTGGCATCTATCATGAACGCTTATCCCGAACTGGACGGCGAGGTCGTCGCCGCCTCGCGCCGCATGCTGACCGATCTCCTGCGGGAGCAACTGGGCTTTGATGGCCTGGTAGTCTCGGATTACGAGGCCATCCCTATGATCCATAACTATCACTTTGCCGCTCCGAATCCGAGCGCTGCAGCCGTTCTGGCCCTGCAAGCAGGAATAGATGTAGAATTGCCCACCTGCAACTATTATGGAGACCCGCTGCGCGCTGCGCTGGAGGCAGGCATCCTGCGCATGGAAGTGGTAGACCGGGCCGTACGTCGCCACCTACAGAAAAAATTTGAACTCGGCCTTTTTGAAAACCCCTACGTGGATGAAAAACGGGCCGCCGAAGTCTTTGATACTCCCCAGGACCGCGCCCTGGCACGCGAAATCGCCCGTCGGAGCCTGATTCTCTTGAAGAACGATGGCCTTCTGCCCCTCAGCCGCTCCCTGCGCTCCCTGGCGGTCATCGGCCCCAACGCCCATCGGGGCCGCAACCTGATGGGCGATTACTCCTACGACGCCCACTATGAACTGGTTGCTCATCTGATTGGGACCACCCCTGAAGCGGAGACAGAGTTTCGGGAGAGAAGTGTTCGCGTGGTAAGCGTTCTGGAGGGAATCCGCACCCTGGCATCCCCCGAAACCCGGATTCTGTATACCATGGGCTGCGACAACCTGGACCCCGATACCCGGGGCATCGCCGAAGCGGTGCGTCTGGCCGAGGAATCCGACGCCGTGGTGCTGGTACTCGGCGACCGCTCAGGCCTGAAGCCGGATTGCACCTGCGGAGAAACGCGCGATAGCGCCACCCTGCGGTTGCCCGGCGTACAACACGAACTGGCCCGCGCGATCCTGGATACGGGCAAACCGGTAGTCGTTGTACTGGTCACTGGACGCCCGTATGCCATCCCCGACCTGGACGCCCGCGCCAGCGCGATTCTCCAGGCCTGGATGCCCGGTGAAGAGGGCGGCATGGCTATCGCCGAAGCCCTCTTTGGCGACTTTAACCCCGGCGGTAAACTTCCGATTACTTTCCCGCGCTCCGTCGGCCAGATCCCGATCTTCTATAACTCTAAGCCATCCGGTCGACGGTCTAACTGGTACCGCGATTACGTGGATGAATCTGTAGACCCTCTCTATCCCTTCGGACACGGTCTGAGTTACACCACCTTCGCCTACGAGAACCTGACCATCTCGCCCGCACAGGTTACGTCCGGAGAGACGGTAGAAATTGCTGTTGATGTCATCAACACCGGCCGGCGCCAGGGAGAAGAGGTGGTACAACTCTACACGCGCGACGAATTCGCTTGCGTGCCGCGTCCGGTTAAGGAACTGAAAGGATATATCCGCCTTGCCCTGGAACCCGGTGAACGCAAGAGAGTCACCTTCCACCTGCCCGTCAATCAGCTGGCTTTCTACGACCCAGACCTGCAACTCGTGCTGGAACCCGGACGCATCCAGGTGATGGTCGGGAGTTCTTCCGAGGCAATTCACCTCCAGGGCTCCTTTGAGATAATCGGCGAGGGCAAAATGGTCATTAGTCGCCGGGTCTTCACCTACCCGTTGACCGTTCAATGATGACCAGAAGAAAACATTTGTTGGTGTTCTCCTTCGTGTCCTTCGTGGTTGGTTCTAATTTGCCGCTCAAAGCCGGTCTGTGACCGGCGTTCGGCGGGTCACAGACCCGCCGGGAGCGAAAAAGAGCACTTCGCCAGAGCCCAGTTGTAACTACCTACCCTTCTGCAAGCAATGAGACGGGCTGATGGGCAAAGAGATCGCGCAGCGTCCCAAAGACACTTCGCCCCTGCTTGCGGC
>FWPU01007118.1_pt1 | contig 12880 bp, 12 predicted proteins | sample 2228361 | NCBI WGS metagenome assembly FWPU01 (sample SAMEA103939777, study PRJEB20133) | metagenome | reverse complement strand
AGTCTCATCTTTTTTTATAATTATAATATTCTCCTTCCGCCATTCTTTTATATGAGTAAATGGATGCCATATGTACTCTTTATCCTTCATCTCTAAAACTTGATAAATAGTTTTTTTTGTCATAAGTTTTTAGAATAATCGCTACACTATATTTATTTCAATATCTTTTACACATTATGAAATGGATAAAATGCAATAAGGTAATCATCTTCTACCCTAACAGGATTTATTGTAAGTAACTTGTTATGAAGACCTTCCTGCCTGCTGTATATAAGTGTCTTCAAATATTTTTCAGTGTATCCAAAATATGCTCCAATGTCAGTTCTGTATTGTTCAACCAATACTTTAGAATTAGTATTAATATATTGCGTATAACATTTTTTCATATTTTCCTTTTCTATTATAGATAACTCTTTGTGTCTTGCATGTATAATTCTAACGTCACATTTCGGAAAAAGTTTTGTAGATTTCGTTATGTATCTATCTGAGTAAGGAAATATATGTATCTTGAAAAATCCTATTTCTTTGCATTTTTCTTTGGTTTGTTCAAAATCATCTTCATCCTCCATAGGAAATCCTATAATAATGTCTGTTGAAAATGTTGGATTATTAAAATAAGCTTTAATTTCTGATATTTTTTCTAAGTAATATTGTGTAGTATACCTTCTGTTCATAAGATTTAAAATTTTATCAGAGCCACTTTGTAGTGGTATGTGGAAGTGTTGACAGAAATTTTTACTATTCTTTAATACAAGTAACAATTCTTCATCCAGTTCTTTAATTTCAATAGAACTCAAGCGAAACCTAAAATCATAATGTGAAAATATTTTGAACTTTTCTATTAACCTTGTAAGATTTGTCCCGTCTTTAAAATCCTTACCATAACAACCTAAGTGCGTTCCACTTAACACTATTTCTTTATAACCATTATCAAGGAGTATATGAATTTCCTCAAGTATTTGATTTATTGGTTTACTCACAGGTAACCCTCTTACATACGGTATGATACAAAATGAACAGAATAAATCGCAACCGTCCTCTATCTTTATAAATGCTCTTGTTCTACCATATATTTTTTCTAACTTTTCTTTTTCAATGTTGACCCTGTAACTTTTAGTGATAAATGGTGGATGCTGTTTAGTAAGAGAAATTTCACTATTATTTATTTTGGAGCTTTCTGGTAATTGCTTAACATTATTGGCGCTTTCTCTGTTAACTGCAAGTAATATCTGGTTTTTCTGAAAATTCGAAAATACGAAAGTATTATTCCCTGTCATATACTTTGAAGGATTTATAGTAGCATCACAACCTGTAACTATAACTTTTGCCTCATTATTAGATTTTGCGAGTTTTCTAACTTCTTTTTGACAATCTCTGGCACTTTTCTCAGTTACAGTGCAGGTGTTTATAATATATACTTTCTGATTACCTTTATAGAATTTCTGTAATTGCTGCAATATCTGTTGACCATCATACAAATTCACCTTACATCCAAAGTTTAAAAGTTTAATGTTCTTATTAGTATTGCAATTCTTATCTTCTCTTGTACCCGTTAATTTATCCGTTTGTTCCATAACAAAATATTATTTTTTCAAATTTTAAAAGTTATTTAATATAATAATCACAACACAAACTATAGATGATAATTTTTTCGCTATCTAATTTTTATATATTAAAAACTCAACTCAGCTCTTGTTGTAAATTCATATTGATTTTACTATGTTTTTTTCCAGTGATAAGTTTATATATGCAGCAATTTTGCAACATTAGAATAAATAAAACTAATATAGAAGTTATTGGACAAAAGTCAAATGGTAAATGTATATATAAACTCACTGTAAAAAATTATGAGAAATATCTTAGGGTTCTATCAAGAATGCCTGATAAATCTATATTGAATAGAATAAATAGAAATATTTCCACATATAAAAGAATAATCAAAAAATATAACAGCTATGTGAGTTATTTTTTAAGTTTAATTAAAGAACGTAACATATCAGAATTTTCTACATATCTTAATAGTATTGTAAAGAATAAGAAAGAAGAAGGTGTAAAAATCTTACTCAGTCTTATATTTTCCTTATCTACACAAAAGGATATATCAAAAGTTTTAGGTTATTATATAATGGAAAATGTTTATAGGATAATAAACAATAATTTAAGATTAAAAGGATTATTTTTTGGGCTAATGGCAGTAGAACTTTTTAGCGCGGATGATTCAAACCGCCCTACTATTTTACAAATACTGGCAAACGCAAATTTACCAACCTCTTTTTTCTGCAAAAGATACAAAGAAATAAATCTAAGTATTGATGAATTGCATATCTGTTTAAGTAATTTTCATATCCAGGATAAAAAATGGATAAAAGAAATCCTATATAGCAATAGTTTTTCTTTTATAACAAAAGCATATATAGTTAATACTTCTATATATAGAAAAATAGATGGAATGCAGGATATATTCATTGACTATACAAAAAAACATCTTTTAGATAAAAAGACTGATAAAGATGCAATAGAACTGGCTCGTTTGATGTTGTTATATTTAGGCGAAAATCCTACAAGCGAAGGTTTAAAATTTGCGGGTGAAGTTACATTAAATACAAAATTACCATGGGTATTAAGACATGAATCTATAACATCGCTGGATAAAATGAGGGGGTTTAGTAATGAAATATTTTATATATATATAGAAGCATTAAAAGATAGCCATAATCAAATGAGATTGCACGCAGCAAACTTTCTTGGTAACCTTTTACTTCTACAAGCAATTCCTTATTTAAAGGAAGTTGCAAAAAATGATATTCATACAATTACCCGTGCTTATGCCATAGAAGCTATAGGCAAAATATCACAAAAAAAAGAAAATAAATTTTTGCTTCAACTATTAAATGATCATGCACCACTTGTAAAATTCGTTACCTTACAAGCACTTTTAAAAAATCATTATCCTAAAATTAATTTAACTCCACTTATAAATTTTCTCAGTAAAAATGAAAGCATATTTTTAACAGAAGATATGATGGCAAGAACTTTATGTTTCGAAATATTACAAGAATTTGCATCACCTGAAATTTCAAAACTATTAATTGATATTTTTAAAGAAGAGCAAAATATAAATAATCTTTTTCTTATAAATAATATTCTAAACAACATATTTTCTCTAGAGTATAAATTTCCTGAAAATTTAGATGAAAGCTTAAAAAATAATATGGTGCAATTTTGGAGGAGAATATATAGTATTTATAAAAAGAATATAACAAGGAGAATATCTCTTAATATTAGTGGGCTAAAGGATATTATAACAGTCGCTGATAAAGATTGTAATGACAAAAAATTATGCAAAATCAAAGTAAAACAGCTATTTAGAAGTTACACAAACAAAATCTTCTTGAAAATAAAAAATTTTAACAGTTACAATATTTGGATTTATGTAGCTGGCAGCAAAGTAATGGAAAAAAAGATAAATAGGAATGCAATTAAATTTTCATTTTCTTTTTTATATCCGCAGGCAAATGAGCTTGATATATTGATAAAGACCAGGATAAATGGCAGAATTTTTAAACAAAAGATAAAGCTACGATGAATGTAAAAGAGTTGTTTATAAAAGGCGGTATTATAATGTGGCCTCTATTAATATGTTCAATTATTTCACTTGCAGTAATATTGGAAAGGGCGTATTTTTTTCTTGTTGAAAGTAAGAAAAACAACGCTGATGCTAAAAAGCAACTGGACAAGAATATGTGGCTACTTTTCATAATGGCTACTATTGCTCCTTTATTAGGACTTTTAGGAACAATTATTGGGCTTATAAATGTATTTTTATCAATTCATAATTTAAATAGGCCAGTAACACCTCAGATAGTTGCGAAAGGTCTCTGGCAAGCAATGATAACTACTGCTTATGGTCTTATAATTGCCATCGGAAATTACTTTTTTTATTATTATTTTGCTCATTTAATAAAAAGAAAAACTAATGAATGAAGAACTACCTCCAATACCAATAGCACCGCTTATAGATTGTGTTTTACAATTATTTACATTTGTATTTATCACTTCTTCATTTGTTAGCGAAAGCTATTTTGAGGTTAACTTACCGCAAGGTTTCACCCAAGACGCAAAAACAAACCCAAAAATATTAAAAATATATCTGATGAAAAATAGAAAAATAAAGATAAATGGAAGAGTAATTTTTTATAGAGATTTAGAAAAATACTTTTTAGAGAATATAAAGGAAAATGTAAAAAAAGTAGAAATATATTCTGATAAAATGGCAAAAGTTCAATTTTTAGTAGATGTTATAGAATTATTACAACATTTGCAAATTAAAGATATAGAAGTAAGAACCATCAAAAGATTTTAAATACGGGGCGTAGCTTAGCCTGGTTTAAAGCGCTTGGTTCGGGACCAAGAGAGCGTGAGTTCAAATCTCACCGCCCCGACTCGCGCTATTCCCATGGATTACTTGATTGTGCTTGTATTTTTTAAATTTAGATACTTTGTTAATGAAAAATCTTCCTAACTACTAACATTAAAATGCTCCAAAAAAAATGATATTCTTTCTACTTTTACTCTTGTTATCAAATATAACCCTTATTTCCATTAAAGATTTTATTAAAGATGGTGATATATATATCCTCAAACATGCTATTTTTTCTCTATTTTCTCTTACTGCGTATTTATATGTTAAAGATTATAAAAATCCAAAAAAGTTACTAAGTTTCTTTAATATATTATTTGTCACTAATTTTTTCCTGATGATAATCGTATTTTTTACTCCTTACAAAATAAGAGCAACACGCAGATGGATTGATTTATATCTTATATCAATTCAACCCGGTGAAATATTAAAACTAACTTTACCTATCTTCTTTTCAATCAATCTGTATACAAATAAATTTTTACAACAAGCAGGACTGTTAGCAACAGTTTTATTCGCTAATGCATTGCTATTATTACAACCTAACTTATCCAACGCAATAATTCTTTTCCTGGGAATACTAATTATATTTTTCCTGAACCCATTTTTAGAAATAAATAGGAAAATTTGGATTCTTGTTTTGCTGGTATTAGGTTTTATCAGTTTAGTCAGGTTTAATTTAAAACCTTACCATTTTGAAAGGATTCGTGGATTTTTTAATGTATCGGATTACCAGAAGACAACTGCTTATCAAACTTTAATTGTAAAAAAGCTTATGTCGTATATAACTTTGACGGGTCTTACCAATAAAGAAAAAGCAGAAAAACAATTCAAGTTATTACCTGAAAAACATAATGATTTTGCTTTTGTTAGTTTAATCTTTAATTTTGGAAAAATTGCAGGTGTTATTATCATTATCATATATCTTTTACTTATAATTACCATAACAAAGAATATTTTTACCGCTGAAAGTAAAGTGATAAAATTACTTCTTGCGTCTTACACTACTATTCTAACAGTTCAGATTGTCTGTAGTTTAGCAATAAACCTTACTATACTACCCGTTGCTGGAATAACACTCCCATTTTTAAGTTATGGTGGTTCCTCTCTTTTGACATTCAGTATTATCTTAGCAATATTACACAATAAACACATATATAAAATCAGATTTTTATATGAATAAATTTAAGATATTACTATTGTGGAATTTGTTTGAAGAAAATCATTTTTCAGAGATAATATTTAACCATTCTTTTGGCGATTTTATAGTTTTTCCTTCCTTTAGAGGATATTTAGTTATTATATGTAATGCATAGGAGCAGCTCAATATTAGAAAATCATCTTTTGAATTTAACATGTCTATTAATGGTGGTATAGCCCTTTTATCTCCAATTTTACCGAGACCATTGCATATTTCTATTTTCACTTCTGATTCTACATTTTTATACAAAAGTTCTATAAATTTGTTAGTAACAAAATTCAATCCAGGTTTACTGAAGGCTTTTATAATCTCTATGCAAACATGTTTACTTTCATTTTCCAGTTCAGCCATTAGTAGCTCTGATACTTTGTTATTTTCAATGTGATCTTGCAAAAGCGCTATGGCATACATTTTCACTAAATCGTTATTAGTCTTTTTATATATGGAAATAATATTATCTATGTTACTAAAAGTGTCTTTTTTATAATCCTCTAATTCGTAGATCCAGAAATCAGGATCATCCTGATATTTAGGTTTTGTTGAACATGCGACTATAAAAATAATACTACTTATTGATATAATATGTAAAATACTCATCAATGCTTTCTGATAGCGCTTTGGCAATTTTTTGTCTATTATAGACATCAAGTAAAAAATTTTCTGCATTCGTATTTGAAAGATATTCAACCTCCACCAGAATTGCAGGAACAAGGTTTTCACGCAGAACCCGCAAATTTTTATTTTTTATCCCGTTAGAGGGTAAAAAATTGGAAAGTTTTTTCGCAATTATGCCTGCAATTGTGTTAGTAGATGTTTTTAAATGTTGATAGTATTCTGCGCGATTTTTAAAACCCTTATTTTTTAGATGTGATGATATAAGTTCAATCTTCTTCGTTTTTTCAATCCAGTTTGAAAATGTCGGTAAATATATTTCAAACCCTCTAACAGATGGATTATGAGCAAAGTTATGGTGGATTGATATAAACAGGTCAGCCCAAATTTTATGACCAATATTTACTCTTTCGTTTAAATCATCAACTAAAGAATCTTTTAATTCCATATCTGTTGTTCGCGTTAGAACAACACTATATTTATCTTTTAACAAATTGTAAATTCTAATTGAAATATCAAGATTTAAGTCTTTTTCTGTTAATGACATTCCTGAGGTTCCTGTAAATTTACCTCCATGTCCAGGGTCAATAACAATTCTATATTGTTTCTTACCTTCTATATTATTATAAGGAATATGAGATTTGGAAGTATCTTCTATTTTATATGTATTTTTCAGCTGACTACAAAGATAAAGTGCGGTTTTATCCACAGAATCATTATAAAAAAGAGGATGAAATCTATCATTAAAAAAGGAAAAATTTGCGTTTGGCAAAAAATACAATGTATGAATAATACCATTCATCTTGCAAACAACACGCAACCTTCCATCCTTTAAATATTTTAATGTTACCTTCTCATTGAGAGGTAAAATCATAAAATTTACAAATAATGTTATAATAGTTAGCTTATGATACAATTTTCTAAATTTCATGCTTCGGGTAATGATTTTATCATTATAAAAGATAATTTCAATAATCTGAATTTGAAGGATGAAACTATAAAAAATATGTGTGACAGAAAACATGGTATCGGAGCAGATGGTTTGATTGTTATAAAACCAGATGTCAATAAAATAGTTTTAAGATTCTACAATAATGATGCAAGCCAACCTGAAATGTGTATAAACGGTGTAAGATGTGTTGGTAACCTACTTAAACAAATCTTCCCACATAAGAATACTTTTCAATTAATTCTATCAAAAAGAATTGTTAAGGTAACCATAAAAAGATATAACCCACATCAAAAAAAAACATTGGTAGAAATAAGCTTAGGAACACCTTCTTATGATTATTACGGTAAAAAAATTGGAAGTAATAAAGCTGTTAAAATTAATACTATCCATACACAAATAACAGGATATTATGTATCTTTTGATAATCCTCACTTGGTAATTTTTACAGATTTGAATGATAAAGAGAAGTTAGAAAAGATAGCTAAAGAACTTCAAAAGATATTTATATATGGTATAAATGTCGAATTTGCTGACGTAAGAAGTTCAAAAAATATAAATGCGTTATTTTGGGAAAGAGGTGTGGGATGGACGGATTCCTGTGGGTCTGGTTCCTGCGCAATTGCTGTAGTTTTGAAAAACCATAGATTTCCCGGAGTAGAGAATTTTTATATAAAATCTCCAGGGGGTAGTGTAAAAGTAAAAGTTAAAAAAAATTCCGAAACTTTTTTAGAAGGATATTCTTACAAAGTGTTTGACGGTATGATTTAGTTTATTCCTTTTATATATTATTTATACTCAAAAGAAAATAATTTTTGAATATAAAAAATTGTAAATTAAATGAGAACTAATTGAGTTCTTTGAAGCTTTCATAACGAACATTGATTCTAATTCATTAAAAGCTAAGCTAAAAACTGAATTTTGTAGACTGGGTCCGCTTTTTTAGAGCGGTTTTCATCCCTTAATTTTCTTTTACAACACTTTGTAATTTTCCTTTGTATTAAAGCAGCATTTTTTAGAGCTTACCATTTTTTGGCTTCAAAATTTTTAACTTTTTTGAAAATCTTTATAAACTCGAGGTTAACTACCTCACACTTTATTTTGTCCGTCAACAGCCACCTTTTGTTAGAAACCTTATGACAAAAAACGAAATTATGAAAATAATTGATCCTATTATTACATTTTTAATCATATTTTTTTAAACTTTTACTATTTATTTTTGAATTGTGGTTTTCGCTTTTCTAAAAATGCTGTCAATCCCTCTCGTGCATCTTCACTTGATATTGCGTTACTAAATAAAAAGGCTTCCAATGCAAGACCACTTTCTATATTAACATTTCTACCAAAATTTAGTGATAGTAATCCATATTTTACCGCTAAAGGACCATTTGAATAAATTTTCTTTAAGAAATTAAATGATTCATCTAATAAACTTTCTTTTTTTGTAATTTTATTAACTAATCCTATTTCATATGCTCTTTGTGAGTTTATGGGGTCACCAGATAGCACTATCTCTGCTGCTCTTGACAAACCTATTAATCTAAGTAATCTTTGGGTTCCTCCATAACCCGGTATAATACCCAATTTTACCTCAGGTTGTCCCACCACTGCTGTATCTGCAATAAATCTAAATGTGCAGGAAAGAGCAAGTTCTAAACCGCCACCAAAGGCAAAACCATTTATTGCTGCAATTGAAACCTTCCCACAATTTTCAATATTGTAAAAAAGTTGTTGTCCCTTGAAAGAAAATTCTAATGCGGAAGATATATCTAATTTGGCAATTTCGCTTATATCTGCACCTGCACAAAATGCCTTTTCACCTCCCCCTGTTATAATAAACCCTTCCATATTTTCATCTTGCTTTATACGCTCATAAAAAACTTTGTATAGTTCATCTAACATCTCACTATTTAATGAATTTAGTTTTTCTTGCCTATTTAAAAATATAATAAGTGTTTTATCTTTTTTCTCTATTATTAAATTTTTATATTCACTCACTTTTACCTCCTTTCTATTTATCAACATTTATTAATTTTAAATTATTAATTTTTTTGTCACAACGATCTTGCCACTCTTCTTTGTTGAAGATTTACTCTTTTTTCCCTTCCAGGATAAGGTTTTTTCTACCTTTTTTTAGTATGCATTACGATAATGTGCTAAAGCTTTTATAGATATTTCGTCGTAAATCTTTTTTAGCTTTTTACTTGTCTTGTGCATTTAAAATTTGATTGCAACATCTAAGTGTTGGAATGAATTAAACTCTTCTTTATTCTCATCTGTTCTATAGTGCACTCCTATTGATTTTGTCCTTTTTAGTGCTGAATTGGTTAAAAAATATGCAATAGTTAACATATTTTGTAATTCAATGCCTAATTGGCTGTTGAATTCACAAGGTAAAATGTAATTCATCCAATCTTGTAGTTTATTCAATGCTTCTTTTAGTGATGTGGCATTTCTTAAAATTCCAACATTTCTGGTCATAAGAGATTTTAAAGAATTAAAAATGTCAATAAAGTCAATTGATATTGGTTTTGATGTAATTGAATATTTAATATTTGTTTCTAATTTTACAGCTGAAAAGTTTTGATTTAGAAACTCACTTACTATTTTGCCGTGAACAAGGCATTCTAAAAGCGAGTTACTACCAAGTCTATTAGCACCGTGGAAATTGGAGCAGCTGGCTTCTCCAATTACAAAAAGGCGTTCAAGGTTTGATCTACAAAATTCATCTATTTTTATACCGCCAATAAAGTAATGGGCAGCTGGTCTTATGGGAATAAAAGAGTTCTTTGTATCTATGTTAAACATTTTGACGGTTTTATATAATGTGGGGAATCTTTCTTCAATGAATTCCTCGGTTAAATTTTTTAGGTCCAGCAGGACATAGGAAGATTGCGTTTTCTCCATTTCCCAGCTTATAATTCTTGCGAGTTCATCTCGTGGGGCAAGCTCACCAGATGGATGATATTTTTTTGCAAATTCTTCCCCAAAGACATTGCGCAATTTAGCACCTTCACCTCGCACAGTTTCAGATATCAAAATCCTTGGAGCACCAGCAATGTAAAGGCAGGTTGGATGAAATTGAACAAATTCTAAATCAGTTAATACTGCACCTTTTCTGAATGCTGCAGATATTCCATCACCTGTATTGGCTAGCGAATTCGTCGTTTCTCTATAAATCTGACAGGCACCGCCTGTCGCTATTATTGTGTAACTCGCAAATACTGTAAATAATCCTTTCTCTCGATTCAAAAATACACCTCCTACTACTTCATTATTACTGTTAACTAATAAATCAATCAACATACTATTGTTTATAATCAAGGCATTTTCTTGTGTCATTGCTTTTTTGTATAATGTTTCTATTATAGCTTTGCCACTTGTATCTCCTTTTGCATGTAAAACCCGAGGTTTCGAATGACCCGCTTCTAATCCAAAGTGAAATGGTAACTCTTCATCCTGAGGATATACATTTTTTGTATCAAAAAAAGTTCCCCACTGTATAAGCTCCAGAACAACTGTTTTAGCCATTTCTATGTATTTTCTGACTATGTTAGGATTATTCAAATGTGCACCAATTTTCAGAGTGTCGTTGATATGGTATTCTATATTATCGTAGTTTGCCATTGGGGCTGCAATACCACCCTGAGCTAAAAAACTATTTGAAAAACTATAATCTTTACCTTTATTTATAAGAATGGCATTAAATTTTCTATCAAGGCCGATTAATGCCCTTAAGGCACTGATACCAGAACCAACTATTAGTATATCACAATTGTATGTTGGGAGGCGAAATGCATCAAACGAAACTATGTAGTTATTAAATTTGGGTGTCAACTGAGAATTTGTAAAGTTATGTTAGATATTATCTCTTGTATACCAGAAATCAATGTGAAATGTTAGGTTTATTTGAATTCATATTATTATTGATTTTTCTATGCCCGAATATATTTCTGACATTTGAACTCTAACATCATAATCAACCTTTTTCTTCACTTATGATCTGGCAGAATTGTTGCTTGAGTTATTTCTTATGTATTGGTTTTTGACCACCAAATCTTATGTGAATAAATTTTGGTTTACCTAATATTATATTGCCAATAATCATATTTAAAATAGCTTCTTTATCAAAAGCAATCTTTGTTTTCTTTTCTTTAAGTTCATATGTTGTTGCAAGTGTGGTTTGTTGTTCAGATAGTGTTTGCTCACGGCTTTTTTCAATTATTTTTAGTTTTTTGGATAACTCATTTTGAACAGTTGTAGAAGAAGATGGTTGTTGTTTTTCTACTTCTTCTGCTTTTTGAATTGGTAGTCTTGTTTCTTTGTTTTCTGTCTCTATTTTTTCCTGTTCGCTTTTTTTAGGATGTGGCAATTCTTCAAAAGTTATCTCTTCTTCATCTTCCGGTCCTGGAACACTATCCCTATTTTTTTTGGTTAATAAGCTACTTAGTATAATAACCAGCAATGCAATTAGATATATAAGCGCCTGTAGTAGATCCATATAAAATTAACTTTTTTTCTCTTCCAAAGGTGGCTGTGGCAAAGTTGTTGTAGAAGAATGGCCTATTGCCTCTCTCATCGTTGTATCTGCCTGGATATTTTTAAGTGAATAATAATCAAAGATACCCAATTTACCTTCTCTAAATGCTTGAGCAATAGCGAGTGGTATTTCAGCTTCTGCTAATACAACTTTGGCTTTATTTTCCTGAGTTAGTGCAATCATTTCTTGTTCCTGTGCTACTGCGAGTGCTCTTCGTTGCTCTGCACGTGCACGTGCGACCCGCATATCTGCCTCCGCTTGCGCTGCCTGTAATTCCGCACCAACATTCATTCCAACATCTACATCTGCTATGTCAATTGATAAAATCTCAAATGAACTACCCGCATCTAATCCTTTCTCTAATACTGTCTTGGATATTTTATCAGGATTTTCTAAAACATCTTTATAAGAAATGGAAGAACCTATGGTAGAAACAATTCCTTCTCCAACTCTGGCTATAATAGTCTCCTCCGTTGCACCACCCACAAATCTTTCAAGATTTGTCCTAACTGTTACTCTTGCTTTTACTTTTAATTGAATACCATCTTTTGCAACAGCATCTATGGTTTCTTTACCTTTTTTAGGGTCAGGACAATCTATAACTTTAGGGATAACACTTGTTTCAACAGCATCTAAGATGTCTCTACCTGTTAGGTCTATAGCCATAGCTCTTTGTAAGGTTAGTGGTAATCCTGCTCTGGTTGCTGCAATAAATGACCTTACAACCTTTGCAACATTACCACCGGCTAGATAATGTTTTTCTAATTCAGTGATTGGTTGGTCAATGCCTGCTTTTACTAAAGTTATGTAATTATTAACAATTAATCCTGCAGGAACTTTTCTGATAGACATACCTATAAGGTAAAACAGATTTACAGGAGCACCGGAAAAAAGTGCCTGTAACCATAACCAGCCCCATCTGAGCAATATTATACCTACTACTATAACCGCAACTATTAGTAATAAAGATACTATGCCCCATATATTATCAGCGCCAATACCATTTTCCATTATTTTCCCTCCTTAAAAACAAAAATTATTACAAAACCCTGGCGTCTTATCGGTTGCTTCCAAAAGCAATCTTTTTTGAATGACACATAACATATATCTTTTTAAATTTTCTATCTTAGGATTATATATATAATTTTATATATTTTT
>FWPU01011082.1_pt1 | contig 12883 bp, 11 predicted proteins | sample 2228361 | NCBI WGS metagenome assembly FWPU01 (sample SAMEA103939777, study PRJEB20133) | metagenome | reverse complement strand
ATCAAGCAGTTCTTTTTTATGGTAATTGGAAAACTTATATATTGTCAGAATACCTCTAATACCCGTATATTTGTAATAAATATGATGAAAAAATGACATACCTCTATGATTTTTTATAGAGTGCAATATGTTAGTGAGTTTATGCAAAAAATTTTTCAATTGTAGAACAGTCGGGCAAAAATTCATTTTCCCCAGACCCCCTTCCTTTTTGCCCGTCCGCTTGGGCTTTGCCCTGAAATTTTTTCGGCGGACAGGCTAAAAATCAAAAAGGGTGGTGGGTAGGTTCAGGGATATTTTATCAAATTTTTTTCGTTTGGGCAATTTGCAAAAAATTCCTAACCACATCAAATTTATCTGGAATCTTGTTTTCTTTGTTTGCCGCCCATTCGTAAGCATTTTTTACTTTTTGAGAATTTTTTGCTTCGGGCAGTTTTAAGAATTTTTCTAGATTGCCGGGAATTTCTAACCCCCTATCATTCAAATCGCTCAGCCAATCTTTTTTCGGATTATAATCATCGTCGTTATCTTGATCCCAAATGGCGAAAAAATTTGTTAATCCCATAAGATAGCAAACACCAACAAAATAATTAATTCCTCCTTTACCGCCACATTCAATAATAGATATGCCTTCTTTATTCAAATTTATATTCCACCTCTGCTCACATAGCGTTGTCCACAAAATTTTATCCGATTCACCCTCCACAAGAACAATTTTGTGCGCAAAAAATAGTTCGTTTCTTTCAGAATTAAAGTGAGTGTATATTTTAAATTTTTCTTTTTCTGCCATATCTCTAGTCAAATACTCTGTGTTTTTCTCTGAATTTATAGTCCCTCTATCCTCCGGTTTTCGTAATATCTCAATCTCATCAGCGTAATAAGCGTCTATAAAGTTAGGATTGTGTGTTGTATAGAAAATCTGTGTACTTTTTCCGTCGGCAGAATAAGCAAGTTTGCGGAAATGTTCGTATAAATGCCTTTGTGCTTGCGGATACAGAAAAATTTCCGGCTCTTCGATTGCTAAAACAACCTTTCCTTTGAATAAAGACGCGTAGGTACGCACTAACGCAAGCAAAACCAGATTTTGTACACCCGAACCTAGATCTTGCACATTAAAACTTCTCTTAATTTCGTTTCCGATAATTTGCACAGTCTTGTAATAAAATAATGGGTCATAAATCTCTAAATCTAATTCAAAACTATCTGCTAAACCACCCGCCATTTCCGAGCAGGTGTCAATAAATACTTTCTTAAATTTCGCATATGTTACTTCTTCCTCTGTGCCAAAATCTGATTCTAAAATTTCCCGAGGCGATTTCATCGCATCTCGGAATTGTTTTTCACGCTCATTCAGTTCTTCGCCTTCCTGTCTTTGAGAAAAGTTTTCATTGATTTTGTTAAGAATTTTACCAAGTAAAGACCACTGGCTAGTGGTCATTTGTTTTTCTAGATCTCTTTCCGAAGGAATGAATAAAAATGAAACACTCTCTCTAACATCACTATTTCCCCAATATTCTTTCTGATCAGCAGTAATTGCTGTAAATTGTGTTCGAAAAAATTCGTTGGGATTTCTTGTGTGGGTTAATCTCAAAGAGACCGGGCTGCAATTTTCTTTCTGCCGGGAATTTTTGCTGGTAAGCTTGAAATTACCGAGTGGCTCTGCAAAATCAACCTGTATGGAAATGGTTTTACTTGTATCTCCATTAAAAAAGTCCTCTTTTTTGAATGCGCGTTCAGTTGGATATGTTTCGCCCAAAAGAATATCTAACGCTCTTAAAATGTTAGTTTTCCCAACACTGTTTGGCCCTATTAGCGCACACAAATTTTTGGGCTTTAGGGTCAATTCCTTTATTGAACGATAATTTTTAATTGTAAATGATTTGATAATCATAACTAGATATTAGCCAAAACTTCCTCAATTTTCCGCTCCATTATTTCAATGAGGCGGCGGTTGGCGGCGATGATTTCTTCTTCTTTTTCCGCTTCGGCGACGAGCTGTTTTTGGGTTTTAGGGGATGGGAGGGGGATTTTTATCTTCTCAATTTGCCCCCGATTGATTGAGTCAAAAACTGCGCCGCCACTCCCTTTTATTTGATCTTCAATTGATTTCAAAAAGTTAAATAGGAACATTGGTTCAATTTTGCTTGGACGGATAGCGGCAAGCCCCCGGCCGATACAGATTTTTTGTGTAGCAATGTTCACTGGTCCAACGGGCGCACGAACGGACATCAATATGTCGCCTTTTTCTGCGATTTTCGTTGCCTTAGTTGTCCATGTGTTTGGTTCGCCTATGTACATTTCAGTAAATTCGGTTTTGCCTTGATAAAACGGTAACCCTTCACCATTCATATTGTAGTATTTACTTTCTGGTGATTGGCCGGAAATAACTTCTGCGATTTCACCGAGTTCAATTATTTTTACATCCTCTAACTTTCTAAGCTCTTGGCCAAAATATCGTCTCTCTCTCTCTCTCTCTCTCTCGAGTTGTTTGATTACTTCGCGTGCGGCATCAATGGCTTTTTGCTTCACCTCAATCTGTTCCACGATTTCTTTTTGCACTTCAATCGGTGGGAGCGGGATTTTAAATGGCTCCAGAGATTTTCTGGTAATTTGTGGTTGAGCAGTTCCGGAAATGGCAGGATTTAGATCTGTATTTCGCAAAAAATAATACAGATAAAATTTATCAACGCGCTCGTCTTTCGGCTTGACAACCATTGCGTTGCCGGTAATCCATGATTTTGGCTCTGACATATTCACCGTCCCACAAGTTGCGCCTCGGCAGGTGATTAAAACTTCTGCTTCCTCGTGATTGTATTTGTCATAGAATCCAATAACTCCATTTGCACCAAAAACTTTATATGGTCCAGTTTTTTTGATTTCTTTTGAAGTGATTGTTTTCGGCTGATAAATCTCACAAATCTCTCCTAATTCCACCAACGGCCATTTTTGGTTTTTGCGGATTTCGGTTTCTTTGTATCGCTCGCCGGTCAAATTGTAGTCGCCGCTTTCGGCGATTTTTTCTTTCTTCACCCAAAGTGCTAATTTGCTCTCTTTTTTATTTCCTTGTTTCCATGCCTCTAAAATCTTCAGTGCTTCTGGTAAGTCATCTTTATCAATCTTTCGCCTCTGCGCGCCAAGGTCATAGCCGTCGTTTTCTATTTTTACAAACAAAATCTCATCTGTTCTTTTGGCTCTTTCACTATCAAAAAACAAAATGCTGGTTTTAACCCCAGAATAGGGATTGAAAACTCCTGCGGGAAGCGAAACAACGGCAAAAAGCCCATCTTCAACAAGCATTTGCCGAAGCTGTTTATAGGCATTCTCGTTTTTGAAAACAATACCCTCCGGCACGATGATACCGGCTCGTCCTTTAATATTGAGATGTTCCAAAATATAATCTACAAAAAGTACTTCGGAGCGGCTGGCTTTCACAGAAAAGCGTTTATGCGGACGGATACCGCCTTTTGGCGTCATAAATGGCGGATTTGCCATTATCACATCAAACTGCTCGCCCCAGTGCTTTTCGCTCGTAAGCGTGTCGTATTCATAGATTTTCGGATCAGGAAAGCCGTGCAAATACATATTAACAAGCGAGAGTTTTACGTTCTCAGGGCTGATATCGTAGCCGACAAAATGATTCATTAGTTTTTTCTTTTCGTCTGGCGTAAGCGGTTTATCTTTGTTTTGTTTGAGAATATGCTTGTATGCGGAAATCAAAAAGCCGGCCGTGCCGCAGGCTGGGTCCAAAATAGCTTCGTTTTTCTTTGGGTCAACAACTTCAACAATAAAATCAATGATGTGTCGCGGCGTTCTAAATTGCCCGGCTTCTCCCTGACTGCCAAGAATAGAAAGCAAATACTCAAACGCATCGCCAAGGTCTTCGCTGTGGTCATAGGCGAAGCCGTCAATTTCTTTCAGAAAGAGGGAGAGAGTTTCCGGGTCGTTGTAGGGTAAAAAGGCGCCCTTAAAAATATCCCTGAAAAGCTGGGGGATATGCGGATTTTTGGACATATTGGTAATGGCTTGAACGTAAAGATCAAGCCGCTGTTGTCCAGAAAGTCGCTTGTCCATAAGGCGCGTCCAGCTGTATTTTTCAAAACCATTGGTAAAAAACTTTGCCTTGCCGCCAAGCTCCTGCGACTCCTTGTCCATATCGTCCATAAATTTATAAACCAAAGCTGTGGTAATTTGATCCACCTGCTGTTTGGGATCGGGAACTTTGCCGACAAGGATTTGTCGAGCAGAATCAATTTTTCGTTTTGTAGTTGCGTCTAGCATAATTTTTCCTTGTTATCCCATATATTGATTAATCGGCACATAATCTTTGACATATTCCGGCACAATATCTCGCCAACTGTTCAACGCCTTAAATTCCTGCATAGAAAATCCGGGATACACATTAAGTTCCGCAAAATGCTTACTGTTGATAATCTCGCGAAAATGTTCGTCGGCAATGTACGCCTTCAAGTAATTTCTGATATACGGCACATACTTACTTTCAGGCTTGTAAATTGAAATGAATTTCTCAACTTCTTCCTCCAATTTTTCGTCTTTGGATTTGAAAGCGTCAATTAAACCGAAGATGCGCTCTAAAAATTCTCGCCAAGTTAAACGGCGGTCAAGATTTTCGCTTTTGCGGATTTTTTCAAGGGTAAGATATAGTTCCGGTTTGTCTTCGTATTTATTACGCGCAATCTGCACCGCTCTATCCCATCGCTCCTCTTCAACTGCGAGTTTGACTTCTTCATCTTTTTGAATTACCTCTCTGGCTCTATCAAATAGTTTACGGTCAACTTTCATTCCTTCTGTACCAATTGGTGTTTCGGTAAGATGTTTTATTTTATCAGGGTCAAAAATTTCAACCTTGCCAATATCAACGCCGACTTCTCTCTCTCCGCCTTCTGCGCCCTTTTTGATAACGGGCAAACGAATCGCCTCGTCATAGTCAAATTTTTTCTCGAAGTATTCAAAATTGGCAAAGAAATCAAAAAATTTGTATTTGTCTTTGACTACTTTTCGCACTTCGCCGTCCTCGTCTTTATATTCAAAGGTAAATTTGCGAGTTCCCCGCCCCTTTATCTGAACAAAATCTGTTGGCGAAAAAACAGGACGAAGCAAGGCAAGATTCAAAATATCTTCGCAGTCATAGCCAGTCGTCATCATACCAACGGTAACGCATACCCTTGTTTTGCTTGTTTTATAGCCGGGTAAAAACTTTGTGTGTCCATTTAGGTTATTGTTGGCGAAACTTACAGTCATCTGTTGGGAATCTGGAATGTTGGAAGTAACCTGAACAGCAAAGTCGGAATTGTATTTTCCGGGCCATATTTTGTCTGCTATTTGGTTTAGAATTTGTGTAATTTTTGAGGCGTGTTTCTGGCTTACACAAAAAACAATCGTTTTGCCTAGTTCCCCGCTTATCGGATCTTGAAGAGCATTCTCAATAATCGTTTTGCAAAATACCTGATTGGTCTTTTCGGAAAAGAATTTCTTCTCAAAATCGCGCTGGAAAAAAGTTTCCTCTGATTCAACCCCTTCTTCAGTTTCAACCATAACGGCGTAGCCTTTTTCAGATAAAAGTTCCGTTGTTATGTCGGTGCGCGCGTCAACCGCGACTGGATTTACCAAATACCCATCTTTGACAGCGTCAACCAAGCTATATCTAAATGTTGGCTCTCCACTAGGACAACCAAATGTAATATAGGTATCCAGAAGTTGTCTTCGTTCCCACGCGCGTGGATCTTTAGCAGATAGTTTTTGTGGGTCTATTCCTTTGAGATAGTCTTTTGGTGTTGCGGTTAGTCCAAGTTTATAGCCGACAAAATACTCAAAAACGGCGCGGCTGTTGCCGCCTATTGAGCGATGGGCTTCATCTGAAATAATGAGGTCAAAATCTGTGGGCGAAAAAAGTTTTTTGTACTTATCCTGCGAGGCAAGGCTTTGAACCGTTGAAATAACTATTTCGGATTTTTTCCAGTCATCGCGATTTTGTTTGTAAATAACAGAAGTGTAATCGTTTTTAAGATAACGGACGAAGTTTTTATACGCTTGATCTTCAAGCTCCAAGCGGTCCACTAAAAATAAGATTCTTTTTGCATTGCCTGTTCGCAAGAAAAGCTTGATAACTGCAGCAGAAACAAGCGTTTTTCCTGTTCCGGTTGCCATTTCAAAAAGGAAACGATCGTTGCCGGTCTCCGCGCTTCTTTGCAAAGATTGAATTGCTTTTAGCTGATACGGACGCAAAAATTTCAAACCCTCATCATATAAGTATTTTTCTCTAGTTTTTTCGTCTTTGTAGCGCGGATCGTCTTTGTAGTTTGGATTTTACGTCAGTGCGATATAATCAGCTTCAACCTTTTCATCCGCAAGGCGCTTGTTGTCCGGCTTAAATTCCAGACGATGCAAAAGAGATTCTTGTGTAGGAAATTCGGTGATAATTTCCGGGTTGCCTCGCTCTAAATCCCAAAAGTAATGTAGATTGCCATTTGACAGAATGACAAAACGGGCATTTTGAGATTGAGCATATCGGCGGGCTTGCTCTTTGCCGTCAAGGGGGTCCTTTTCTTCTCTTTTTGCTTCCAAGACAACAAATGGAAAGCCCTTTTCGTCCAGTAATAGAAAATCGACAAAACCACTTTTTGTGCTTTCAAAGTCAACACCGAAAGCGTCAATGTCTTTCTTTGTGATTTTTACATTCGGCTCAAGCTGGATATTGGCAGGTCCTTTGTCATCATCAAAAAATCGCCACCCTGCTTCTTCAAGCAGTTTGTTGATTTTGATTCTTGCTTTTGCCTCTTTGGAATTAGCCATATCTTATTTAATTAAATCATCTACGCCTACATTCAGCGCATTGGCAATTTTCTTGAGTGTTTCAATGCGGGGGTCAGGCGTCGCTCCAATTTCAATTTTCGTCAAAGTATGCAAGGTAACGCCAGCAAGTTTTGATAACTTATCTTGCGAAATACCGAGTTTATTACGATATTTCTTTATATTTTTAGCTATTGTAGGCAATTCTCTTTGCATATATAGTAAAACTATACTATAATTTACTTGCAATAACTTTTGCCACTTGTTATTTATTAGTATATGCAATTTTATCCGTTTAGTCAAAGAAAATTAGGGAGTTCCTTGTTGTCGCCCGCGTTGGGTTGGGTGGGACAAGGGCGACTAAATAAATAATAAAATTTCCCCGCCGCTGAAAAAATTTCAGGGCAAAGCCCAAGCGGGCAAGAAAAAAGGAAGAGGATCTGGAGAAAGGAATTTTTGTCCACCTGCTCTTCTCGCCGAAGCGAGGGGTGAAGCCCCGAGCGCGTGTACTACTTCATAATTTCGGTAACAAATTTTAACTTATCCAAGGGTGTTTGATATTTTAAGGCAGAGTGTCTTCTTTGGTAGTTGTATCTGTACATATAACCATTAAGTTCAGCAATAAATTCTTCTTCGGTTTGGGATTTGGTTTGTAATCTGATACATTCATTATTGAGTATTTTCCAGAATCTTTCAATCTTGCCATTGGTTTGCGGACGATAGGGTCTGGTATAACAATGTTTAATATCAAAAATTTTCAGCATGGTTTCAAAAAAATGAGTATCTTTAGCTTTCCGGCTGGTATAGGCAGTAAATTCAGAACCATTATCTGTTAAAACCTCTTTAATGTTAATGCCATAAAGGCTAAACCATTTGTATCCTTTAAAGAAAGCTTTAGTAACAGTGGCTGATTTAATGTCTGGAATTAATTCAGTATAGCATAATCTGGTGTAATCATCTAAAAGACCGAATAGATATCGTTGTTTTCTGTCAACAAACAAGGTTTTGGCTAAAACAAAGGTATCTGAATGGGCTTGTTCGCCGGGATATTTTTTCTCATACCTTTTAATCTTTTCAATTCTTTTCTTGTTTAAAGGATATCTCTTAAATGTTCGGTAAATAGTAGAAACAGAAGGATGGACTCCAAAATGAGGGTTATCTTTGATTAAATGATATATCTCAAACTCATTGGCAGATAACCTATGGTAAATAGCAATAATGGTTCTTTCTTCTTCTTTAGTCAATAATTTGAGAGAGTTGGGTTTTGGGCCTCTTTTCTGAGGCAACAAAGCTTCAGTATTTCTTCCTGATTTAATCCATCTTTCGTAGTATTTCCTAATATCTTTGCGATGAACCTTAAAGGCCTGACATATTTGTTCAACTTTTTTGAAGTTTTTGCTCCTTTTCTGTTTAACCAGTTCATATTCTTGAACAACTAAGAGCCATTTACTGGTTATAAAGCCGATTTGATAGATTTAGTTTGATAAGTTTTTCGACCTTATCGCTATCCTACCAAACTGTTACCGAAATAGTGAAGAAATACAGCGAGGCAGCAAATTCGGGGCGAGCGAGCAAACAAACTGCCCGCAAAATTCGCAATGTTTCTATTGGTCGGGGTACCGGGAATTGAACCCAGCCTTCACCCACCCGAAGGGCGCGTACTACCGATATACTATACCCCGTTGACTATTTCTTTTTTGATTTTAGCCAGTATCTCAACTATCTTACTATTTTTTCGTAACTTATCCATTGTTTTGACTATATCATCAGCTACTTTCACTAATCCCGGCTGTTTTTTGATAAAAATTCTGATTGATTCACTGTCCGGCTTTTTTTCAAAATATTTGGCCAGGATAGCATACCAAATTTCAAAAGTTTCACGGGAAACAAAATGAGGAATTTCTACTTTCGGTGGTTTATTAAAAATCTTTATAACTTTTTCCCAATCATTAAAACTTTCATAAACTACTTCATCTTCTAAGTGCTTAGCCGGCAATCCCCAATAATCACCTGCAATCGGCAAATCATAAAAATGCAAATTGTTAAGAATTTCTTCGCGCCGCATATCGCAGTAAAGATGAAATTTCCAACCAGCTTGAAAGGATTTCAGATAAGAAAGATTGGCATTAAGATCACTCAAAATAATATGAGTATCTGACCTTTTTATTTTAGAATCAATCCGCCGAATATCCGGAAAGCAAACTCCCAGTAAAAATTCGTCTGAATTTTCCATCGGATATTTTTCCAAATATTTTCCGGCATAGACGATATGGGCAACTTGAGAGGCCATAAATATAGAATTGAGAGATGAGAAATTAGGATTTTTATGTATGATATAAGACCTGTCTAATCACCTAGCTGAACACTCAGTTAAATAACTAAGTCAATCAGCATTCTCTGCAACTTGACCCAAATCAACTTTAGTGGGCTCGTGCAGAATCGAACTGCAGACCTTACGGATGTGAACCGTACGCTCTAACCAACTGAGCTACGAGCCCAATAAAACAATATAACCTCATTCAAAGGCTGATCCGCCCTTTGAGCCACAGGATCATCTGCCTATGATACGAGGCAAAAACTGAACTGCAGACTCTTTTATTTATATTTTACCACAATCATATCGCCACGCTATTCCAGATCATATCAAAAATCGCTTTCTGTGCTTCAGCAAATTCATGTGATTGAATTATTTTAAAAATAATTCGTAACTGCGCGCCTGACTTTTTTGTTTTCTCAACATCAGATCCCTTAACTATATCTGAGATGACATAAAATAATCTCACTTCACCCAATACTTGCTTTTTATCTCTTTGTCCTCTTCTTCTTTTTTCTCTTCAATTTTTGTCCTTGCCATCCGGCGTAGTTTTTCTAAATCTTTTTTATCTAATTCCTTTGCGCGCTGCAATAAATAAGCACGATTATTTTTATCAGCTTCTTCAATAACCTCCGCCAGCAAAACATCTAGTATTGCGCCAACTTTCGGACCGGGCTTAATATTCAACTCTTTCATAATATCATTGCCATTTACTTTAAGCATTTTAACAGATACTGCATCATGCGAAACTTTTTCAATCATATACTCCAGATGCCTCAACTTATACGGTTTGGCTTTGGGTACGCCGGAACCTAAACGGTCAGCAATGCGAAGATCAATGAGATCCTTCATATTTTCCAAGCCCACTTTTTGAATTAAGCGTCGTACTGAACTTTCCCCAACTTCATCCGGATTATAATAAAACATATGATTATCCACCAGCAATTTAACTTTTTCGATTGTTTCACGTGAAAACCGCAAACGTTTTAAAATTTTTTCGGCTATGCGTGCTCCCACGTGATCGTGATTATAAAAAGTAGCATAAGGCCCCTCGCCTCGTTTGGTCTGTGGTTTAGCAATGTCATGAAGAAGAGCGGCAAATCTTACTTCAAGCTTTTTGGAAGGACAGTATTTAAGGGATAAAATGCTGTGTTTATATATAGTGTAGATATGATGGCGGTTTTGTTTCACTCCCACACCCTTTTCCAATTCCGGAATAATATAACTTAATAATCCTGTTCGTTGCAACATATCTATACCCTCGGCCGCATTGTCAGATAAAATTATTTTAGTTAATTCATCTTTAATTCTTTCCAGCGCAATATGTTTAAGATCCGCGCTATATTTTCTGATCGCCTCAAGAGTTTTCTTTTCAATCTCATAACCTAATTCAGTATGAAATCTGACCGCGCGCATCATACGAAGTGCGTCCTCGGAAAATCTTTCATTAGGATCTCCTACTGCTCTTATAACTTTATTTTTAATATCTTGTTGACCTTTATAAGGATCGATTATTTCATAATTTTTGATTTTTGATTTTGGAATTTTATTAGAAATTAGGTAATTAGGTGAATTAGAAATTTTCAACGCGATAGCGTTGATTGTAAAATCTCTTCTTCCTAAATCTTCTTCCAGCGTTTTGGCAAATTTAATCCTATCCGGGCGACGCTTATCAGAATATTTACTTTCTATTCTATAAGTCGTCACTTCAATTACATCATGTTCACGCTCCGGATTTCCATTCTTAATAAATAGCTCAACTTTCACGCCGACCGTACCAAATTCATTTTCATAGAAACTGTCTGGAAAAATTTTCTGCACTTCTTCTGGCTTGGCATTGGTCGCCACATCCCAATCTTTCGGTTCCTTTCCAGCCAGTAAATCCCGCACACACCCGCCCACCACAAAAGCCTCAAATCTATTCTGTTCGAGCTTTTGCAAAACTTCAATAACTTGTGTGGGAATTTTCTTAAACATAAACCTATACTATCCCAATTTAATCAGATTATCAATCTTTTAATTTGAGCGGGAATTTTTTGCCTATTTTCGTACGAAAGCAATCTTGAATATAACATAAATGTTCAGTTCCATGAGGTTATTAACTCCATGAGATTATTAACATATTGAAAGCTCTTTAAAAGGCCAAGAGCATACGTTAGGATTAAATTATCTAACAATTAATCACAAACGTATGCACTACCACCGTAATGCAAAAACCAATATAAATCAAAGGCAGGCAATTAAAGAAAGTCAGGATTCATCAAGAAAACTCGGTAAAATCTACAAAATATCACATGTAACCGTGGCGAAATGGAAAAATTCAGACCATACTGAAGATAAATCACATTGGCCCAAGTTAATTCATTACGCCGTGCCGCAGGAATTCTGGAAGATTATTAAGAAAGCCAGAGAAAACACGAAGTTGCTGTTAGATAATTTGCTGTTTCAGTTAGTAAGCTACATTCCCAATCTCAAACGCGGCAATCTGTACCGAATTTTGCTTCATTTTGCTTCATGGCGGAAAGGATGGTCAGAATAATAAAAGAGCACACAATCAAGCTGGAACGATACGCAGCGCCGGAAGAAGCAGTAATAAGCCTACTGCAATTTCAAGACACTCATAATTTCAAATGTCGATTGAAGGTATTAGGATTTAAAACCCCTTATCAGATAACGATGGAATGGTTTATTAAAGAACTTCGATTATTCATTAAAAATCCTAACGAGTTGTTAATAATCAGGTAGAATTTTACAAATATAATATATGGTAATTCCTTTATACTTTTTTTTATTGAATTTAGGAGTGTTGTTTGTGTATTTTATCTTTTGCAGTTTTTTAATTGGAATAAAGCTTTGACGATGAATTTCGCATGGTCCATATTGATAAAGCGCTTCTATATGTTTTTGGGTACCATAGCCCTTGTGTTGAGCAAAATTATAGACAGGATATTTTTTATGCATTTCCATCATTATTCGATCGCGTGTTACTTTAGCAATAATTGAAGCCGCCGAAATTGATTTCACAATTTTATCTCCATTCACAACAGCTTTTTGCTCATAAGAAAAATTGGGAATAAGTTTGTTGCCATCTAATAAAATTATAAATTTAAAATTTGAAATTTGGAAGTCCAATTTGTGTAACAAATCAGTTACCGCTTTTTTCATCGCCAAAAAACTGGCTTGCATTATATTCATTCGATCAATCGTCTCGTGGCTACAAATCCCTATACCGACATAGAAATGATCGTGAATGAAATCAAAAATTTCCTCACGCTGCCTGGCGGATAAAGTTTTAGAATCTCTTATTAGATCCATCTGCTTATTAAATTTTAAAATTCGGTCATTGGAATTTGAATGGAAATTGGAAATTGGAAATTGGAAATTTCGCAACGCGACAGCGCTAGCGATAACTGGTCCCGCCAATGGTCCTCGTCCGGCTTCATCTATTCCAATCACAAGATCATATCCTTCAGAAATCAACTTGTTTTCCAAATTAAAACTTGATCTAATCATATTTTAATTATACAAGTATGCTCTTGATTTTAAAAGCAAAAAATTCATCATTCTGAAAGTTAAAAATTTATCTACACTTGCCGTCGATCAATAACAGATATAGATAAAAAATTAAAGAACTTCTCAGTTTTCTTTTTTACCAAACCTTGCTATAATAAAAATGCTTATTGATTAAAATTAGGGTTAAAATTATAAAGTCGCATCATCAAAAGTTTTTACATTAGAACAACTTTAAAACTAAATCAATGCCTT
>FWPU01011081.1_pt1 | contig 12884 bp, 12 predicted proteins | sample 2228361 | NCBI WGS metagenome assembly FWPU01 (sample SAMEA103939777, study PRJEB20133) | metagenome | reverse complement strand
CGGGCTCCGCAAGGCTCGCGCGAAGGCGCGGCCGCCTGCCGGCGTCGTTCGTCAAGTTTCGCCGCCAACCCTTGATGCTTTCATGGCCGTCCCGGTCCTGATCTGCGGCCTGGGCTCGATTGGCCGACGCCACCTGCGGCATTTTCGCGCGCTGGGATGCAGCCCCATTTGGGCCTATCGCACCGGGCGGGCCACGCTGCCCGACGACGGCCAGCCCGCGCCGGACGCGGTCTTCCGCGATCTTCCCGAGGCGCTGGCCCGGCGTCCGGACGTGGTGGTGGTGGCCAACCCAACCGCCCTGCACCTAGAGACCGCCCTCGCCGCCGTGCGGGCCGGCTCTCACGTGCTCATCGAAAAGCCGCTGGCTCATCGCCTCGACGGCTGGGAAGACCTGGCCGCCGAAGCCGCCCGCCGGGAACGCGTGGTCCGCGTGGCTCAGAACTTGCGTTTCCACCCCCAACTGCGGCGCGTGCGCGACCTGCTCGCAGCCGGCGAACCCCTCGGGCGGCCCCTGCTGGCCCGCGCCCACATCGGCGCGTACCTGCCGGACTGGCATCCGTGGGAGGATTACCGCATATCCTACGCCGCGCGTCGCGACCTGGGCGGCGGCGCGGCGCTGACCAACATCCACGAGCTGGACTACCTGCTCTGGTTGCTGGGGCCGGCCCGGCGGTTCACCGGTCTGGAATTGCCCCTGCATCCGCTGGGCACGGACGTGGACGAGGCGGCGGCCTTCGTGTTGGAACACGCGGGCGGCGCGCTCTCCGTGGCCACCTTGAGCCTGGCGCACAAGCCCCAGGCGCGCACCCTCGAACTGTCCTGCACCGGCGGCAACCTGTCGCTGGACCTGTTGACCGGCCTCCTGCGCTGGACGCTCGCCGACGGCTCCACCGGCGAAGAGCCGGCGCCGGCGGGGTTCACGATGGACGACACCTACCGCGCGCAGGCGGCCGATTTCCTGAATGCCATCGCCGGCCAACCGTCGCCCGCCGCCACTCTCGAAGAAGCGGCGCAGGCCCTGTTGATTGCCCTGTCTCCCCGAGTTCAATCCCATGACCGACCCCGTGTTTGACGTGCGCAACCGCGTGATCGTGCTCACCGGCGCCTGCGGTTTGATTGGCCGCACCGTGGCCCGGGCCCTGGCCGAGCGCGGCGCCCGGCTGATCCTGGCCGACGTGCCGCCCAAGGACCCCGCCGGCTTGGCCGCCGAACTGGGCGGCGAGGCCGCGGGCTTTCATTGCGACGTCTCGGACGTGAACCAGGTCCGGCAACTGGTTGCCGCCACGCTCCAGCGCCACGGCCGCGTGGACGTGCTCATTAACAACCACCACTTTCTCGCCAAACAGGCCTGGGACGCCCGCGCCGAGGTCTTCCCCGACGACGCCTGGCGCGGCATCATTGACGTCAACCTCACCGGCACTTTCCTGATGTGCCGCGAGTTTGGCGCCGTGATGCTCAAGCAGGGCAAGGGCAACATCATCAACCTGGCCTCCACCTACGGTGTGGTGTCCTCGAATCCCGCCCTCTACACGGACAACCGCCTGGCCAGCCCCATCGCCTACTCCGCCAGCAAGGGCGGGGTGATCATGCTCACCAAATACCTGGCCTGCTACTGGGGCAAACGCGGCGTGCGGGTGAACGCCCTCACCCCGCACGGGGTGTGGAATCATCACGAGGAGACGTTCGAAAAACGCTTCAGCGCCATGAGCCCGTTGGGACGCATGATGCAACCGCAGGAAATCATCGGCGCGGTGCTCTTTCTGGCCTCGGACGCCTCCAGCTACGTCAACGGCTCGAATCTGCTGGTCGAAGGCGGCTGGACGGCGTGGTGAGGCGGGGGAAGCACAAAGGGCGGGCATGACCCGGACGCTGCGGTGGCGGCAGGCTTCCAGCCTGCCGTTGAGCCGGGCTTCCAGCCCGGCCGGAAAAGGTAGGGCGGGCTGTCCCCCGCCCGCCGCCGGTCTTGCCCGCGAAGCGCGCAACGGGCTTCCGGCTTTTGAAATCCACTAACCCCCTGCTCGTCCGTGAAGCGGCGTTCGGCATCGCCGGACACCCCGCGGGCTGAACCCATACCATGTCCGCCGCTCTATTTTTCCGCATCTTTCGCCGGTTGCTGCACCTGCCCCGGCAACTGGCCTGGTGGCCGGTGGACCGGCTGATCATCCCTGCGCTGATTCGGCTTCAAGGCGTCCGGCTTGGCGCCGACGTTCGATTTGTCGGTTTGCCAGACATACGGCTTGTGCCCGGCACGGAAATTCATTTGCGCGATCACGTGCGTGTTCACAGCCGACCTCGTTGCCACCCTCGTGGGGTGCCCCACCCGACCATTTTGGCGGCTTAGCGCGGAGGGGCACGCATCGCAGTGGGGGAAAGAACGACCATGTGTGGCGTTTCGATCAACTGCCGCGCACCGGTTCAGATCGGACGATGGGTTCAAATCGGGCCGGGCGCCTGTCTCTGGGACAATGACGGTCAGGATCTCTGGAATGCGGAGCAGCGGCGTCGGCGCAACACTCAGGGCACGCGTATGGCGCCCATCGTCGTTGAAGACGAGGCTTTTATCAGTCCGCGGGCCATCGTGCTCAAGGGAGTTACGATCGGTCAGGGGGCGGTGGTGGGTGCGGGCGCCATCGTCACCAAGGACGTACCTCCGGGCGCCATCGTGGCCGGCAATCCGGCCCGGGTGGTTGGCTCAGTGCGGCAAGCGTAGTATGGATCGCACACCGCGGCCGACCTCAAAAAGACAGAGGCTTGGTAAGCGGACGCAACTCCAATCCGCCCGAATCCACGGAGACACCCCTTGAGGGACCCAACCCGAACGGTCTGGCTGGTCGGGCCGGCCACGTATGACACCTTGGCCGCCGTAGCGCGGGCTTTTGCGCGGTTGGGCTGGCAACCCACAGTCCGGGCATATGAGTTCATCCGCACTCCTTGGCAACGCTGGCTCTGGCGAGTGGCGCCGAAACTCAGATGGCGCTCGACGCTGGGATTTCGACCGTGGCTGGAGGCTCGATGGTACAACCGGTTCTTGCGTGACGCGGTAATCCCGGAAGTGTCAGCCCAGCCGCCAGCGCTGTTGGTCTTTGTCCGCCCCTACCAACTGGAGGCGGATACGCTGCAGATGTTGGCTAAACTGGGACGCCCCGTAGTGACCTGGGCCACCGATTCCCTCAGCCGCTACGGGCGGTTCGCAGGGGTGTGGGACTTCGCCGTGCGAAACTACGTCTTTGACGGGGGCGACCTCCAGGGGCGCCAAGCCACCTGGCTGCCGCTGGGGTTTGACGACGAACTCTTTTTACCTGCGGCGAACCGGGAATGGGATGTGCTGTTTGTCGGACGAATTTATGCCCGCCTCTATTGGCAACGCCTGCTTTATTTTCAACTGCTCGTTGACTCGGACCTCCCGGGAAAATGCCGGGTTGCACTGGTCGGGTCGGTGGTGCGACAGCATGCTCAACTCGTACGGCGTTTCCAAGAGCGCGGTGGGACATGTCTGGGCGATTTGAACCTCCCGGGGTTAGCGCACGCCATAGCCAGATCGAAGCTGGCGATCTGCGTCCATCAGGACGATGGCTGCCAGCCGGTCAATCCCATGTTTTTTGCCATTCCCGGCTCTCGCACCTGCCTGGTCACCGACCGGCGGGACTATTTGTCCCGGTGGCTGCAACCGGAGCGGGAATTTCTCCCCGTCGGGCCCGAAGAATTCATACCCCGGATCAAGGCGCTGCTGGAAAACGAGCCGATGCGGGCGGACCTGGCCGAATGCGGCCACCAGGCCGCGCTCCGGCACACCTGGGTGGAACGGGTACGTACGCTGTTGGAGGTGGTCCGATCAGTGCCCGGTCCGGTGGCTGGCTGAACGGCCCGAACCAAACGGCGAATTTTCCGCGGAGATTTACCGAATAAATGGCGCGTTGCTAAGAAACAAACCCGATCCGGCTGCGGTGCGGGCCGGCCTGGAGCGGTGGCTCCGGGAGACGGCACTGCGGGCGCGGCTCGTCCGCAATGCCCTCAAGGCGGCCGAACAGTTCCACATCACCCGCGTGGCGGCGCAGTTCCGCGAGGTTTTGGAGATGCCGGCAACGGCCGGAAGCACCCCATGAACGAGGCCCTTTGCCGACGACTGGGCGTCCTTTATCGCCGAAAGCACACCTTGCTAGACCTGGTCGAAAAGGCCGGCCGGCGACTGTGCGAGCGGCTCTGGGGGGTGGATTGCCGGATTTTTGAGAAGACCATCCGGCTCAATCGGGAAGTTCATATGCGGGCATTTGGCCAACCTGATCTTTCCGGTTGCAACGGTGTTGCTTGTTACCCATGAGTACACTTCGCGAACTTCTGGTCCGCTTGAGAAGCGCCAGACCTCTATGGGATCGGCGCACGATCAGCCTTTTCACCAACCGAGAAATTCTTGAGTACCTGCGCGGTCCCGGATGGATCCAAGCCGATACCCGGCATTACAGAGATTGGCGATTAACGTTGGAAAAAAGTCTCGATTGGGATTGGCGCCTTGCGAACCCGTGGCCCTGTTACGCGTACGAGGCCATTGATTTTCTAGAGGACAAAGTCAGCCCGCATTCCGTCATAGCCGAGTTCGGTTGTGGCACTTCTACCCTGTGGTGGGCCGCACGAGCAGGCCGAGTCATTGCTGTTGAGCATGATCCACAATGGGCGAACCGGATACGACACGCAGCGCCATCACACGTTGATATACGCTTGGTACGGCCGCAAAGCCAGATTCCCACGCGTCCAGAATATGCTTCCGAAGTCATCGCGGGCAGCTTCGAAGCGTATGTTCATGCCCTGGATGATCTCCCTGATGGGACATTAGACATTTTAGCCGTGGACGGGCGTGCCCGCGCGGGGTGTATGCTTCACGCGCACCAAAAGCTGAGTGACGGGGGGCTGCTTATCTTGGACAATTTTCACCGCGCGCGTTATCAGTCCGCCATCCACCAACTGTGCAATTGGGGCTGGTTTGCTTTGCGATTCACCGGTAACGGCCCCTATCTGGCGGCAGAGCAGCACACAATGATCTTTTCACGTCGCCCACTGTAATGGCCGCTTATCCATGACATGGGTTATGTCCGCCAGCGCTTCACGCCTTAAGCTCTTGTTTGTGGCCCCCCGGTTCCACACCAACCAGGTGCCGGTGGTGCGAACGTTGCTGGAGCGGGGGCATCCGGTGCGGTTTCTCGCCCGGTACGTGGGTGCGGTGGAGAGTCACGCGCTGCTCAAACCGGATCTGGTCCCCCTGCGCCCGACACGCCGATCCGGCGGCCGGCCGCTGGAGCAGACCCAACGGCAATGGCCCTGCTGGCGGTCCCTGTGGCGGTATCTCGATGAGTACCGGCCGGACGTCACCATCATTCGGGATTTCGGCGCGTACACGGATTGGGCGGTGATGGCCTGGCTGCTGACACGCCGGCGCAAGTTTCTGCTGTACACCCAAGGAGCCAAATACCGACGGTCGTTCTCCTGGCGCCAGCGCCTGGCAGCCCGCGTCATGGTCCGGTGGTTGGGTGGGGGCTGGTTCACCCCGGTGCTGTACCGGGAAGGCCCGCAACTGCACAGCCTGGAAGAACTGGATTTCGTCCCTCTGATCTTCGAGCCCAAGCCCGGGCTGGTGAAGGACTGGTCCGCCTGCCGTCCGGAAGATCCCTTGCGCCTCTTGTGCATCGGCAAATACGCCCGCTACAAGAACCACCCCTTGGTATTGGGGGCCGTGGCCCACCCTGCAATCCGCGATCGGGTGCGACTGACAGTCATCGGCGAGTGCAGCATCCCGGAGCATGAAGAGGTGCTCTCCCGCTGTCGGGCCCTGGTGCGCGAGTTGAAGCTGGATGACCGGGTTGAGCTGCGCACCAGTATCCCCTATGAGGAGATTCACCGAGAATATGTCCAACATGACCTGTTGGTGGTCGGTTCCAACTCGGAAACCTTTGGAATGGCAATCGTGGAGGCCATGGCGTTTGGCATTCCCCCGGTTTGGGGAGACGGCAACGGCAGCGCCTGCTATATCGAGTCCGGGAAAACCGGATTCATTTATCGCAGTGGCGATTTGGCTGCCCTGGTGGCAGCGCTCCAGGAAGCTCTGCGTCGCCGGGCGGATCTGCCTGCCATGGGCGCTGCGGCCAGGGAATTCATCCTCACGCGGTGCAGCCCGGAGGCCTACTACCGCGCTCTGGATGATGTGATCCGCCGCCGGCTGGGTTTGTCGCTGATCGGGTAAAAGCTCTGCCCAACCGCCTTTGGCCCGGTAATCCAATTCTTCCATGTCTCCGTTGCCTGTTGTGGCCATGCCGTCCGCCCCACGCCGGAACGACGCGTCTGGAGCAGTCCGCCCGAACTTCCGGCGTTCGGTGAGGCAATCCGGTGTGCTGATTTTTCTCGGGGCAGCTTTCTGGGTGGCCACCTACCTGGGAGCGATTCACATTTCCAGTCATCCCCTGGCGGAAAACCCGGAAAACGTGGCGGGGGTGCTTCTGGCGGCTGCTTTTGTCCTGACCCGCCTGGGACGCGCCCGACTTTGGGCCGGTCCCGCGAAGTTCTTTCTAATCTACTTCGGGGTAACGGCCATGCTGGCCCTCGGACGCTATGCAATGGACCGCCAGTTCGACCCCTTGCGGATCTACTTCCAGTATGCGCAGGCCTTTCTGTTGTATCTGATTTTCTCCGACCTCTGCCGGGACCCGCGCGCGGCGCGGGTCCTGATTCTGACGTTCCTGGGCGCCACCATCGCGTTGTCCCTGATCGCCAATTTCGGCCCGGGGGGCGTGGTGGGCGCCGCTCGGGCCGGTCGAGGCGGCGTGGCGGAACGGGTGGGTGTGCTGGGCATGAACCTGAACTATCAGGCGTTTCTCTACGCCGCGGGCGTCATCGGTGTTTTGTGTCACGGCATTGCCCGCTGGCCGCGGTTTGGGTGGAAGGACTGGCTGCTGGCCGCGGGCGCAGCCTCGATGCTGCTGGCCCTGCTGCGCACGGGCAGCCGCGGCGGGTTGGCAACCCTGGTCATCGGGGTTGCCGCAGCCCTGGCCCTCCTGTTCCGGGGCCGGCGGTGGGCGGCCTACGCCCTGCTGGTGCCCCTGGTTTTGTACGGTATCGGCTCCGCCATCATGAGTTCGGAGGTGATCCGCGCCCGCATCGAAGACACCCTGTACGGGGGTGACCTGGGCGCGCGGGATGTGCTGGCGCGCGAAGCGTTTGAAATGTTCAAGGAGCGGCCCTTGACCGGGGCGGGCACTGATTACATCGAAGAACTGGGAACGCGCCTCGGAAAGCAACGGATAGCCGCCCACAACACTTATCTGCAAATAGCCTGCGCCTTTGGTTTGGCGGGCTTCCTTCCCTGGCTGGCAGGCTTGGTTGCCACGGGATTCCGGTTGTGGCGGTTTCGTTCAAACGTTTGGGCGGCAGCCATGCTCGCGTTTTTTTTCGCGCTGCTTGCAGCCATGGTTCCCGGCAATTACGCCTACGGCCGGCTCAAATGGATTTTCCTGGCCCTGGCCGGGGCGATGCCGTTTGCCCCGCCCTCACCGGTCAAACGGCCGCGGGCGGCGCCGCCCGCCACGGCGGGCGCGCGGCGTCCCCTGCCGGGTCGGACGGTCCCGCTGCGCGGCGGGGCGGGGTGGGTCCGATGAGAATCGGCCTGTTGATTGGCGGCCTGGGGCAGGGCGGGGCGGAGCGGCAGTTGGCGCAACTGGCCCTGGGTCTGCGGGCGCGCGGCCACGAAGTGGAGGTGATGACGTACGCGGCCGCCGGCCGGGCCGGCGAGGAGTTGTCGCAGTGCGGGGTGCCGGTGTGCTGCCCGGGCGCCGGCAGCAAGCTGGCCAAGCTGGCCGCGGTGCGCGACTGGCTGCGCGCCTTTCGCCCGGAGGTCCTGCACGGCTCGATGAAGCGCGCCTCCAGCCTGGCGGTGCTGGCCAACCTGCCCGCCCGGCGCTGCCGCGTGGTGGGCACGGACATGTCCACCGCCTCCTACTCGCCCCACAAGCCGGACCTCTGGGCCGCGCTGATGCTCTACGCCTTCACCGACGCGGTGGTCACCCAGACCGAGATGAACCGCCGCAACCTGGCCCGGCTGGCGCCGTGGCTGGCGCGGCGCCTGCGCGTCATCCGCAACGGCGTGGACACGGAGCAATTCCGGCCCGCGCCGCGGACTCCCCAACCCGGCGCCCCGTTTCGGTTCCTCTGCGTGGGCACGGTGTACCGGGTGAAAAACCCCGTTCGCGTGGTGGAGGCGGCGCATCGGTTGACGCAGCGCGGGCGCCGGGATTTTTGCCTGGAATGGTACGGCCGTCTCGGACTGAACGCCGACGGCAGCCCCTCGGCGGAGTACCGGCTCGCCATCGAACGGGTGCGCGCGCTCGGCCTGGAGGAACGGGTGCGGTTCATGGGGCCGCGGGGCGACATCGAACAGGTGTATCCGCAAGCGGACGCGCTGGTGCACGCCTCCCTCCAGGAGGGCATTCCCAACGCGGTCGTCGAGGGCATGGCCTGCGGGTTACCGGTGGTGGTCAGCCGGGTGTCGGATTTGCCCCTGATCGTCCGCGAGGGGAACAACGGCTTTGTGTGCGACGAGACGCGCGCGGAGTCCATCGCGGACGCCATGGAGGCGTTGTTGCGCGCGTCGCCCGACGAACGCGCCGCCATGGGCGCGCGCTCGCGCGAGCTGGCCGTGCGCTGGTTTGGGATGGACCGGTTCATCGGCGAGTTCGAGGCGCTGTACCGCGCGCTGGTGACCCGGCCATGAACTGGGTGGACGCGGCCCGTCGCTGGGTGCCGCCCGCCTGGCGGCACTGGGCGCAACGCTGGGTGAACCTCAGCGCGGTGAAGCTGCGCGAGGCCGAACGCTGCAACCCGCTGGCGGAGGTCACCGCCGGCGACGACAACCGCGCGGGCAGCCCGGTGCGGTTTGGCATCCTCCGCAACGCGGCGCAGTACCATGCGCACTACGTGCGCGCCTGTCTGGAGCTGGGCGTGCCGTTCCGGGTGCTGGACCTGGCCCGGAGCGACTGGTTGGAACAGGTGGAGGCCTCGGGCTGCGAGGTGTTGCTGGTCTGGCCGGACGCTTTTCTGAGCATCTGGAACCGAATGGTGAAGGAGCGGCTGCGGGTGTTGGAAGAGGCGCTCGGCTACGCGGCCGTGCCCTCCAGCCGCGAAATCTGGATGTACGAGGACAAGCGCCGCATGGCGTACTGGCTCCAGGCGCACCGGATTCCGCATCCGCGCACGTGGATTTTTTACGACCCGGCCGAGGCGGCGGCGTTCGCGGCGCGCTGCGAGCTGCCCATGGTGTTCAAGCTCAACTTCGGTGCGGCGGCCACGGGGGTCTGGATTGTGCGCTCGCGGCGGGAATTGCAGCGCCGAATCCGCCGCGCGTTTCGACACGGGCTGGCGGGCCGCGGCATGGACCGGCGCGACCGGGAGTGGGGCGCGGTCTTGTTGCAAGAGTACCTCCCCGGAGTGAAGGAATGGCGGCTGGTGCGCATCGGCGACTCCTACTTCGGCCATCCCAAGGGACGGCGGGGCGATTTCCACAGCGGCTCCGGAGTGGCGTTGTGGGACGCGCCCGAGCCGCGGCACCTGGAGCTGCTGCATCGGGTGACCGAGACCGGCGGATTCCGCAGCATGGATGTGGACGTGTTCGAGACGGCGGACGGGCGGCTGTTGGTGAACGAGCTGCAGGCCGTGTTCGGCGCCAGCGTGGCGGTGGATCAATGCCGCGTGGACGGGCGTCCGGGCCGTTTTGTGCGCCGGGAGGGGGGGCGATGGGAATTCGAGGCTGGCGATTTTGCGCGCAACGCCTGCGCCAACGAGCGCATTCGCGACGCGCTGGCGCGCGGGCTGCACCGGAAGCGGTGAGGCGGGTCGGCCCGGCGGCGTCGTCCGCAAATCAGGCGCAAGGCACAGCAGCCGCAACTCGCGGCGCGCTCGGAGCGCGCGCCCTACCTGAAGGCTGGGGGCAATCCATTGCCGGTAGGGCGGGCTGTCCCCAGCCCGCCGAGGGCGCCGCCGGGCTTGCCTCAAAACGCGCAGAGCAGTGCATTCGGTGAAGCGTGACTGGTGAAAAACGAAGAGGGAGTGCCAATCACCAATTCCCCGGTGTACCAGTCCCGATTTAACCACTCACCCATTGAACTTTTCGCGTTCAACCGTTCGCCCGCTCACACGTTTCCCGTTTGACCGCCCGCTGCCCCGGTTCGTCCCGTTTGTGAAAGAAATCCTGCGCATCCTGATCACGCGCGCGGTGGTCCATTCTGGACTGACCACCCTGGGACGACGGCTGTTCCCCAAGCGGGGCGCCGTGATTTTTTACGGTCACCGCGTGGCCGCGGATGACGAGGGCTACCTGGAGGGACTCCGCCCCGAGTGGCTGGACGACCAACTCGCCTACCTCACCCGTCACTACGAAATCATTCGGTTATCCGATCTGCTGCGCTGCTTCGAGGAACGCCGTCCGGTGCCCGAGCGCGCGGCGGTGCTCACGTTCGACGACGGGTTTCGGGACAACCTCACCCGCGCCCTGCCCGTTCTGCAGCGGCACGGGGTGACGGCCACCGTGTTTGTGGTAACCGGTTGCGCCGCGAACGGCGCGTTGCCCTGGCCGCAGCGGTTGGGCTGGTTGTTCCAGCGGACGCCCCGGCCCGAGCTGGTGATTCGTCTGGAAGAAACCGGTCTGCCGCCGCTCGAACTGCCCTTGAACACGACGGCGGCGCGGCGACGGGCCTGTTTGAAGGTGAAAGAATTTCTCACCCGGCAGCCGCGCGCCGTCCGCGAATCCTGGCTGGCCCGGCTGAGTCGGGAATTGGAGGTGGAGCCGCCCCGCGACCGGATGTTGTCCTGGAAAGACCTGCGGGAGCTGCAGGTGGCGGGTTGGGAGCTGGGCGCGCACACGGTTTCCCATCCCTGGCTGGCGCGCATTCCCTTTGAAGAGGCGCGGTGGGAAATGGAGCGGTGTCGCGCCGACCTTCGGGAGCACCTGGGCATCGAGCACCCCCCGTTTTGCTTTCCGGCCGGGAGCTTCACTCCCGAATTGATGAGACTTGCGAAGAGCCTCGGGTTCCGCAGCGCGTTTCAACCCAACCCGCCCCATCGGGTTAACACCCTGGAAAACAGCCACCCCTTTGCGTTGGGCCGGCTGGGGTTGCCCAACGCGCCGGCGGTGTATCTCGAGGCGGAGCTGGACGGACCGCTGCCGGTGGTCCGCCGCCTCTGGCGCCGTCCGGAGGCGTCCGGGCGGCGGCCAGTTGACTTGAGCCTCCCGCTTCCCCATAGTCCCTCACGGTGATTAACACCCTGCGCATTTACGAGGAATTGAGCCAGACGCTGGAACCGAAAGCAGCGCACAAACTGGCGTCTGTCCTGGGGGCGATCTACGAGGACCTGCAACACACGGTCACCAAATCCGAATTCGACGACCTGCGCCAGGTGGTCCGCGACCTGGCCGAAGCGCAAAAACGGACCGAAACGCGGGTCGAGGAGCTGGCCCGCGCGCAGCAGCGCACCGAGGCCAAGGTCCAGGAGCTGGCCGAAGCCCAAAAGCACACGGAAGCCCGGGTCGAAGAGCTGGCTGAGGCTCAGAAACGCACGGAACAGGCGCTGGCCAACCTGACCCAGCGGGTGGACCAATTGACCGTGCGAATGGATCAACTGACCCAACGCGTGGATCAGTTGACCGAGCGGATGGATCAACTCACCCAGCGTGTGGACCAGTTGGCCGAGCGGATGGATCAACTCACCCAGCGTGTGGACCAGTTGGCCGAGCAGATGGGCGTGCTAAGCCAGCGCCTGGACGACACCAACCGCCAAGTGGGAGGGCTGAACATCACCATCGGATATACGCTGGAAAACGAGGCCTACCGCGCCCTGCCGTCGTTGCTGGAGCGGGACCACGGTCTGGTGCTCACCGAACCGTTGCGGCGCGACTGGTTGACGGACGCCGCGGGGCGCGATGTCGAGGTCAACATCGTCGGCCGGGGCACGCGCGCGGGCGAGCCGGTGTGGGTGATCGGAGAAAGCAAAGCCCAGTTGTCCCGCAACGACGTGGAGCGCTTTTTGAAACGCCGGGTCGAGGCGTTGGCGCCGGTATGCGGCAAGGTGTTTCCGGTGCTGGTCACTCACATGATCACGGCCAAAGACGTGCCGGAATACGTCCGCCAACAGGGCGTGGCGTTGTACTATTCCTACCAGTTCAACCCGCCCGCCGTGCCCGCCGCCGCATCCGCGCCCGGGACCGGATAACCGTCGGCAGCGTTCTTCCTCCGGGCGGGGCAGGTTTTGTCGGAGGCCGGCGACACCGGCACGCTCGCTCCACTCCATGACCTTGCGCGAAACTCTGGTTGAAACCCTGTCGGCGGTGATGCGGGAAAACGGCGTCACACCGCCGGAGACCTTTGCCGACGATCTGCCCTTGCTGCGCACCGGTCTGGACTCCCTGGGGTACGCGATCGTGGTGGCGCGGCTGGAGCAGGAGCTGGGCTACGACCCCTTTCTGTTAATGGACGAGCCGGTGTATCCGCGCACCTTCGGCGAGTTCGTGGCGATTTACGAGAAGTTCAAAGACCGCGCGCGCTAAAATCGGATTCGGGCGATGGCCAAAACCCGAATGACAGACCTGTCAGATTTGCTGCTTGTCAGCGGCGCGCTCGGAGCGCGCGCCCTACTAGATCAACGCAGCACCAATAGGGCGGGCTGTCCCAGCCCGTCGTGGGAGTGTTGTCCTCAGCGATCGGGCGATACATGGTTCAGCGCGAACGCTGAGCCTGTTGTGTTGTCCAAACGCTCCGCCTTTACCCGGGCCGCTCGATCCTCGCGCCAGCACTTGGAGTGCGCCGGCTGGCCGGCGCTTTCCAACAGCGGCAGCAAGCTGCCGCACTCAAACGGCT
>FWPU01011080.1_pt1 | contig 12888 bp, 12 predicted proteins | sample 2228361 | NCBI WGS metagenome assembly FWPU01 (sample SAMEA103939777, study PRJEB20133) | metagenome | reverse complement strand
GCGCTTCTTGGCTATTCAATTGTGGAAGTGAGTCTAACACAATGGCGGGCAATTGTCAAATTCAGCGCCGGCAGTTTCCTCTCTGCGAATGCATCTGGTATAATTTCATCGGGGGAACAAATGAACGAACGAATGGTATCACCGAGTTCACGGGCGGAGGAAGCCGCTCTGGACGCAGCGCTACGCCCAAAGCGCTTGGACGACCTGGAAGGGCAGGATCGGCTGCGGGATAACCTGCGTATCCTGATTGAGGCGGCGCGGGCCCGCGCCGAGGCATTGGATCATGTGTTGCTCTACGGGCCGCCGGGCCTGGGCAAGACGACGCTGGCGCACATCATCGCCAACGAGATGGGCACTAACCTCAAGATCACGGCTGGCCCCGCCATCGAACGCCCGGGCGACCTGGCTGCCATCCTCACCAACCTGCGCCAGGGTGACATCCTGTTTATTGACGAGATCCACCGCCTAGGGCGCGCGGTGGAGGAAGTGCTCTACCCGGCGATGGAGGACTTCGCACTGGACATCGTCATTGGCAAAGGGCCGGCCGCCCGCTCCATCCGCCTCAAGCTGCCGCGTTTCACCGTTGTCGGCGCGACGACGCGCATAGCGCTGTTGACATCCCCCTTGCGTTCCCGCTTCGGCGCGGTCTACCGTTTCGATTTCTACGACCAGGCGGCGCTGGAGTCCATTGTGCGGCGAGCGGCCGGCCTGCTTAAGGTCCCCATCACCGATGATGGTGCGGCCGAGATCGCCCGCCGAGCTCGCGGCACGCCGCGCGTGGCGTTACGCCTGTTCCGCCGCGTGCGGGACTACGCTGAAGTGCGGGCTAACGGCGCCATCACCCTCGAGGTGGCGGACCAGGCGTTGCGCCTACTGGAGGTGGACGAGTTGGGACTGGATTTGCTGGATCATAAGGTGCTGGATGCGCTGATTCGTAAGTTTGGCGGGGGGCCGGTAGGGCTGGAGACCATCGCCGCGGCGGTCAGCGAGGAGCCAGACACTATCATGGATGTGGTGGAGCCGTACCTGTTGCAACTGGGGTTCCTGGACCGGACGCTGCGCGGCCGCGTAGCCACGCGCCGGGCCTACGAGCACCTGGGGGTGCCCTTCCCGGAGCGCCCGGAGCAACCTTCTCTCTTTGATCAACCGGAGGAGAAGACGTCATCATGAGGCCGCGGATCGGAATCACTGCCCGTTCAATGGAACCCTCTGTGACTCAACGGCTGCGCTGGTATCTGGAGAGCGTCCGCCAGGCCGGCGGCGAACCGTTCGTGCTGGCACCGGATGGCCCTCTGCCCTCCTTAGACGATCTCGATGCGTTGCTGTTGTCGGGCGGCGGAGATGTGCACCCTCGGCATTACAGCCAGCCCATTCTCGGGACAGAGGTGGAAAGCATAGACGAGGCACGGGACGAGATGGAGATCGCGCTGACCCGCGCGGCGCTGGACGCCGATCTCCCCATCCTCGCCATCTGCCGGGGGATTCAGCTCCTGAACGTGGCGATGGGCGGCGGGCTGATCCAGGATCTGGGCGAATCGCATCGCACCCCGGCCGGCGCGATCAAACATCATCTGGTCCAGGTGGAACCGAACACGCGCATGGCGTCGGTGTTAGGGGTTGCCGGCCAGGTGAATGTGAACACCTATCATCACCAGGGCATCCGGGCGGAGTGCCTGGCGCTAGAGCTGCGGGCGACAGCCTGGGCGTTGCCCGAGGGATGGCTGATTGAAGGGGTGGAAAGCCCGACCCATCGGTTCGTGCTGGGCGTGCAGTGGCACCCTGAACGGTACCGGGAGGTGCCCGAGGTGCATCGCGGGCTGTTCCGCGAGTTTGTGCAAACCGCAAGGGCAACTTGACATGCAGACATTTTCATGGGCTGTGGCGCCGCCCCCGGCGGCATGGGGAACTTACCTGAAAGGCGAGGATGAATTGACGGATGAGCGCAGGACACCCATCGCCCGCGCTCACCCGGATTTGTTGCCGGAATATCTGGTCCAGGTAGGGCAAACGCTAGCTGCCCCCGATCAAGTGCGACGCAGCACCCGCATGAGCACGGCCCGGTTGTTCTATCGCTGGTTTAAAGACGTCCGTCAGGGTAAGTACGTGGTGGTAGTCGTAGTGAGCGAAACTATGCTCGCGGAACGACATTGGATCATCACCGCCTACATCACCCGCCGGTTAGCGAATGGAGAGGTCGAATGGCGCAGAAATTAACCTTTCAGTACGACCGCGAAGCGGATATTCTGTACATCAACACGGTCGAACCTTACGCCGCCCAGGAGTCTGAGGAACTGGGTGACGAGATCATTGCACGTTTGAACCCGCAAACGGGCCAGGTTGAAAACCTTGAGGTGCTGTTCTTCACCAGCCGGCTGTTGAATCGCCCGTGTTTCTAGCGGGGACCATGCCGGCCCCTCGCCTCGGCGTGATGATGGCCGGCATCACCTTTGCCAGCAATCTGGTGGCTGCGCTGGCCATCTTCTTGATCATCGTGGCGTTGTTACGCGCTGCCGTATCTCCTGACCCGTGAAAACTGCCGATTTCGATTATGAGCTGCCACCGGAGCTGATCGCCCAGACCCCGGCCGAGCCGCGAGATAGCTCCCGGCTCCTGGTGGTGCACCGGGAGAGCGGGACCTTCGAGCACCGTAACTTCCGGGACATCGTGGATTACCTGCAGCCGGGCGATCTCCTGGTGTGCAACGACAGCCGGGTCATCCCGGCGCGGCTGCGCGGCCGCAAGCCCACGGGTGGCCGCGTCGAGGTATTCCTGCTGACCCGCCGGGGCGAGCGCACGTGGCAGGCGTTGGTACGAGGCAAGGGGTTGCGCCCCGGTGCTCGCGTTCACATCGAGGATGCATCCGGGCAAGAGGTGGCTATTGCTACCATCGTCAGGGAAGAGGCAGAAGGCGCCCGTACCGTCGAGTTTGATCGCCCGATCACGCCGTTGTTGCCGCAGGTAGGCGAGGTACCTCTGCCGCCCTACATCCACGAGCCGTTACGGGACCCAGAGCGCTATCAGACGGTGTACGCGCGGGTGGCGGGGTCGGTAGCCGCGCCCACGGCCGGGCTGCACTTCACGCCGGAGCTGATCGCCCGGCTGGAGGCAATGGACGTCGGCTTCGCCTTCCTCACGCTGCACGTAGGGCTGGGCACCTTCCGGCCGGTGCAGACGGAGCACGTGGAGGAGCACAGGATGCACGCCGAGTGGGGGGTGCTGCCGGCGGAGGTGGCGGAACGGGTGCAGACGGCTCGCGCGGCGGGCGGGCGGTGCGTGGCGGTAGGGACCACCGCGGTGCGGGTGCTGGAGACGGCCGCGCAAGGCGGCGAGCTGGCCCCCTTCTCCGGCTGGACAGATCTTTTTATCACGCCAGGGTTTCGCTTCCGGGTTGTAGATGCCATGATTACCAACTTCCACCTGCCGCGCTCCACGCTGCTCATGCTGGTGAGCGCCTTCGCCGGCCGGGAGCTGATCCTGCGCGCCTACCAGGAAGCGATTCGCCTGCGCTATCGCTTCTACTCTTTTGGCGACGCGATGATGCTGGTATGACAATAATCTCCAACCTCCAATCCCCTCACGGCCCGTTACTACTGCCTGCCTTCTTGCCGGACGCCACGCTGGGCGTGGTGCGCGCGGTGGACAGCCGCGACCTGGAACGATGCGGGGTGCAGGCGGTGGTCATGCACACGTTCCACCTGATGCAGCACCCCGGCTCTTCGACGATCCAGTCCCTGGGCGGGCTGCACCGGATGTGCGCATGGCCCCACCCTATCATGACCGACTCGGGCGGATTCCAGGCCTACTCGCTGATCCGGCAGAACCCCCAAAACGGCAGCCTCACCGACCGGGGGATCATTTTTCGGCCTGAAGGCTCCGACCGTAAGTTCAAACTCTCGCCCGAAAAGTGCATCCAGCTCCAGATCAGCTACGGCGCGGACATCATCGTCTGCCTGGACGACTGCACCCATGTGGACGCCCCTCTCTCGATTCAAGAAGAATCGGTGAAGCGGACCATTGACTGGGCCAGGCGGTGCAAAGCCGAGTTTCAGCGCATCATCGAACAGAAATGCCTGGCCGACGGGCAACGCCCGCTACTGTTCGCGGTGATCCAGGGAGGCGGCTCACGCGAACTGCGCAAGCGGTGCGCCGACGCGTTACTGGAGACCGGATTCGATGGGTTTGGCTACGGTGGCTGGCCCCTGGACAGTGAAGGCAACCTGCTGACCGACATCATCGCCTACACTCGCGAGCTGGTGCCGCCACACCTGCCCATGCATGCGCTGGGTATAGGTCATCCGGCCAACGTCGTAGCATGTGCCCGCATGGGATACGCGCTCTTCGATAGCGCTATGCCCACGCGCGATGCCCGCCACGGCCGGCTGTACGCGTTCACTAGCGACGTCCCTTCCCTCTCCCCTAAGCCGAAAGGCGAGTGGTTTTCATATGTTTATGTCAATGACGATAAACACACTAAAAACGACGCACCGGTCTCCCCTTTCTGCGACTGCCTGTGCTGCTCGAACTATTCACTGGGTTATCTGCACCACCTGTTCAAGGTTAACGATGCCCTGTTCCTCAGACTGGCTACGATTCACAACCTGCGGTTTATGACGCAACTGACCGAACGGCTCAGAAAAGATAAACCCGAAGGGTCTTCGGAAACCCTTCGGGTTTGCCGAGGATGAACGAAAACGAAATGGAAGACACGTTGAATCAACTGGTGAGCGCTGTCCTGGCCAGTCCCAAATATCGGAGCATCTGCCCCGACTTCGTCCGGAGCATCGGCGCGCAAGAATTGACCAAACGGCGCAGCCTGAAAGGAGCGATCAAAGCGACCAAGAACAAGCTGCATCAGGTAGGCGGGGTTTACCTGGAAGGTCGGATGAGCTACGTTGCATGGCTGGACGAGCTTAGGAGGGCCGCGCAATCCACCGACCAGGAAGCTTTCCGCTCCGTCTGTGCCAGAATCATGAGCTACCACGCGTCCACGCGCGAGCGTCTGCCCATCCTTGATCAGTTTTATGTGACCGTGCTGGCTGAGCTAGCCCCACTGCACTCCGTCCTCGATGTCGCCTGCGGGCTGAACCCGCTGGCCATCCCCTGGATGCCGCTGGCCAGGGACGCGACCTATTACGCGTGTGACATCTACCAGGACATGGTGGACTTTCTGAACGAGTTTATGGCTATCGCTGGCATCCAGGGGCACGCGCAGGCATGCGATGTGATCCAATCTTGCCCCCCACAGCAGGCCGATGTGGCTTTCGTCCTCAAAACCATCCCTTGCCTGGAGCAGGTGGACAAGACGGCTAGCCTGCGGCTCCTGGACGCGATCAACGCCGACCACCTGTTAGTCTCGTTCCCTATCTATAGCCTGGGCGGGAGAGAGATGGGAATGGCTAGCACATACGAGGTCAGGTTCCGCGATCTGACAGCAGAGAAGGACTGGGCGGTTCAGCGCTTTGAGTTCGCCACCGAACTGGCGTTCCTGGTCACCAAGCAGGAAAAGAAAAACCTGAAGGGTCTCCCAATTCCACCCTGTGCGTGATCGTGGCCCTGGCGGCAACGTGGAAGTGGTGAATACGCCGTAATGTCGGGCAGTGCGCCTCTGGCAGCTCACAGCCACCGCGAGAGCAGTCCCAGCGATCCGGCGCCCAACAACGCGACCAGTATGGCTTTAACAGTCTTCCCCGCCCAGCAGGCCAGAAGAAATCGGCTGACAGGGAAACGCAACGCGCCGGCGGCGATGCCTGCCAGATCAAAGGTTGGATTAGGGATGGCAGCCAAAAAGAAGAGGATGAACAGGCCATAGCGACGCATCTTCTCGACCAGTCGCTGATACCGTTCTCGATCTTCAATGATGGCGCGGCCACTGGCGCCGGCCACATAGCCGGTGAGCTCACCGATGGCATCGCCCAGACCCGCAGCGATGCCTACAAGAATGGGGTTGAGCACACTGCCTGTGGCAAAGATGACCGCGATGCCAGGGGCCGGCAGGAAGATTGTGGCACTACTGGCCATGCTGAAGAGGAAAATGCCTGGATACCCGTAGCGGCCCAGGTAGCTGATCTGATCCCGCTCCATGAGGATCAAGGCGCTGATGCCCAACGCCAGGAGAAGACCCCCGACGCGCAAAAGGCGTATCCGCCAGGCAGTCGGAAAATAGACAGGTCGCACGGGTTGCTTCATAGACTGTTCGACTAGGCGCTTACTCTCCAGGCCAGGGATCATGATAAGCCTCCGAAAAGTGATTCGTAAAGCTAAAACGCTTCACGTGTCACTATTGTAACGCCCGAAACCCGTCTCAGTTACGCCCAGAAGCTAGCAATTTCCAAGACGTAACTGTTCACCTTGTTGGCCGCTGGCGGTTGGAAACCGCGCCTACGCCTGCAAAGTCGGCCTTTGCCGACTAGATGTAGCCCGCGCAGGCGGGCTTTGCAGTCGTTGCCGCGACTTCCAATCGCCAGGCCGGGGAGCAGGTGAACAGTTCCTCCAAGACTACAGGACTCGCTCCAGCCGCCAGATGCCCCAGATGCTGGCGATCACGACGGCGAGCCCGACCCCGTACCCTTCCAGGATAGAAGCTTGAGTGACGAAAAGGGCGATCACACCCAGGATCCCGGCCAGCAGATAACAAATGATCACCGCTTCCCGGCGGGAAGCGCCCATCTTCACCAGACGGTGCGAGAGGTGATCTTTGCCTGGTGTGGTCATCGGGTTTAACCCCCGGCGCAGGCGGGAAAAGACCACCAGTGTCATGTCGAAGATGGGGAGCCCCATCACCAGTACAGGCACCATCCAGGTGACGAAGTGCACGTTGCCGGGGAAACGCAGCTTGATGCCCACAGCGGCCAGGATGAAGCCCAGGAAGAGCGCGCCGCTATCTCCCATGAAAATGCTGGCGGGGTTAAAGTTGTAGATCAGGAAACCCAGGCAAGCGCCTAACAACGCTGCCGCCAGCGCTCCCACCAGGTACTGGCCACTCATTAGCGCGATGAGCAGGTAGAAAGTAGCGGCGACGGCGGCGATCCCGCTGGATAATCCGTCCATGTTGTCCAGAAAGTTAAGAGCATTGGTAATGCCTACCACCCACAACAACGTGAGAGCCACATTGAGCCCATTCCAGGGAAAGATTTGCACCTGGATGCCAGAAAGGATCAGAATGAGAGCAGCGATGATCTGCCCCCCCAGCCGCAGCAATGGCGACAACCCTCGCTGGTCATCCAACAGCCCCATGAAAGAGACCAACGTCGCACCCAGGAAGATGCCAATGACCTGGTTGACATAGAAGCGGTTGCCGAACAGGACCAGGGCCAGAATAAAGGCAACATAGATAGCCACACCGCCCATGAGTGGGACCGGGCTGGTATGAACTTTGCGGGCACTGGGCAGGTCAATGATACCCAGACGCAGGGCTGCGCGCCGGGCCAGGGGAGTGCCCCACACCGCCAGCACTAGCGCGCTGATCAAGATGAGCATATAGCGATCCATCATGGTTGGTTCACCCGACTTTCTAGTTGAGCGATAAGTTGATCAAGGGCCGGCCGATCTGCCTCGGCGGCCACTTCGCGTGCCAGCTTAGCCTGAGCCAGCGCATCCGACAATCGGCCGGCCTGCTCATAGAGCAACGCTAGGTTCCGGTGGCTGGCCATATCACCAGGGCTGTAGCGCAGCACCTGCTCGTTGGCAGCGATAGCGTCGTCCAGCCGACCAAGCTGAGCATAGAGATACCCCAGCACGCTCCACACTTGAGGCTGATTCGGCTGTAACGCCAGCGCCTTCTCATAAGCTGGTGCTGCTTTGGCCAGTTCCCCGCGCGTGCGGTACAGATCGCCCAGCAACAGGTACGTTTGCAGAAATTCCTGGTCCAGGGTCAGGGAATACTCGTATCGGGCCAGAGCCTGATCAAACTGTTGCTGGGCTTCCTCAGTCCGTCCCTGACGCTGATATAGATCGCCAAGCAAAAGGTGGACCAGGCCCCACTCGTTGTACAGGTGAGCCGCGTTAGGGCTGAGCCGGATCGCTTCCTGGTAAAAAGCCAACGATTGCTGCCATAACTGTTCCTGCTGGGTGGCATCGGTGGTCAGCTCACCCCAGTTGCGGTAGAGACGAGCCAGGTTGGCCGTGTGGTCCGTGTTGAGCGGGTTCAGAGCGCGTGCCTTGTTTAAGGTTTGCAACGCCTGTTGCAACAACTGCTCGCGCAACGCTGCATCTTGCACCTGCCGAGCCTGTTCCAACTGAGCACGCCCCAAAAACAGGTGATAATAATCCTCTTTGGGAGTCAGGCTCAGGGAGAACTGGTAGAGAGCAGCACTGTCTGCCCACTGCCCTGCCGCCTCGTGGGCCTGACCCTGTTTGTAGAGGATATCCGCCCGCACAGGATTGATACTGACGTTGAGAATGAGCAGGACAATGAACCCCATAATGGCCACAGCGATCAAGGGACTGATGCCATTAAGGAAGAGCGGCTCTTGTGGCCGATGGCTCTGCCACCACAAAGATGCCGCCAACGTCGCCAGCCCAATGAGGATGGCCACTTCATAAGTCACGATATGGTTGGCAACGCGTGCGACCACATCGCTGCCAGGCATCACCCGCGCGGATAACCGCCCGGCATGATAGAGCCCGAAGAGGAGGAAGATTCCCCAACCAACCAGCGAGTAGAGACCAAACGTCCACGCTGTCTGTCCAGGTGTCCATCTTTGCTGTGAACGGCCGATCTTCCCCAATGCCAGCAATCCCCCCACCAGCCAGGTAAACGCGATCAGCCAGATGATCCCCAGCCCAGACAGCCGCTGGCCCTGAGCGGCGGCATAACGGGTTGTCAGGGAACCCCAGAACACGCTCCAGGCGCTGGCATCCCCAATCTGGTTGGTGATGTAGTTGTAAGCCAGGGTGACGAAGACCAAAGTGCCCATCAACACATAAGGCCAGGCGATGGCCCGGGCAGAAGGCGCAGCGCTGGTGAGGCCAACCTGAGAGAAGCGGGGGGCAGGCTCACGCCGGGAGCGTCGCCGCCGCGATCTGGACACCGCCGGGCGTGATCCGGGGGCCTTCTCCGGAGTCGGTGAGAGCTCCTCTTGCAACATCCCTGTGCCCACCAACACCAGGAGGGCGCTCAACGCCCAAAAATACGTGCGAGTAGCCGCGATGGCGATCCCAAAGTGAATCTCCACAAAGTGAGCGACGATGGTGGACAACAGGGCGATGATCAGCCACTCCCGCCTGACTAGAGCGCTTCCTGACGAAGAGGCAGCATTGCTCAGTCGCCCCCCCCTTGCGCTCATATCCTGACGGGCTCGGAACGCAGCGGCGGTGACGTACAGCACCACGCCCACGATGAAGCCAAAGGGAATACCAACGCCCATTAAGCGAAGCGAGCCATCCAGTGCCCACGGTATGAATACGCCAGCTACCGCGCCGGCCACGCCTAGCGCTAGAAACAGATTACGATCAGCAGCGGTACGGATCAATCCCAGCCAGCACAGGCTGTAGTAAAAGATCGAGGTGAACAGGAAGAAATAGGCCAGAAAGCCGAAGAGCCCGGTGGTGACCAGCGCGTCGAAGGTCTCGTTGTGCGAGCGGTCGGGCGAGGCGTTGCGCGCCTCCAGGTGTGCCAGGTCGGGCGGATAGAAGGGGTTAAAAGCGACCCACATGGATTCGGGGCCGTAGCCGATGAGAGGGCGCAGGACATTGAAGCGGTCCAGTGTGCCATCCGGATAAGCCAGCGGCGCGTGGGGAGCGATCAGCCGGGTGACGCCCTCCCAGATCAACGTGCGCACCCGGTTGGTACCTGTGTTCAGGTCCAGGATCGTGCCTAGGCGTCCCAGCCCTGACTCCTGACGTAACGCGGCCAGCGGGCTATTCGGTAAATTAAAGAGGATCAAGAACCCACCCAGGAGCATGGCCAGGACGATGGGGGTGACCCCCATCCAGCGCAGCGCGCCTCGCAGGGCAGCAGGAAAGCGGGACGAGGCCAATGCCCAGCGTCCCAGGGCAACCAGCCCCAACAGCGTGAAAACGTACAGGCCAGCGACCCACCCCAGAAATGGCCCGCGGCTTTGACTAAGGAGGATGCTGGTGATCACCTGTATGGCGAGGATAAACAGACCACAGCCAGCCAGGATAGCGTCCCCAATGGTGCCCCCCTCCACGTTCCACATGCGGGCAAAAGCTTCGATCAATTGCTCCAGAGTCAGGAAGAAGGCCATGATCAGGTAGGCGGAGACAAAGATGGGGTTGCCCATGTTGGCCGCCACCCGATTTATCACATCGCCCCCCCAGGGGAGCGGGTCTTGCCCCAGGCGTTGCCAGATGCCGTACAGGCTGACAGGAACGCTGGTGAGGATGATGGCATAGAGCAAACGGTACAGTTGAGCCGGCCGCCGCAGGTGTCCCAACATCAGGAAGAAAATGACCATGTAGGAGAGGGTCGTGAGGGTGCCCTGGAGACGCTGGTACGAACCCCAGAAGCTGATGCGGGGTACCAGTGAGAAAATGGTGCTGATCAGGTAGGCCAGAGCGAGCAACAGTGTGGGCAACACCAATGGGGTACGTAGCAGATTGCGGAAGGCTGGCCACCTTGCTGATGAAGCATGGATAGAGAGGAGATCAACCTGCTTGACGATCCATGCACCCAGCATGACGAACGTGATGGCGCGCAACGTGCTGATCTTGTCTGGCTCAAACACTCGTGCGGAGTAGATATTAAAAAAGAGCGGCACGGCGATGAGGGCTGCCAGCCAACCAGCCTCAATGAGAGCCTCACAAAAACGACTGAGCCTGCTGGTCATGGATGAATACGTTCACCTTCAAGGATGAGCGGGTCGGGAAAGGTTTGGTGGTTGCTATCTTAACTCACTTATGGGGAAAAATCAAAATCGTCTGTGGGGAGTACCAGCCATCTGACAAAAGCGCGGCAACATGGTATACTTTCCTTAACATACCATGTGGAGGCGTTCATGGCGGATTACTTCCTGGCCGCCGACATCGGCGGCACGCAGATACGCGCCGCGCTGTGCGACGCAGAAGGTCATATCCATCGCCGGGCGCAAGAGCTGACGCGCGCTATCGAAGGACAGGACGCGGTCATTGGCCGGATCAAAGCTACGCTGGCCCATGCTTTGGGCGATACCCCCATCTGCCAGGTAGGTGGCATCGGCGTCGCCGCGCCGGGACCGCTCGACCCCTGGGCCGGCATCGTCATCTTCGCTCCTAATCTCTTTGGCTGGCACAACGTGCCGCTCCGTCAGATCATTCAGGATCACTTCGGCGTCCCCACCTGGTTGGGCAACGACGCCAACGTGGCCGCGCTGGCTGAACATCGCTTTGGTGCCGGCCGTGGCACTCATCATCTCATCTATATTACTCTGAGCACCGGCATCGGCGGCGGCATCATCAGCGATGATCGGCTGCTGTTGGGCGCGCGTGGCTTTGCTGCCTAGATCGGCCCTCACACCATCGAAGCCGAGGGGCCACGTTGCAACTGCGGCAACATCGGCTGCCTGGAGGCGCTGGCTGCCGGCCCTGCCATCGCCCGCATGGCGCGAGAAGCGATGACCGCCGGTGCCGACAGCCTGATTCACCAGATGACCAGAGGCGATTTGGAGCAGGTCAACAGCCGGCTGGTTCATGAAGCCGCCCTCCAGGGCGATGCTCTGGCGATTGACGTTCTGCGGCGGGCCGGGCGCTATTTGGGCATCGGGATCATTAACCTGCTTCACCTCTTTAACCCCGAGATGATTGTCATCGGAGGCAGCGTGTCCAAAGCTGGCGATTTCCTCTTCGACCCCATGTGGGAGACGATCCGCGCCCGTTCCCATCCCATTTACTGGGAGAACCTGCGCATCGTGTCGGCAGAGTTGGGGGATGATGTCGGCTTGTTGGGTGCACTGGCATTGGTATTGAGCGGCGGATAAGCCTTCCGGGTTCGATACTTTGATCGAGGGGGTAAGATGCAGATCGGCATTATCGGGTTGCCCCAGAGTGGCAAGACGACGGTCTTTCAAGCGTTGACGGGAGGGCGGGCTGATCGTCCTACCTTCGCTCCCGGTGGATTGCACGTGCAAACCGCTGTGGTGAACGTGCCCGACCGGCGGTTAGACGTGTTGGGGCGGTTGTTCCAGCCGCGGCGCACGGTCTATGCCCAGGTGCAATACAGTGACATTGGCGGGCTGGAGCGTGGCTTGGGCCAGGCCGGCGGCCTCAGTGGCCCACTGCTCAACCAGATCGCCCAGAACGATGCGCTGCTGGTCGTCGTGCGCGCCTTCCCGTCTGCTGTCGTGCCTCATCCCGAGGGAAGCGTTGACCCTGCCCGTGACCTGGCTATTATCCAGGACGAATTGATGCTGTCGGATATGGCAGCCGTCGAGAAGCGGCGACGACGGCTGCGCGAACGAGCCGGTAAAGGCGGAAGTCTTGCCGAGCGTGAGGCGAACGCGCGCGAGATGGAGGTGATGGAGCGGCTGTGGGCCGTGTTAGAGGCCGGTCGCCCTTTGCGGGACGAGCCGCTCTCACCTGATGAGGAGCGGATGTTGCGCGGCTACGGCTTCCTCACCCAGAAGCCGATGCTGGTGGTGGTCAATCAGGGAGACGACCCAGCCGATGATCTGCCCCTGCCCAAGATACCCGAAAGCCCGCGCGTGGCCGCTCTCTCTCTGCGGGGCAAACTGGAGATGGAGCTGGCGCAGATGACACCAGAAGAGGCAGCCGAGTTCCTGACCGAGTTCGGCATCGAGGAGCCGGGACTCCAGCGCGTGGTGCGCGCCTCTTACGAGATCATGGGGCTGATTAGCTTCTTTACCATGAACGAAGAAGAGGTGCGGGCGTGGACATTGCGCCGTGGCCAGACGGCCCTTGACGCCGCGGCCACGGTCCACACTGACCTGGCGC
>FWPU01004974.1_pt1 | contig 12893 bp, 2 predicted proteins | sample 2228361 | NCBI WGS metagenome assembly FWPU01 (sample SAMEA103939777, study PRJEB20133) | metagenome | reverse complement strand
CCTCGACCCGGCCTCCCATCGCGATCGCGTTTTCGCTGCGAATGCCTTAGTTCACGATTCCACAGAGCGCCCCGGTCAAACGTCCGTCCAGAATCCCTTCGCAATGAGGTAATCCACGATCCCTTCGACGTGCTTGGCGTTGTAGGGGCTGTTCCCTCGGGCCGTGACTTTTTCGAACTGCGTCAACCACACGTAGTACGGCAGGCTCGGGTTTTGCAATAGCATATAATCCGGCCTGGCCTCGAGATGATCCACGCCCGGTGAATCGTAAACGGTCGCGGTGTCGTTTCCGGCCCCGCCGTCTACTTCCACGCGTTCGAAGAATTTCGCACGGAGGTAGTAGCCGGGGCCCTTTAGCCGAGAGTATTCGGGCGTTGCCGTAAGGTTGTCCTTGTCGGCGGAGCCGAACATCCTGGCGGTGTCAAACCCGCCGATCGAATATGCGTGGACGTAGTCGAAGGCCTTGGCCCGGGCCATGTACCCGGTGCCGGTGACGCGCGAATAGTCGGGCGTCATGATGAACGTGTCGTTGCCGGCAGTGTCGTACAACTGAGCGACATCCAGTCCGGTCGAAGCGTAGGCGTGAACCATGCCCACGTTGTTCACGGTCACGGCATAACCGGGGCCGGTCAACGTGCTTTGGCCGGGCCGGGCGATGAACCAGTCGTCGCCGGCGGAGTCGTAGAGCTGCGCTACATCGTTTCCGCCGTTACCATTGATCGTGACTTGATCGAAAGAGTAGGCCGAAACGCTGAATTGGGCGTTTTCTACCTCGGCCGAAGTCGGCGTGGTTCGGATCATGTCATCGCCGGCAGCGCCGGTAACGGCGGCAACATCGAAGCCGTTGCCGGAGGAGAAGGCTCGAACTGCGTCGAACCCTTTCGCCCGAGCGAGGTATCCCGGTCCGACGAGGCGGGCTTGGTTCGCGTCGGCAGTAAAGGTATCGTCACCGGTCGTATCGTACAGGTCGGCGCGATCGTTGCCGCCGGATGCGTACCCATGCACGAAGTCCACGCTATTGACTTCGTAGGAGTATCCCGGTCCGACCATCGTGGCCCGGCCCGGCCGGATTTCGAGGATGTCATCGCCGAGGCTGTCATACAGCTGAGCGGCGTCGGTACCGCCGTTTCCGAAGACGATGAAACGTTCGACGTTCTCGGCCGAGGCCTTGAAGCCCGGTCGGGTCATCGTGCCCGACGTAGGCTGGAATACGAACAGCTCATCCGCCGCCGTTCCGCTGAAGGTCACAGTGTCGCGACCACCCGCTCCGTCGAAACGAATCTCGTCCACGTCGGCCGTGGAGTAATTGTAGGTGGTTCCGTTCACGATCACCGTGTGCAAGGTGCCCGCGGTGCTGATGCTCACCTGATCCTGACCACTGCCGCCGGTGATGAAGACCACGCGACCTTGCCGGACGACCTGCGCGGTGGACGCGGCCAGGGTTATGCGGTACTCCTCCACCTCGCCGTCGGGAGCGTACCCGGTGGGGGCGTCGACACCTTGGCTGCTGAATCGGAACCGCGCGTAAGTGTTGCCCGCGCGAGCATCGGACGGAATGTCGAAGCTCAAGGTGTTCACGCCTGCCGAGAGCGCTCGGCCGGTGAAGATGCGCTCGCCGGGATCATCCCAATCGCCGTCCTGGTTGAAGTCGATCCAGGCATCCAGCTTGCCCGCGGCGGAAGCCGTGACATCGATGACGGCCGTGCCGCCTAGCAGCAATTGCGAGGCGAATACGACGCCGTCCTCGTCGTCCGAGATAAACGTGTCGTCACCGTCGGCGGCGCTACTGGGCCGGCCGTCTGCTTCCGCATCGATGCGAGTACCCAACCTCAGCGAACCGACGAGGTGCCGGGCGCCGTTGTCGGCCAACATCGTGGGATAGGGAGACGGGGCATCCCCGTAGTCCAAGTTGCCGTCGTCGTTGAGGATCCAGATTTTGGCTTGAGGATCATCGATCACGGCCAGTTGCGGACTACTGATGTTGAGGAAGAAGTACTCGTCAGCCTCGATCCGTGTATCGCCCACGATTTCCAATTCGATCGTGGCCTTGGCGGTGGCGGCTTGCTGCCGAGCAATCACGATCTCGTAATTTCCACCCTCAAACCGCCGCCAAACCGCCAGGTCCTCGCTCACCACCGCGTACCAATCGTAGCCCGGATCGTTGGAAATATTCCGCGGGATACCGGTCGTGCTCAAATCGGTGTAGTACACTTCCCAGTTGCCGTTGACAAAGGCGTGCCACACCAGTTCGTCGCCGTGAACGCGCGGCAGTTCGTCGGGAACATTGTTGTCGGTGATTTTTCGCAGCGAGGCCGGCCCGAGATTCAGGTTGATGTAGTAAATCTCGAGGTCCGTCCCGTCGTCGCCTTCCCAGACGACGTTGTTGCCGGAAATCTCGGGATGCATGTCATCCCGGTTGTTGGAGGTCAAGAGCGTCGTGGTGCTTGTGGCAATGTCGTAAAGGGCGATTTCCCAATCGTTCCCGTCATGTTGTTGCCAAACCACGTTGTTGCCGTCGATCCTTGGGAAGCGATCGTCGAGCGTGTTGTTGGTCACCCGCCGCGTCGTGCCGTACGCGTAGACGTAGATTTCGTTATCGAAACCATCGAATGCGTACCAAGCGACGTTGCGTCCCGATACGACAGGCAGGTAGTTATTGAATCCATTGTTCGAGATGTTGATGGGTTCGCCGCCTGCTGCAATATCGTATGCGAAGATTTGCTGGGTGGCGCCGGACTTGCCCCACCAGACGATCAGGTCGTCCGATACCTGCGGATCCTTGTCATCGAAATCGTTATCGGTCAGCTTCCGGGTGCCGTCGGTCACGATGTCGTACAGGTAAATCTCGTAGTCCTGGCCGTCAAAGCCGGACCATACCACGTATCGACCGTGGATCGCCGCGAAACGGTCGTCCGTGGTATTGTCGGTCAATCGCCGAGTGTTCGTTCCGTCGAACAGGTAGATCTCCCAGTCCTGCCCGTCGAATGTCTCCCACACGACCCGGTCTTGCCATACGCTGAAGTCGTAGTCGTTAACGGAATTGAGCGTGAGCAGTTCCGTATTCCAAGTCGGCGTGGGGATGCCTTGCGGCGTAAAGACGAAGGTGCCGGAGGCCGGGATGTAATCGTTGTTCGCCACGGTCGCCGTGCCGTCCGCGGTTTGATATTGGAACGAGATGGGGGCCCCGAAGGAATCGGCGACCTCCACTGTGACGGTGACCCGGGTACGACCGCTATTGCCCTCGGCCACGGCCACATCGTCGACCACGATGTGGGCCAGCTTGTAATTGCCGAAGTTGACGTCCGTGAGATTCTCGCCGGTCGCCAGGGTAACGCTGTAAGATCCGTCGTTACCACTCCGGGTGGTGACATCGACCACCGGGCTGGTAAGCGGGTTGAAGACCACAGTCGGGCCGGCCAGATGCACGAAATCGGCCTCGGCGGTCGCCGTGATGCCGAAACCGGCCACGGCATTGATGGCATTCATCACGGACGCGGCCACCACGGTAGCGGTATCGGTCGCATTGAACGGTATCCGGCGATTGCCCGCGGTCACGGTGCTGTTCGAGTCGAACTCGAATGTCACCACCGTTGTGCCGTTGGAAATCGTGAACTGCTGGCCGTCCGTAATAGACGAGCCGGCCGGTGCTCGGAGGTGCCGGGTCTGCCCGTCCGGGAGCACCAGCCCCGCCGTCGGGTACGTTTGAATCCAGCCGCTAGGAACAACTTCGCGGACGGTGTAAGTGCCCGCGAACAGTCCGGTGAATTGATAGAAGCCGGTCTCATCCACATTGGGCGTGGAGGGGTCGTCCAACTGCGTGACCGCGACGGGCTCGAACGGGTCGAGTCCACCATTGTTGTTGAGATCCAAGTAGACCTGAACCCCCGGTAGTCCCGGCTCGACTCCGAACGGCCGTCCCGTGTTAGGATCGAACCGGAAGGTGTATTGGCGTTGGGCCAGAAGCGCCGTGAGATCGGCGGGGGTGGAAGGCCGAGCAACGCTGAGGTAGTTCAGGCCGTCGCCTGCGTCGTATCCGATCTGGGCGCCCGGCGCGCCAAAACCGTTGACACCGAAGCCGTCGCCCGTCGTCCACTCCATATTGTGGTAGTAGAAGGCGACGATATCCCCGCCGGGATCATCCTCGATATAGAGCGAGAATGTGTTCCGCTTGTCGTTGTGCTGGTTATAGTAGCCGACGTTGATCCAGTCGATTTGCACGACGGGATTGCCGCGGGGGCTGGTGCTTTGCTGCATTCGGATCTGGCCCACGCCCCGCGTGTCCGCATCGGCCCAGAACGGTGCCAGCATCGGTTCGCCTTGTGGGAAGCCAGAGGCCGAGAAGGCGCTGAGCGGATTGGCGAAGGTAACGATCCCGTTCGTCGAGACGTATATCTGGGTATACGCCTTGCCGAAGAATTCGAAATCGAATCCCAGCGGAATGGCGCTGCTCGTCATGTCGTCACCGGCGGGGAGCACGATGTTACCCGCGCCCGGCGGCAAGATGGTCACGGCAGGCACCTGAGCGCTCGGCTGCCGATCCCACACGCCGTTGGCGTTGAGATCGTTGAACTTGTAGCCGCTGATCGAGGAGGTCCCTGCAATCACGCGGACGAGATAATCCTCCACTTCGCCGTCGGGGATGAAGGTCTCGCCGGCAGGAGTGTACGGCAAGAGACCGGGCGTGTGGCTGAAGCGGAATCGCGCGAAGGTGTCCACGGACGCGAGTTCCCGAGGCACGCGGAACTGGAGCACATTGTCGCCCGCAGCGAGCGGTCGGTCGGCGAAGATCTGCTCGCCCGGATCGTTCCAATCGCCGTCGGCATTGAAATCGATCCAGGCATTGAGATAACCGCCGGATTGCGAGGCGTAGACCGTGATGGTTGCCAACTCGCCTGTCAGCAACGGCGTGTTGAAGGTGACGCCGTCTTCATCAGGGAGATCGGTATTATCGTCTCCGGTGGCCGTAGCGTTGGGTTGACCGTCCAATTCATAATCCACGGACTGTCCTAGATGGAATCCGCGGACGACGCGGTGGCGTGCTCCGCCGTCGGCGGCCAAAGTCGGATACGGCGCCGGGGCGTCGCCGAAGTCGAGCGGCGCATCCACGATCGCCAAGCGGTAATCCTCGACCTCGCCGTCGTTGGCGAAGCCTGTGGGACCAAGGTTGACCTGATTGCTGACGCGGAACCGGGCATAGGTGGTTCCCAACACCGCAGCTTGCGGTACCGTGAAGAACAGGTTGTGCGTGCCCGCCGTCGCCAGCAATTGGTTGACGAAGACTTGCTCGCCGGGGTCGTTGAAATCGCCGTCTCGGTTGAAGTCCACCCAACCTTGCAGGTAGGCGTTCGGCTGCGAGACCACGACCTGCACCTCGGCCGGGCACGAGGGCATCCAGAAACAATACGCCGTCCTCGTCGTCGATCCCGGCCTTGTCGTCACCGTCGGCCAGGACCGTCGGCTTGCCGTCCAGTTCCGGATCGACCGCAGCGCCCAGATACAGGCCCGAACCGAGCCGGTGCCTGGCACCGTCCACACCGCGGGTCGTAGCGTACGAGTCCGGGGCGTCGCCGTAGTCTTCGTGATACGGCACCAACTCGACGAGGTAATCCTCGACTTCACCGTCCTGGGCGACGCCGGTCGGGTTCAGCCCGCCGGTGCTGCTGAAACGGAAGCGAGCGAACGTCTGGCCGGGCGCCAAGCCCGACGGCAGATTGACGGACAGCAAGTTCGTGCCGGGTTGGAGGAGCACGGAGTTGAAGATCTTTTCGCCCGCATCGGCCCAGTCGCCGTCGATATTCAAATCGATCCAGGCGTCCAGGTAGCCTTCGGCGGAGGCGATGACACGGATCTGTGTGGCGCCTCCGATGAGCAGGCCGGCGTCGAACAACACGCCGTCGTCGAAAGTGTCGCCCGTGGCCGTGGCGTTGTGCCGCGCGTCGGCCTCGCTGCTGACGCCGCTTCCCAGGTAGAGGTCCGGCACGATGATGTGGCTGGCGCCGTTGTTTTTCAGCGTCGTGGGATAAGGACCGTCGGGAGCGTCACCAAAGTCGATGCCCGCCACATTGACCGTGAAGTAGGTCGTGCCGTCCCCGCGATTGGCCTGAAGCGGATTGTTCGCCAAATCGCGAATGGCTTGGTTGTCGAGCACGATCTTATAGATGTGGCCGATCGACCACACCCCGGATGCCGGCACCAGGTAAATGATGTCGTCGACCGGTTGGTACTGGAAGAAGTAGTCCTTGCCTTCCTCCAGCAGGACGTCGCCGCGGTAGACGGAAACGGCATCCGCCGTCACTGTGCGATCGTTGACACCGACGCCGTCCTCATCCAGCAGCTTTACGGCGAAGCGGAAGACACGTTGGCCGGCGACGAATACGTCATTCAACCGGAGATCGCGATCCACGCCCGCCCCATCGTTGTCCAACGGCTCGATCAGGCCGCTGGTCGGGCCGCGGAAGTCCACCCGGTCCACGGCTCCGCGATCTTTATAGACGCTAAGACCGCCGCCGGGAGGCGGATTGACCGCCGGGTCATCCTTCCGCAATTGGCCGTAGAGATCGAACGCGGGAGTGATGATCGGCGAAGCCGCGATGCCTAGGGGTTGCAGAACGGAATTGTAATACGCGAACCGTTCCTGCAACGAATCGATGGAACTGTCGATGATCTCCGAGCCTCGATCCGGGATGAAGTTGTAATTGGCCGGATCGACGAACAGGGGTGCTCCGGGGGCCAAAACCCGATCGAAGGTGCCCAGTCCGCGGCCTTGCACGTTGACGCCGTTGCCCTGATAGGCATTACCGCCCAACACGGTATTGGGATTGGACGAGGCGTCCACCAGGATGCCCGTGTTGAGGTTGGCCACGACGTTGTTGAGCAAGGTCGGACCGGCGTTGTTGACGACCGCGATTCCCACGCCGTTGGGTGCGAGGCCGCCGTAAACCGTATTGTTCACGACGCGAACGAAGGGTATGGCATCGGTAGGCTGCCCGACCTCGCCGCTGATGCGGATACCGCCCTGCGTGTTGAAGGCGACCAAGTTATTCTGAAGCGTCACTCCCGCCACCAATTGATTGGGCGCGTTCATCGTGCGTCCCGAAGCCGGATGCGGGGCGTTGGAAACCGGTTCGCGCGCCGCCGGTTCCACGCGAATGCCGTATTCGGAAGCATGAAATACCGATGTGTTCTCGACGATGATCTGCCCCTTCTCGCGGAAGGCGTTCCGATCGCCGATCACCGGATTGCCGGCGCCGTTCGAGAATTTCGCGGTCTCGTTGGGCAAGCCTGTGCCTTCCACGATCCCATAGGAGATGTGTTGCAGGGCCTGCGGCGCAACGCCGCCGATGCTGCCGCCGACATAAGTAGCGCCCCAGAGATCGACTCTTTCGCTGGTGGTGATGGAGGCGGCGCTGACCATCAGCCGGCCGGCATCCCGCGCGGCGTTCACTGCGGCGGCCACGGCGTTGGCGATTCGTCCCGCGCTCCACGAGGCCTGGAAGTACACCGGCCACTCGCTGCCGGTCAACGGCGGATTCAAGGGGACGCTGGTACCGACCGTGCTGTCGAGGAAGACGAACGTCTGTTGGTGCACGCCGTCGTTGATCCAGAAGCGATCGCCGTGCCCGATATTGCTCGCCGCCGGGAACTGGAGCGTATAACCCGTCGTCCAGCGGTCATTGGTATCGGCTTGGGCGGCAAGAGGCACGACGCGGTAAGGATCGAGCACCAGCGTACCGAATTCGTCGCCGCGGCGAATCTCCAGTTGGTAGCTGCCGGTCACCACGACCGTCTCATTTACAAGCGGGGCCCGCATGAAATCGAAGCCGGTATTGTTGGCCGGCGCGTTGGTAATCATCTCGCCGCGTTCAGCGAAGCCGATGATGATATCGTCGATGTACCAACCCTCGAAGCTATTGTTCTGGCCGCGGCGGAAATCGTAGAAACGATTATTCCCTCGGAAGGTCGTGTCTCCCTGCAATTCGTTGCTCCAGAACAATGGGCCGGAATCCGTCACCGGGTGCCCGAACACGCGCATCAGCGGTTCCGTCTGGCCGCGGCTGTCGGTCAATTCGTCCAGCTTGATCGTCGTCTGATTGAGGTCCGCGGCTTTCAGCGGGCTGCTCGCGGGATTGGCGAGGTTGGTGCCGTCGAAGGCGGCCTGCGGTCCTCCGAGCTGCACGGTTTGATTCAAAACCACGGCCGAGATTTGAAGTCCGGCGCTTGTGTTCAGCAAATTCACTGCCGCCGAGATTCGACTCGCAATCGCCGCCGGCGTGGTCGCGCCTTGCAGCCCGACGATGACGGCGTAGTCGGCGCGTACTCCCGGCGGGAGGCCGAGACTCGCGGGATTGACGATCATCGGCGAACTGAGCGAGGTGGTGAAACCTAACAAGGCGTAGGCCGGGACATTGCGGGCGTCCAAAGCCGTTATGGTCGCGGCCGAATCGTTCAACCCCGCGGCGGTTGCACTGTTCGGGACGAAGATGGAGTTCGGCGTGGCTCGGAACTGCCGGTTCACCGCGTCCGTGATGAGCTTCGAAACCTCCAGTTGGGTCATGTCGGGTCGGAGATAGACCGGAATGTTACCCGCGGTGATTTGACCGGGGGCGCTGCCTTCCAGCAAGACCTGGGCGGCTCCCACGGTTACCGATTGGGCGCCGACCAAGAAGACCCGATTACCGTTACTGCCGGTGAAGGATACGTCGTCGGGCACGAAGGCGCTGAGGTTGATTCCCAGACCGTTGACGACTGCGGCCAACGTGTCGGATAGCTGCCGCGCCGTCATGGTGTCGTTGATGGCGACGGGGACGTTGCCCGGCAACACGTTCCCGTCTTTGTCGAACTCCAAGGTCCGAATCGCCACGCCGTCGCCGATGGTAATGGTTTCGCCGTCCGCGATTCGAACGCCGGCCGCGTTGGGAATCAACAACGCATATCCGAGGTCGAATTCAAACGTGACGCCGTCCACGGCAAAAGTGGCCCCGTCGTGCAATTCCGCCGCGGCGGGGGCCGTCAGATACTCACCGGTCGTCGTGACGTTGCCCACGTCCATGTCGCTGGCCGTGCTGAAGTCAAAACGGATGCGCAGGTTGTCCAGACCGGCGAACTGACTGAGATCCAACCGGGCTTGCCGCCAATCGCCGCCCAAATCGATGACTTCTCGGATGTACCCGCCGTACGGCCCTTCATCACGACCCGGAGCGATAAGATTAGCATCGTTGAGATCCGTGTTGGTGGCCATCAACGTCCAATTGGCGCCGTCGTTGGAGATGAAGACGCGCACGCTATCGAAATCGCTGCTGTTCTCGGTGTGAGCGAAGTAATTGAAGTACAGGGTAGGCTTGTCGGCCGCGCTGTATCCGGCGAGGCTGAACGTGCCGCTGGTGAGACTTCCGTGTGCTCCGCCCGGCAAGTTGTAGGTAAACAGCCGGCTACCGTCGCTGCCTTGGTCGGTTGTGAAATTGGCCGCGCCGGGCTGCGCTTGATTCGCGTCACCATCGAGGGGGTTATCCAGTCCGAAATAGTAACTGCGATTCCCTTCCAACAGCGGGTCGTAGCCTTCCTGCGGAACACGGCTGGCGTCGTAGGTTTGGTAGATGCCGTGCCCTTGATCGCTCCATCGGCGTTCCGTCCAGTGCCACAAGTTGAAATCGACGGGGGAAAAGTCGATGCCGTAGATATCTCCCACTGTGGGCGGATTGACGCTGGCGGCCCCATCCAAAAATGCTTCCACCAAGGCGCCGGTCGTCGTCAGTGCATACAGATTGCCCGCGGTATCGGACGCAAACAGGGTCTCGGCGTACTTCCCGCCCTCGGCGTTCTGCGGGCCGGTCGCCAATCCCGAGAAGGCGATAGGTTGGCCGGTGGCCGGATTGACGACTTGCCCGATGTAGTGGAGCTGCGGTCCCGCCCCGGGTACGCGTTCGAAGAAACGCGGTCCACTCTCCGGATCGACCGGCCGAAAGCCCCACGAGCCGCCGTTGGCGTGGGCACTGACGTTCGTGATGTAATAGAGGCCGCCCGTATCGGACACGGCATACAGAGTATTTCCGATATAAGCCAGGCCGGTGATGGTCCCGCCCACGCCCTCTCCCGCGAAATCGAGCTGGGGAGCATTGGTGATCGCCACCGGAATCGTACTATCGACGTTCGCGAGTTCCACGGTTGCTCCGCTCACGCTCGCGCTAGCCTCAAAGGGATCGCTGTTGATGGCAGCGGCCATCGCCTGGGCAACTTGCTGTCCCGTGTACCCCGCCCCGATCGGGACGCGAACGCGCCCGGCCTGAACACCGTGCGCGCCGGCGATCAGCGTCAACGGCGCCGTGGATGTGAACGAGCCGGCATTGAGGAACGTAAGGCGGTCGCCGGGACTGTTGGGGTTCGCCGTCGTCGTCGATCGGAAGGCGTAGCCGGCGTCGATGCGGTTTGCCGCCGGGAAGACCGGATTCTGGCTGGCATCGACGATCGATTCGATCTGCGGGCCGAGTTGTTGCGAAGTCCAGGTCTCCTCAAAGGAAATCGGAATTCGCCCGAAGCCTACACCGTGAGCGCCTTGGATCGCGACTTGTCCCGGATCGCTCGAGGCGGGCGCTGTGATTTGCGAATCGTTGACGAGGGTGACACGATTGTTCGCGGAACTTGCCACCACCGTGAAGGCACCCTGGGCATTGATGGCGTTGACCAGGGTGTTGGCCAAAACGGTGCCCGTATCGCCGATATTGAAGCCGATTCGCACGTGCCCGCTGTTCGTCAGCGAGTTGTTATTATCAAATTCGAAGGTTACAGAGGCGTTGCCGCCGCCCGGCGCGGTCCCGAAGATGGTGACCGTAACGCCGTCGAGCGAAGCACCCGCGGAAGCCGGGAGAACGATCACCGGGCCGCTATCGAATTCGAACGTGTAGGTCTGTCCGTTGTTGACGTTGACGAGACTGAAAGTCTGTCCGTCACGGAAGGCGGCCGCTCCTTGCGGATCCATGCGGACGTCGAGTCCCAGGTCGAATTCGAACGCCACTGTCGTTCCGACGGCGTCGGTCACGGCGAACCAATGGCCGTCGGCAAAATCGCGAGGCTGAACGCCGCCGCCGAACGTGTAAATCGGATCCGTTTGCGAAGCGGGGTTGGCAATCAAGGTCGGCGCGGTAAACAGTTGGCCGATCGGCACGATATTGCTGAAAAGACGATCCCCGGCGGCCGCCTGGCCGTTGTTGATAGCCGGGTGATTGATGGCCGTTCCCGAGGGCGACAGCATCCACACCAAGTTTCGCCCAGACGTAATGCCGGCGCCGCCGCCCAAGTCGGGATTCGGCACGTTGCCGACGATCATGACTTGCCGGCCCAAATTGCCGGTGTTCTGGAAGTAATGAACCATCGCCTCGACATAGAGGCTGTTGTTGGGATCGTTTTGCAGATTGTTAAGATTTCCGGGATCCCGCCGGATGATATTGATCCCGGTGTCCACGTCCACCAACAGGTTATTGGCGTTGCCCGTGTCGAATTCCCGGTAGCGCGGGTTGAAATCAGACCCGGGGCCTTGGCTGACCGTCATCAGCCGTCCGTCGTTCCGCATCGCGATGTCGTGATACACGATGTTAGGACTGCCAGGCAGATACGGATCCGACCAGTCGGTAACGTCCGTCTCGACCTGACCCGTGAACGGATCGACCGTATAGAGGTCCGTCCCGGTAAGCGTGTAAAAGATCACGTCGCTCAATTTGAATTCGTCGGGCACCAGGCTCAACCGTTGCTGGGTCGCCGTGATCCCTGAGGCCGGTCCCCGATCGATGTGCTCCTCCACGATTCGAGCAACGGAATTGATCGGCTCCATGCGAACGAGCGGATTGGCCGTCGAGTCGGCGCTCCACGTTCCACCCAGAACTGAGGACAAGACTTGCGGCGTAGCCAACGCCGAGGTGACGGCCACGTAATACGTGGTATTGGCGCCTTCCGGTAGGTAAACGGGCCCGATATACGGATCCCGGCTCCACACAGACCCTCGATTGAGGTCTTCGATGGCGTTTCCGACCACCAAAGCCATATCGTCGGCGATATTGGAATCGTTGCTGCGGAGGATCAATCGGCCTTGGCTGTCGAAGACCCAAATGGCCAGATCGGGGCGCGCCATGCCGTCCGCGTAGTCGATGTCGAAAATGGTGGAGAAGATGCTCCCCAGGTCGTTCAAGCCGCCGATGGACTGGATGCCTTGCAGGTCGATCTGGAAGCTGTACCAATCCACATCGGTCCGGCCGCTCAAGTAGCCCGCTACCGAAATCACATTGCGATCCATGCGCAGCAGATTACCCAGCGGTTGAGCGTTGCCGATGGTGTCGTTGTTGGCCGTCGTTTGCCGATGGTGTCGTTGTTGGCCGTCGTTTCGCCCGCCTCGCCGAGCAGCGGGTGGTGTTGGGGGAAGCCCAGCAATTCGATACCGTTGGCAGCATAGCGGACATCGGCGTACTTGACGGTGGATCCCGCCACCTCCTGCATTTCGCGGAGGCGGATTTGCATCTGGTAGTTGCCGGCGGTGTTGGCCAGCAGCCGCAGCGGCGAGGTCAGCGGGTTGAATCGGGCGCGGACGCCGTCCAGGAAGATCTTGCCGTTTTCGTAGCGTGCGGTGATCTCGAAGTTCTTGGCCGACTTCTGCCCGTTGATCGCAGCCGTAACGGCGGCGGCCGCCTGATCCGCACTCATGCCGTCGTTGACGGCCACACGCACCGCCGCCGGATCAGAGAGCGTACCGTCCTTATCGAACTCGAAGACGATGCTTTGGAAGTCGTCGGAGACGACGAATTGAGCGCCGTCCGTAATCGCGGCCCCCGCGGGGATATCGGCCACGGCGAGCACACTGCGAACGCGAACGTAGTAGGTGCGCACTTCGCCCACCGGGCCCGGCAGAACCA
>FWPU01011071.1_pt1 | contig 12894 bp, 11 predicted proteins | sample 2228361 | NCBI WGS metagenome assembly FWPU01 (sample SAMEA103939777, study PRJEB20133) | metagenome | reverse complement strand
GCCTCCACGTCCCGCGCGACGATTCGGCCGTGCGGCCCCGAGGGCGCGATGGAACCGAGATCGATGCCGTTCTCCGCCGCGAGCCGCCGTGCGAGCGGCGTCGCCACCCGCCCCCCGATGCGCGCCGGCCCGTAGTTGCGGGCCGGCGTCCGCACCTCGAAGTACGGATCGAGCTTCGCGTAGGCGAAATCGCGCGTCTCTACGGTCCGTTCGTTCCCGCGCAAGCGGGAACCCAGGGGCTGGATCTGCTGGGGCCCCGCTTGCGCGGGGAACGGGGTCTGAGTCGGAGCCTCGATCGGCACAGGTTTCGCAGGCGCCGACGCAATCGTCTGCGGCCGCCGCTCCGCAGAAGCGCCCGGCTCGCCGATCACCGCCACCACCGCGCCGACCTTCGCAACCTCACCGACCTGGAACCGAATCTCGGTCAGCACGCCGCCGGCAACCGCCGGCACCTCCATGGAGGTCTTGTCGGTCTCGATCTCGAACAGGTTCTCACCCGGCTGCACCGTATCTCCGGGGGCCTTGAACCATTTCGTGATCTTGCCCTCGGCCACCGTCTCGCCGAGCTGCGGCATCAGCACGTCCATCGATCCTCCAACCTCAATCCGTCGTCCTCAGGCGGCCGCCGAAGGCGGCCCTCGAAGGACGGCGGCCCGTCCGTCGCAACGCCCGCGGCCCTCATCCTTCGAGGCTCGCTTCGCTCGCGCCTCAGGACGACGGCCACAAGCCGATCGCGCTCACCAATTCACCGAGATGTACTGCGTCTCGAGAAACTCCATCAGCCCCTCGTGTGCGCCCTCGCGGCCGATGCCGGACTGCTTCATGCCGCCGAACGGCGCCGCCGGATCGGAGACCAGGCCGCGGTTGAGTCCGATCATCCCGAACTCCAATTTCTCCGACACGCGCAAGCCGCGGCTCAGATCCCTGGTGTAGAGATAGGCAACCAGACCATAGATCGTGTCGTTCGCGCGCTTGATCACTTCATCCTCGGACTTGAACGTCTGCAGCGACGCCACCGGCCCGAAGATTTCCTCGTTGAGCATCTTGGCATCGTCCGGGACATTGCACAGCACGGTCGCGGGATAGAAGAAACCCGGGCCCTCCGGCTTCTTGCCGCCGACGAGAATCTTCGCGCCCTTTCTGACCGCGTCCTCGACCAGTTCCGCCACCTTGTCGCGGCCTTCCGCGTTCACCAGCGGACCCAGGTTGACGCCTTCATCGAGCCCGTTGCCCATCTTCAGCGCCCCCATTTTGGCGGACAGCTTTTGCGCAAATTCGTCGTGCACCTTCTCGTGCACGTAGAAGCGGTTGGCCGCCGTGCAGGCCTCGCCCATGTTGCGCATCTTTGCGATCATGGCGCCGTCGATCGCGGCATCGATATCGGCGTCCTCGAACACGATGAACGGCGCATTGCCGCCGAGCTCCATCGCCGGTCGCACCACGTTGTCCGCCGCCTCGTGCAACAGCTTGCGCCCCACTTCGGTTGAGCCGGTGAAGGAGACAACGCGCACGCGCGGATCGTGCAGCATCGCCGACACCACCGGCCCCGAGCGCCGCGACGGAATGACGTTGCACACGCCCGCCGGCACCCCTGCCTCCTCCAACACCGGCATGAGCGCCAGCATGGTCAGCGGCGTCTCGGAGGCGGGCTTCAGCACCACCGTGCATCCGGCCGCAAGCGCCGGCCCGATCTTGCGCGTGGCCATGGCGGCAGGGAAGTTCCATGGCGTCACCAGCACGGCGATTCCCGCCGGCTTGTGATGCACGAGGATGCGCGCCCCGCTCGCCGGCGCGCGCGATACATCGCCGACGTTGCGCACCGCTTCCTCCGCGTACCAGCGGAAGAATTCGGCGGCATAGAGCACTTCGCTGCGCGAATCCGGCAACGCCTTGCCGTTTTCGATGGTAATCAGCTTGGCGAACCGCTCGGCGTCGCGCACGATCAGCTCATAAGCCTTGCGCAGGATTTCTGCGCGCTCGCGCGGCTTCCGCGCCGCCCAGCCCTCGAACGCCGCCTCCGCCGCGTCGATGGCCGCCTTGGCGTCGTCCACGCTCGCGCTCGCCACCGACGCGATCTTGTTCTCGGTCGCCGGGTCGATCACGTCAAAGCGCGCGTTGTCGGAAGCTTTCCGCCACTTGCCGCCGATCCACAGATCGGTCGGAACGTTGGCGAGCAGGTTGTCATACGCAGCCATCTTTTCACTCCCTGTCCTGTGTCATGGCCGGGCTTGTCCGGCCATCCCGCCTGGGTGGTTGCCGCGCTCCCCAATCCGGGGATCACCGGGCTCCGCTTCGGCGCGGCCCGCTGGCGACCGGGTGTCAACTGTTCAGCGTCCGGCTCACCCGCTCCACGATGCGATCGACTGTGGGCAGCATGGCATCCTCCAGGACGTCGGCGGCCGGCAGCGGGCAGTGTGGCGTGGTGATGCGCACGAGCGGCGCGTCGAGTTCATAGAACGCCTCGTCGGCGATGATCGACATGATCTCGGCGCCCCAGCCGCATAGCCGCGGATTTTCCTCCACGGTGAATGCGCGGTGCGTGCGCGCCACCGAGCCGAGGATGGTCTGGGTGTCGAGCGGCACCAGCGACCGCACGTCGATCACCTCGGCGTCGATGCCGTGCTGCGCTTGCAGCTTCTCGGCCGCTTCCAGCGCCCGCGGCACCATGAGCGCCAGCGCCAGAATGGTGGCATCCTTGCCCGGCCGCACGATTTTCGCTGTGCCGAGTCGATCCACGATCTCGCCGTCCGGCACCTCGCCTTTCGTCGGATAGAGCGACTTGTGTTCGAGGAAAATCACCGGATCGGGATCGCGCACCGAGGCGGCGAGCAGGCCGATCACGTCGGTCGGCGTCGATGGCGCCACCACTTTCAGCCCCGGGATCATCATGCACCAGTTCTCGACGCTCTGCGAGTGTTGCGCGCCGAACCGCACACCGCCCCCGTTTGCCGTGCGCACCACCAACGGGCATTTGGTCTGGCCGTTTGAGATGTAGCGGTGCTTCGAGAATTCGTTGGCGAGATAGTTGAAGCAGACCGCGAAGAAATCCGAGAACATGATTTCGGCAATCGGCTTTAGTCCGGTCATCGCCGCACCCATGGCCGCGCCGAGGATCGCCTGCTCGGAAATCGGCGTGTCGCGCACGCGCTTGGGGCCGAACTGTTCGAGCAGGCCGACGGTGGTCTTGAACACGCCGCCGGCGGCCGCCACGTCCTCGCCGAAGAACACCACGTCCGGATCGCGCTCCATCTCCTGGGCGATGCCGCGCGCCACCGCGTCGCGATAGGTCAGTTCCGCCATGCGTAACCTCCATCGGCCCAGACATCCTTGGTAAGAAGCTCGAGCGGCGGCGGCGGCGCGGCCTTGCACTTCTCGGTTGCCTCCTCGACTTCCCGCTTCACGTCCGCATCGATCCGCGCGATCACGTCTTCACTGATGCCGAACTGCTTCAGCCGCTCGCGGTAGATGATGATCGGGTCGCGTTTCTTCCACTTTTCGAGCTCGCCCTCCGGCCGATACTTGGCGGGATCGGCGCGCGAGTGGCCGCTGTAGCGGTAGGTCTTGCACTCGATCAGCGAGGGCCCGCCGCCGGAGCGCGCCTTCTCATATGCGGCAAGCGCGACGCGATAGACCGCGTCGGCGTCTTGACCGTCGACGACCACCCCCTCGAGCCCGTAGGCGGCGGCACGATCGGCGGCCGGATTGGGAACCGCGGTCACCTCGCCGATCGGCGTATATTCCATGTAGAGATTGTTTTCGCACACGAACACGACCGGCAGCTTCCAGATCACCGCAAAGTTCAGCGCCTCGTGGAAGGCGCCGATGTTGGTGGTGCCGTCGCCGAAGAAGCAGACCGACACGTCCTTGTCGCCGCGATATTGCGCGCGCCAGGCGGCGCCGCAGGCGATCGGCAGATGCGCGCCGATGATCGCGTAGGACCCCATCACCCCGTGCTCTTCCGAGGTCAGGTGCATTGAGCCGCCCTTGCCGCGCATCAGCCCGTTGTCGCGCTGCATCAACTCGCCCAGCACCTTTTCGATCGAGACGCCGCGCGCGAGCGTGTGCGCATGGCCGCGGTAGGTGCAGAAGGTCAGATCGCCCTTCCGCATGGCCGCTGCGAAGCCGGCCGCCACCGCCTCCTGGCCGAGCGAAAGATGGCTCGTGCCTTTGACCAGGTTCTGCAGGAACAATTCATACGCCCGGGTCTCCGCTTCGCGGATCACGACCTGCGTGCGGTACATCTCCAGCCGCTTCTGCTCTCCGATATCATCGTTGATGCCGGGACTGGCACCTGCTACCGCCCGGTCTGCCATTCTTGCCATGCACGCTCCCCAAAAAGCCGTGATTTGCTATGTCCACAATTATCGCCTGCGGCAATGCTTTGGCAACCGCCGCCAGCTTGCCACCGCTATCTGAAACCTGCAGCCTTTGCGAGACAGATCGTGCACTGCGGTCGGTGGGCAAGACTCGTGGGGCCGGCGAAGCGCCGTGAACATGACACCAGCCAAAGCGGACACCTCGCAGGCCGCCGCGCCGACGATCGGCGAGGCTTTTTGGGTATGGTTCAAGATCGGCTGCCTCTCATTCGGCGGTCCCACCGGCCAGATCGCCATGATGCATCGCGTGCTGGTGGACGAGCAACGCTGGATCGACGAGCCGCGTTTTCTGCACGGCCTCAACTTCTGCATGCTGCTGCCCGGCCCCGAAGCCCAGCAGCTCGCGACCTACATCGGCTGGCTCAAGCACGGGGTAAGGGGCGGCCTCATCGCCGGCATCCTGTTCGTTCTGCCGGGCGCGTTCGTGATGCTGGGTTTGAGCCTGCTCTACGTGCTGGGCAGTGGCGTGAGCTGGGTCGAGGGAGCCTTGTTCGGCATCAAGGCCGCGGTGCTGGTGATCGTGCTCGAAGCCTTGATCCGCATCGGCCGGCGGGCCCTGAAGTCCGCCGTGCTTGTGGGGCTCGCAGCGCTCGCATTCGTCGCGATCTTTTTTCTTGCTGTGCCGTTCCCGCTGATCGTATTTGCCGCGGCGCTGATCGGGTTTGCCGCCGCACAGTTCGCCCCCAACCTCCTTGCGCTCAAGCCGGTTGACGCGGTTGCAGCTCCAATGCCGGGACGATGGCGCCAGGCCACGATTGCATCCGTCATCGGACTCGCCGTCTGGTGGGCACCGGTGGCGCTGATTGCACTGACGCTGGGCGGCGACCACGTGCTGACAACGATCGGCGTATTCTTCTCAAAGCTCGCGGTGGTGACCTTCGGCGGCGCCTATGCCGTGCTCGCCTACATGGCGCAGGCCGCGGTTGAGAGCTACGGCTGGATGACGCCGGAGCAGATGGTCGATGGTCTGGGTCTCGCCGAGACCACGCCCGGCCCGCTTATCCTGGTGACGCAGTTTGTCGGCTTCCTCGCCGCTTATGGCAATCCCGCGCCGTTCTCGCCCCTGACCGCCGCGCTGATCGCCGCCGCCCTTACAACCTGGGTGACCTTTGTCCCGTCGATGATGTGGATCTTTGTCGGCGCGCCGTTCATTGAGCGGTTGCGAGCCGACCGGCGGCTGGCCGGCGCCTTGGCGGCAATCACCGCGGCCGTGGTCGGCGTCGTGCTCAACCTTTCGGTCTGGTTCGCACTGCACGTGTTGTTTGGCGCGGTCACCGAGCAGCACGCCGGATGGTTGCGTTGGTTTGCCTTCGATCCCTTAGCGCTCGATCTGAAGGTGACCGCCCTGGCCGCCGTTGCCGCGATGCTTGCATTCGTGCTGCATCGCGGGTTGGTCGAGCTGGTTTTGGTGATGGCGGCGCTCGGGATCGCGGTGCGGCTTATCGCTGGCTTGTGATTATCCCTCGCGCGCCATGGCGCTCTCGTGCCAGCGGCGCAACAAAAGATGCGAGAACGCCGCCAGCGTGAAATAGATCACGATCCCCGCCACCGACAAGAGCAGGAGCGCGGCGAACATCCGCGGAATGTTGAGCCGGTAGCCGGACTCCGCGATGCGATACGCAAGCCCCGAGCCCGCGCCGGCGGACCCGGCGGCGATCTCCGCCACCACCGCCCCGATCAGCGAAAGTCCGCCCGCGATGCGCAGGCCGGTGAGCATATGCGGCAGCGCGGACGGGAACTTCAGATACCACAACACCTGCGATCGCGAGGCGCCGTAGAGCTGGAACAGATCGATCAGGTTGCGATCGACGGAATTGAGCCCCTGCGTTGTGTTTGCCAGCACCGGAAAGAACGCCACGATCCACGCGCACACCAGCACCGCCGTATCCTGCGGCAGGTAGATCAGGAGCAGCGGCGCAATCGCCACGATCGGCGTCACCTGCAGGATCACGGCATAAGGGTAGAGCGAAAGCTCAACGAGCCGCGAGACATTGAACAGCCGCGCCAGCGCCACCCCGCCGACGAACGCCAGCGCAAGCGCAAGGAAGGTCGTCTTCAACGTCACCCAGAGCGAGCCCATCAGCAGCGACCAGTCGTCGACCAGCGTCGCCAGCACGAGTCCCGGCCCCGGCAGGATATAGGGTGGGATTGCATTGAGGCGCACGACGAGATCCCAGCCGAACACGCCGAGCGCAAGAACCCCGAGCGGCAGCGCCAGCCGCATCGCCTGGTCCCGCCGATTGGTGCGGCTCTGCGCTTCGCTCATGCCGCCCCTCCCGCCATCGCCCGCCCGAGCGCCTCGGAGGCGAGCCGGCAATAGCCGGCGTAGTCGGCCGAGGTGCGAAATGTGGCGTCGCGCCGCGGCGCCTCGACCGCAAGCGTGGTGGCCACGCGGCCGGGACGCGGCGTCATCACCACCACCCGTTGCGACAGATACACGGACTCGAACACCGAATGGGTCACGAACACCACGGTCTTCCGCAGGTCGCGCCAGAGCGCGAGCAGATCGTCGTTGAGCTTGAAGCGGGTGATCTCGTCGAGGGCCGCGAACGGCTCGTCCATCAACAACAGGCGCGGGCCGGTGACCAGCGCCCGCGCGATCGACACCCGCATTTTCATGCCGCCCGACAGCTCGCGCGGATAGGCCTTGGCGAAGTCGGCAAGTCCGACGGTCGCGAGAATGTGCATGATCCGCTCCGCCGCTTCGTTCCTTGCTTGGCCTGCAATCCGCAGCGGCAAAAATACGTTGTCGAACACCGTTGCCCACGGCATCAGCGTGGGTTCCTGGAACACAAACCCGATCGATTGCTCGCGAGCCCGCTTGCCGCCCGCCCAGCGGATCGCCCCCGCAGTCGGTTCACTCAAGCCCGCGATCAGGCGCAGCGCGGTCGATTTGCCGCAGCCTGAGGGTCCGAGCAGCGAGACAAACTCTCCCTCGCGAATGTCGAGACTGAAGTCCTGGAGCGCCACGGTGCCGGTCGCAAATCTCTTGCCGACGCCGTAGAGCGACACGATGGCCTCAGCCGCGGGCTCGCGCATCACTTCGGCCGCAAATGTATCCCGACGCCCTTGTTGACGAACTGCGTCGTATAGGCTTTGCGATAATCGATGCCGGCCTTGACCACGCCCGCGCGCACCATCTGGTCGAAGAATTTCTTCATCCGCGCGTCTGTCATGGCGCCGATGCCGAGTCTGAGGGTGTCGCCGGAATCCACGATACCGAAATTTTTCATCGCCGCGATGGAATAGGCGATCAGTCCGTCCGTCATTTCCGGATTGTCGCGCTTGATGAGCGCGTTGGCCGCACGGTTGTCGCCGTAAAGATAGTTGTACCAGCCGATGATCGACGCGTCGACGAAGCGCTGCACCAGCGACGGATTTTTCTCCACCAGCTCGCGGCGCGTCTCGATCAACGTTGAATAGCTCTCAAAGCCTTCGTTCGCGAGCAGAAAAATTTTCGGCTTGAACTTGCCCGCCTGCTCGACCGCATAGGGTTCCGACGTCACATAGCCCTGCATTGCGCTGCGCTTGTCGGCCAAGAACGGCTGCGGGTTGAACGTGTACGGCTTCACCTGCTCTTCGCGGAAGCCGAACTCGCGCTTCATCCATTGGAAATAGGTGGCGAGCCCCTCCTTGGATACGAACAGGGTGAGTTTCTTGAGATCCTGAAAGGTGTTGATGCCCTGGTCGGGATGTGCCAGCAGCACCTGCGGATCCTTCTGAAACGTGGCGGCCACCGCGAGTGTCGGAATGTTCTGCGCCACCGCGTCGAACGCCTGCAGCGAATTCGCGCTCATGTAGAACTCGATCCTGCCGGCCGAGAGCAGGAGGCGATGGTTGACGTTCGGCCCGCCCGGCAGGATGGTCACATCGAGGCCGTACCTGCGATACGTGCCGTCGGCCAGCGCCTGGTAGAAGCCGCCGTGTTCGGCCTCCGCCACCCAGTTGGTGGCGAACGTCACCTTGTCGAGCTTCTGCGCCTGCGCGACGCTGCCCACGAGCGCCATCGCAAACGCCGATACAAACAAACGCCAAATCATCATGTGTTAATTCTAAGGCAAAAGCCGACCCGCTCGAACCCCAAATTGTGGGCAATTCCTGGATTGACCGCGCGCGACATTGGTCGCGCATGCCGCCACCGGCTCGCCGCTACTGCCCGAACCGCTCAACGAACCACCGTACCAGCCGGTTCCAGATTTCGTCCTTGCCCACGCTGTCCTCGATGCCGTGTTCGAGGTTGGGGTTGTCGTTGACCTCCATCACCACGATCCCGCGGTCGGTCTGCTTGAGGTCGACCCCGTAGAATCCCTCCCCGATCGGCTTGGCCGCCCGCACCGCAATGTCGATCACCTCGCGCGGCGCCTGGTCGAGGTCGAAGGCCCGGAAGCCGCCTTCGTGCGAGGAACCGTCGGGCCGGTATTTCACCACCTGCCAGTGGCCGCGCGCCATCCGGTACTGGCACACGAACAGCGGCTCGCCTGCGAGCACCCCCACCCGCCAATCGAATTCGGTCGGCAGGAATTTTTGTGTCAGCAACAGATCGGTTTCCTCGAACAGCTCGTCGGTGATGCGCTTGAATTCCTCGAAGCTGCCGACCTTGTGCACCCCGCGCGAGAACGAGCCGTCCGGGATCTTGACCACGAGCGGCAGCCCCAGCACGTCCACCGCCTGCTGCAGGTCGCCGCCTTCGGGCAATATCACGGTCGGCGGCGTCGGAACCTGATTGGATGACAGCAGCTCCATCAGAAACACCTTGTTGGTGCAGCGGATCATCGAGATCGGATCGTCGATGACCGGCATGCCCTCCTGCCAGGCTCGGCGTGCAAACCGATAGGTGTGGTTGTCGATCGACGTGGTCTCCCGGATGAACAGGCCGTCGTATTCCGCAAGCTCGGCGAGTTGACGGCACGTGATCGGTTCGACATCGACCGACTGCCGCTCGGCGATGCGGGCAAAGTGCTTGATCGATTCGAGCGAGGACGGCGGCATCTTCTCGTCCGGATCGTAGAGCACTGCGAGGTCGTATTTCGGCACCGAGCGTGCCTTGGCGTCGCGCCATTCGCGCTTGGTGTGCTGGTGCAGCGCCTGCCGGAAGAATTCGGCATCCCCGTTGGCCAGCCGATTGACGTTGCGCGGCCGGATGCGACCGATCGACAGCCATTGGCCGGGCTCGACCGTGACCTCAAGCGCCGGACAGCGGAACCAGTCGAACAGCAACCGGCCGAACGATTCGAACTGCGGATCGCTGGAAATCCCGAAGCAGATCAGGAACCTGAACTCGGCCTCGGGCTTGAAATCGGTGCGCCGGGCGCAGCGGTTGAGTTCGTCTTCGAGCTCCGGGAGCGCGTGCTCGTAGAGCTTCACCTCCCGCAATTCCAGCATGGTCTCGACCGTAGGCACGATCCGGTGGCCGCGCGCCTCCGCGAGCAGCGAGGCGTAGTAGCCCTTTGACTGGTAGGCATAGGACCGCGAAAGGTTGATGAGCTTGGGCCGACCCTGTTCGAACAGCTTCGGACGCGCGAGATACTCGCTCGTCGTGATCACCTTGTGTGGGGTGTCGGCGTTCGGGAAATCCTTCGGGTTGTCGACGAGAATGACCCACCCGCTCATCGCAGGCATCCTCTTGCATTGGTCAGATGCTGAGCCCTCAGACGTGCGTCGGTCATGCGGTTCGGCGGGGTCTTGGCAACTGCCTCGATTGCTAAGACGTCGGTGGCATGAGTCTCGCAGTGCCCCGAGTCGGGCAGCCGCATCATCGTGCAATTGTCAAGTCAGGTGAAGCGAAATTTTTGCGTTGGGGAGACGGCGGCGCGAGCCGTTTCTCGAATCGCAGGGCGTCGCCGCCGTCGTCGTAATAGTCGCGATAGCAACCGAACTGCCGATAGCCGGATTTCCGGTACCGGTTGAGGGCTGCGGCGTTTTGCACGTGCACCTCAAGCCGCATCCTGTCGCATCCGCGCCGCCGAGCCGCTTCCTCGGCGGCGGCGAGCAGCGCGGCGCCGACACCGCGGCCTGCGATTCGCGGCGCCACTGCGATCGAATAGAGGCGCGCAACCGGGCTCCGCGGCCGGAACAGCACCAGCGCGTAGCCGGCAAGGCCCGCCTCCTCGGCCACGATCAGGGCGGCATTCGGCGAAGCGACAAACCGGCGCAGGCTTCGTACGGAGAGTCGATCGGTTGTGAAGGCCGCGCGCTCCAGCGCGAGCAGGTTGTCGAGATCCGCCGGCGTGCCGGGCCGAAGACGCCAGCGCGACTCAGGGGCAAGCTGCAGCATGGCGGCGCAACATACCCTGTTCGGCCGGGGGTTGTGCAAGCGGACTTTCATGTTGACTCGGCCGCCTGATCCCGGGCGCAATGCGATCCCAGCTTGTGGAAAGCGTCGCGTTAAGCCGAGGAATTTCGATGAGAAAAGGCAAGGGGCTGCGATCCCGCCTCACCCAGTACGGAGACGAGGCATTCGCCTTGTTTCTCCGCCGCGGATTCCTGAAGGGCGCAGGCTACACCGACGATGCGCTGGAGCGGCCGATCGTCGGCGTGTTGTCCACCGCCTCCGACTTCAATCCCTGTCACAAGACCGCTCCGCAGATCGCAGATGCGGTGGCGCGCGGGGTGCGACTGGCCGGCGGCCTGCCCTTCATCTTCCCCACTATCTCGCTGCACGAGGCGTTCTCGTTCCCCACCTCCATGCTGCTGCGCAACCTCATGTCCATGGATGTGGAGGAGATGATCGCGGCGCTGCCGCTCGATGCCGTGGTGCTGATCGGCGGCTGCGATAAGACCATCCCCGCCGAACTGATGGGCGCGGTGAGCGCCAACATGCCGGCGATCGTCATTCCGGTGGGCTCGATGCTGGCCGGCCGGCATGAGGGCGCCCGGCTAGGCGCCTGCACCGACTGCCGGCGGCTGTGGGCCGCTTATCGGGCAGGCAATTTGAACCAAGCCGACCTTGATCGCGCCCACGATCAGCTCATGCCGACCTCGGGCACCTGCATGGTGATGGGCACGGCCTCCACCATGGCGGTGCTTGCCGAGACGCTCGGCTTTTCGCTTCCCGGCGCTTCCACCGCCCCCGCGGTTTCCTCGGACCGCGCGCGGCTCGCCGAAGCAACCGGCGCCCGTGCGGTTGCCATGGCTCAAGCCGGAGGGCCGACCCCGCGCGACATCCTCACGCCGGCTGCCCTGCGCAATGCCTCGGTCGTGCTGCAGGCAATATCGGGCTCAACCAACGCCATCGTCCACCTTGCCGCCATCGCCGGCCGCGCCGGCCTCGCCTACGATCTTGCCGAACTCGACCGCGTGGGTCGGAAAACCCCCGTCCTGCTCGACCTGAAGCCTGCCGGCGCCAATTTCATGGAGGATTTTCATGCCGGCGGTAGCCTGCCCGCGCTGTGGCGGCGCCTGCGCGATCACCTTGATCTCTCGGCGCGCACCGTCACCGGCGAGACCCTCGGCGACATCGTCGCGCGCTGGCCGGCTTATGTGGACGACAAGGTGATTCGGCCGCTGGACAACCCCGTCGTGCCCGGCGAGGCGATCGCCGTGCTCACCGGCAACCTCGCGCCGCAGGGTGCTGTGATCAAGCTTGCCGCCGCCACCAAGCGACTAACCACGCACCAGGGCCCGGCGCTCGTGTTCGACTCGCTCGAGGATCTTGCCCGGCGCATCGACGACCCTGCTTTGCCCGTCTCCTCGGAGACCGTGCTGGTGCTGCGCAACACCGGCCCCATTGGCGCGCCGGGCATGCCGGAGGCCGGCGCCCTGCCGATCCCCAAGCGGCTCGCGGCCCAGGGCGTCACCGACATGGTGCGCATCTCCGATGCGCGCATGAGCGGCACCGCCTTTGGGACCGTGGTGTTGCACGTGAGCCCCGAAGCGGCCGTCGGCGGACCGCTCGCCCTGGTGCGCGACGGCGATGCGGTTCGCCTCGATGCCGCCGCCCGTCGCCTGGAGCTCAAGGTTGCCGAAGAGGAGCTTGCCCGCCGGCGCGCCTCCTGGCAGCCGCCGCCCAAGCCCAGGCGCGGCTATGCCCGACTCTACGTCGACCGCGTGACGCAGGCTGAGCAGGGCTGCGATTTCGACTTTTTGCGCGAGGCGCACTGAGAATGTTCTTCCAGACCGCCGCAGAATGGAATGTTCATCCCTTTACGCGGCATCGCCGTCGCATACGTTATGAGGACCCGCCGGCGAACGAATGAAGGAGTCGATCATGGCTGCAGTGCTCGAGCAGGACGTTGCCCCCGCTGCGATCGAGGCGGCGCTCAATTACATCGTCAACGACGGCACCAGGCTCTACACCTACACCGGCGGTCCCGGCTCGCTCGACGTGCGCCACGGCGGCAAGCCCGACCCGCGCACCGTCACCCTTCGTAACGGCCGGCTCTACGCCAATGAATTTCAGCTCGATCGCGAGGGTTTTCGTTTCGTGCGCCACGACACCAAGGTGCGGGATTTCTACGACGCGGACGAAGTCCGCCGCGTCTACTATCCCGAGATGGAAGCGCTGGTGAAGGCCGAGAGC